>ERZ1673962.1128-NODE-1128-length-14075-cov-11.953495_pt1 | contig 14075 bp, 15 predicted proteins | sample MGYA00580188_ERZ1673962 | MGnify/ENA primary metagenome ERZ1673962 (study PRJEB41334, sample SAMN05608104) | rock metagenome | biome: terrestrial subsurface; feature: shale formation; material: shale | place: USA: Pennsylvania ... | reverse complement strand
TCACGCTGGACACTGCCCTCTTCCACCATGCCACCGGCCCGGATTCTGACATCCGTCGGCGCCTCCCCGGCAGCGATCTGGGTCGGGTCATAGAACAGGTTGATGTTCTGACGCAGCGCGTACGTGGTGAGGCCCACCGCGATGGCGATACCCGCCATCAGGAAGAGCACAATCGTCAGTCGTTTTTTTCGGATTGGATGCATGAATTATCGCCTGTCAGTCCTGGGAAACTTCTACTCGTGTAAAGGTGGCTGGCGCCTTTTGTCTGACATCCTGCCCGGAAGTTCCCTGCTGTTGGTCAAATCGGCGTTTGCACTCTTCGATGACGGCCCGGTTGCGCCTGGCCGACCAGATCATCATGCCGGCCACGAAGACCACAAACACCGCATAGCAGGTCCAGACATAGGGGCCGTGACCTTCCATTGCGAGAAATGCTGAAAAGGAGTCGAATGCCATGGATCAGCGCCCTCCCGCCATAATCATATCTTTTACCCAGCGGGTTCTCTGTTCCCGCACCAGAATCTCGGTTTTCATCCTCAGACAGGCCAGCCAGCCGAAAAGCAGGTACAGCCCCGCAATGGACAACAGCAAAGGCACCAACATTTCGGTTGGCATTGAGGGCTTCTCGGTCAGTTTCAGGGTGGCGGGCTGATGCAGGGTGTTCCACCACTCGACGGAGTATTTGATGATGGGGATATTCACCACGCCCACCAGCACCAGGACCGCGACGGCGCGAGCGGCGGATTTTTCATCGTTGATGGCCCGGTCGAGGGCAATCACGCCGCCGTAAAGGAACAGCAGAATCAACATTGAGGTCAGGCGTGCGTCCCACACCCACCAGGTGCCCCAGGTGGGCTTGCCCCAGACCGCGCCGGTAAACAGCGACAGAAAAGTAAACACCAGCCCTACCGGTGCCACGGCTTTAACGAAAACATCCGCCAGCTTCATTCGCCAGACCAGGGTAACCACGCCCGCGGCGGCCATCATAATATACATGGACTGGGCCAGAAACGCCGTGGGCACATGAATGAAGATGATCCGGTAGCTGTTGCCTTGAAGATAATCCTTGGGCGCGAACGCCAGCCCCCAGACCAGGCCGGCCAGCAACAACATCAACCCTGCCACCAGCAGCCAGGGCATAAACCGGGTTGCGATCCCGTAAAACCATTTGGGAGAACCCAGCTTGTGAAAGAATTGCCACATCAGTTGGTCACCGTCTTACTGTTTTACTGTTCATTGTTGCCAGCCTCACAGACCGGTCAGCTGTTGGACATACTGATCCGCAACGCCGCTGCTGATGCAAACGGAGCCAGAGTCAGTGCCAGCACCAGAAATGCCCCCATCAATGCCAGGTAGCCGGCCACCGAGGCACCTTCTGACGCCGCTGCCACCGTTCCCGTGCCGAAAATAAGCACAGGAATGTACAGCGGAATGATCAGCAGTGACAAGAGCACACCCGCCGACCGCAATCCCAGCGTCAATGCCGCGCCAATGGCGCCGATCAGACTGAGAACCGGTGTGCCAATCAGCAGCGTTAGACACAGGATGGCTATAGAGTTCCCTTCCAGGTGCACCATTATGCCCAGTATCGGCGTCAGCAGCACCAACGGCAGGCCCGTCAGCATCCAGTGCGCCACCGTTTTCGCCAGCACCAGCAGGAAAAGTGGCTGAGGCTGGAGCACCAGTTGCTCCAGAGTGCCGTCATCGAAATCGTGCCGGAACAGGTGATCCAGAGACAGCAATACCGACAAAAGCGCGGCCACCCACAGTATGCCGGCGCCCGACTGCCTGAGAAATTCCACTTCCGGGCTAACCCCCAAGGGGAATAGGGTTACCACCATGACAAAGAACAGCAGGGGGTTGAGCAGATCCTGGCGCTGACGGAAGGCAACGCGCACATCCCGGCTGAACACGGCGATCATTGCCTGCACGGGACCCACCCCGGTTCCCACCGGCTTCAGAACAGCATCCACCTTAGCATTCATGGTTTTGCCCCTGTCCCAGCGTGATCCGATTCATCCCCGGCAACTGCAAATCATGGTGGGTGGTCACCAGCACCGCCCCACCTTCGGCCGCCCTTTGCTGCAGCAAGGCTTCGATGGCCTGAACGCCACTGGCATCAATGGCGGTAAAAACCTCATCCAGCAGCCACAGGGGCTCGTCGGCAATCAGCAATCGGGCCAATGCCACACGTCGCTGCTGGCCGGCAGACAGATTACGGCAGGGCACATTTTCAAAGCCGGCCAGCCCTGTCCCGGTCAGTGCCTGCGATAACAGCTTGTCGCTCACCGGGCGCCGGCCCGCCATCAAGGCCCGCAGGTTTTCCATCGGCGTCAGCAACGGTTTGATACCCGGGCGATGGCCCAGGTACAGGGTGTTGCGCAGGAAAGATTCCCGCTGGCGCGAGCGCGGCTCTCCACACCACAACAAATCACCAGACCAGGCGTCGTTCAGCCCCGCCAGGATTCTCAACAAGGTGGTTTTACCAGTTCCGTTAGGCCCCTCGACACGGGTCACCGTACCGGGCAGTATGGAGAAAGACAGGTTTTGGAAAAGCAAACGTTCGTCACGTTCGCATTCAAGATTGATAGCCTGTAGTAACGGCTCGGACATCTGGGCCCCGTTTTCAGAGCGAGGGATGCACAGCAGGCATCAGGTGCATGGAAAAGGCATTCTTTGCCGGTGCGGCGCATTATAACGAAAGCATGGCAGGATTACTCGTGCCTCACATCAAATCAGCCATATGAAACTGAACGGTGGACAACCCCCGAACACCCAGATACCGGAACTGACAACCCGGCAGACCGGGACGGCGGGCTCCAAGGCCCAACTGACTGCGGGCACCGATGCCGGCGTGCGCATCGATCCGTCCCTGACCGCCCGCCAGCAACTGGCCCAACTGCAAATGGCCAACCGGGAAACCGCATTGGCACGCGTGGCCGAGGTACTGCAACAGAAAGGTGGCGGTCATGAGCTGATCCTGGAGCTGAAAGGACGCTCACTGGCAGTAAACACGGGCAACCGGTCTCCCGACTTGTCCGTGGGCGATCTGGTCAAAGTCATGCGCGCCAATAATGAACTGCAGCTGATGGGCAAGCTGGCGGCGAGCCAGGAATCCACCATTGCCCGCGCCCTCGCCCAACGCCTGCCCTGGCAACAGAATCTGCAGACCGGACTGGCGCAGCTGGTGAAAGCCATGGAGGTCGGGATCAGACCACAGCCGCAACCCGGGCAGTTGCCCAGCGCAACTCCGGCACAACCCTTGCCGGTTGCGGCCCGTCAGGCGCTGGAAGGCGTGCTTTCCCAGCTCCCCCAGGCCAACAAACTGCCCCCCGGTTCCGGCAGCCAGCAGAATGCCGCCACCCAGGTGAAACAGTGGTTATTGGAAAGCGGCGCTTTTGCAGAATCCAGGCTGCTGCAAAGCAACCCATCGTCGCCGGCGCCCAACGACCTGAAACTGGCGTTGACCCGGGCCGTGGCCTCCCTGTTGGCGAGCCAGAACCAGGGCGCGGAACACTTTAACCGGCTAACCCCCACCGCCAGCCGGGAATTCCTGCAGGCACCGCTACAGTTCCCGCAAACCACGACGCCTTCCGCACAAACATCCAGCGAGCCAACCAGTACCGGACAGATGCTGCGACTGTTGGCAGGCATGCTCAACCGCATCACCGTCAATCAGCTGCATAGCCAAACCCTGACCGCCCGCGCCGGGGCCGATCCGGGCACACCGGTGAATACCCAGGTCATTGACCTGCCCTGGCTCAATCCCCAACAGGAACCCAAAATCGCGCAGCTGCGGCTGGAGCAATACGAGCATTCCAGGGAAGACAGCGGTAAATCACAGCAGCGCGCCAGCATCAGTGAATGGCGACTGACGCTATCGATGGACATGGACGAAGCCGGCCCCCTGCATTTCGATGTCAGCTTCCGCCCGCCGTCGGTCAGCGCTCAGGTCTGGGCCGAGAAGCAGTCAACCCTGAGGCAGGTTCACCAGGAACTGCCATTATTGCGCAAAAGCCTGGCTGACCTGGGCCTCGAGGTGGGGGAACTTGATTGCCGGCGCGGCTGTCCACAGCAGACGCAAACCCGGCTGGAACACCGACTGGTGGATACCAAGGCATGAGCAGACAAGACACCGATCACACCCCGGCAGCAGTCGCCCTGAAATACGACGGCGCCCGGGCGCCGATAATTTCCGCGACGGGCACCTGGGAATTGGCCGAAGAAATCATCCGCATCGCCCGGGAACACGAAGTGCCTCTGTACGAGAACGCCGAACTGGCCGGCACCCTCGCCCGATTGTCACTGAATGACGAAATTCCCGAAGAACTGTACCGGGTAATTGCGGAAATTCTGGCCTTTGCATTCCACATTCGCGGGCGCACCCCGGAAGATGCCGCCCCTTCGGATACAACCGACTAATGGATCAGTGAGCGCAGGCCCCAGGCTTCCTGCCAGTGGGATGATTTACGCGGCGCCACGGCGGTATCAAAATAATGCTTCAGGCGCCGCCGGTCTTCCGGCTCATCCTTCAACGCCGAACCAATCAGGTGATGCATCAGGTGTTCGACCGTCATGATGCCATCACCGTAATACCATGCATTGAGGCTGGCGGCATGGGCCACTGACACCGCCTCCGCAGTGGACAGGGCCGAGCCCGCGAGGCGATCAGTGCTTCGCCCATCCAGGGTCTGGCCGTTGCGAAGTTCGTGAAACATGGTCACCAACACTTCCACCACCGGCTCTTCCAGCGCCACCTCAACACCAGCCTGCCGGTTGGCTTTAGCCACCTCGCGGTGAACCACTTCAACCTCATCCGCCAGATTACGGATTGGCCGAATCTCCTCAAAATCCATCCGGCGTTTGAGTGCGGCACTCATGGTGTGGACACGGGTATCCACGCTGTTGGAGGTGGCAACTAGATTGAAGCCTTCACGGGCCAGGATGACACCGTCATCGCCGCCAAGCTCCGGAATGACCACCACGCGGTCCGATAGCACAGACAGCATGGCGTCCTGCAAGGCCTGGGGACAACGGGCTATTTCCTCAAAACGCACCAGGCGCCCTTCCATCATGCCACGCAACAATGGCGTGGGGATCAGCGCCCGACGGGTTGGCCCTTCGGAGCGCAGCAATGCCTCATTCCAGCTGTACAGCATCTGGCTGACCTGGCTAATGGCCCCGCCCTGCAGGGTCAGGGTGGAATTGCCGGAAACCGCAGCCGCCAGCAGTTCCGAAAGCCAGGACTTGGCGGTGCCCGGCGGGCCAACCAACAAGCAGCCCCGGTTGGTACACAGGGAAATGACGATTCGGGTAATCAAGGCCCTATCCGCCACAAATTTGCGCTCAATGCCCAGCTTCTCGTCGCCGCAGAGAAACTTCTCGACCGAGCGGGGCGACATCTGCCAGCCCGGCGGTACCGGCCCGGAATCCCGGGCCACCAACCGGTCGAGCTCGTCCCGATACACCACCTCGGCGGGCTGGCGTTGCACTCCGTTCGCCGGCTTCTCTTCTTGTTTCATGGGTTACTCCTCCGGCCACCGCGTATTTCCGGCGCCATGCGTTCCCGGGGCAGAATGCGCGGCAGTTCAGACAACGGAATAATGCCTTCAATCACATGATCCAGGGCGCTGTCACGCATGGTTACGAGACCTGCATCCAGCGCCCGCCAGCGAAGCTCACCAATCGGAGGCTGACTGGAAATGGCGTTGCGGATATCGGTGTCCACCTCCATGTACTCCACAATGGCAATCCGCCCTTGCGTGCCCCGACCATTGCATTTATCGCAGCCCTCGCCCTCATAACAGGTAAAGCCCGCCGGTGGCCCATCCGGGAACACTTCCGACAGGATGACCGGATCGGGCGTGGCCGGCTTTCGGCAGTGCGTGCAGATGCGTTTGGCCAGACGCTGGGCAATCACGGCCAGCAGTTCGCCGGCGATGGAATTCGGGTGGACACCCAAATCATAGAGACGCTGCAGGGAATCAACCGCATCGTTACAGTGCAGCGTTGAGAGCACCACGTGGCCGGTCTGCGAGGCTCGAATGGCCTCCAGGGCGGTCTCCTGGTCACGAATCTCCCCTATCAGGATCACGTCCGGGTCTTCCCGCACAAACGCCCGCATGGCGTCGGCGAAACTGAAGCCTATCTCCGAGCGCACTCGGGTCTGCTGGATATTGTCGATGGAATACTCAATGGGATCTTCCACAGTAATCACTTTTCGGCGACCATCGTCCGCCAGGGTCTGAAGCCCGGCGTAAAGCGTGGTGGATTTGCCGGAACCGGTTGGCCCTACCACCAGCACCAGTCCCGCCGGGTTATCCAGCAGCCGCTGGTATCGGACACCGACCACGGGAGACATGCCCAGTTCGGCAATGGTCATGGCCCGACCGGTCTGGGGCAACAGGCGGATAATGGCGTTCTCACCATGGAGAGAAGGCTGAGTCTGGATGCGCAGATCGTAAGTGGCATCGCCCAGCTGCAATCGGGAACGACCACCCTGGGGCAGCCGGTGCTCGGCAATGTTCAACTCCGCGCGCAATTTGATGACGTTGATCACGCCACGGATTTCCCGGGCCGAGAGCTGGTATTGCGGCAACTCGTGAAGGTCGCCGTCCACCCGCAGGCGGATGCGTACCCGATCCTCATACTGTTCAATGTGGATGTCACTGGCCTTCTCGCTAACGGCATCCAGCAGGATCGCCTCGTAAACCGAAACCAGGTAGGGGCTGATATGCTTGTTGATCTCCTTACCCAAAAGATCTTTGCCGTTTTCGCCTTTGTCCGGAGAAGGCTGGAGGCCGGCATTCTGCTCGGCAACGAAACGGCTCCCTTTCACCGTCAGGTCCAGGGCCGACCAGATCCTCCGAAAATCGGTCGGCGTTACCAGCAGGCAGACAATCCGGTGCTTGGGAGTGAGCCTTTCCAGTTGATCTGTGCGGACATCGGGATCGTCGGTAACGACCGTCATCGAGCCATCTTCTTCCGCCACGGGAATCGTCCGTGAAAGGTCGAGAAACGTTCGGGAAAAACGCCTGAAGAGATCGGAATTGAGGTGATTGAGAACATCATCGGCTTCGGCAAAAACCAGCCCCCGCTGCTCGGCCAGCGACCGGTAGAGATCGATTTCCTCAAGATTCAGCGAGCGCCGAAGCACATCCAGAACACGCTCATTCCGGCTGGCGGCTTCGACCCGGGCTTTTTCCAGCTCACTGTCGTTGACCAGGCCAAGGTCAATCAGGATCTGTTCCGAATTGCGGTTAAAGTCCACCCACCCCAGTGTCCGGCACCGTTCCAGCTTGTCGCCGTCCCGCCGGTACATCGCAACGCTGGGTACCGGGCCCGCCCGCCCTTCCAGACACACCAGATGGCCGCCTTCACGCAGGTTGGCGGTCAGGACTTTCACATTGGGCAGAAAGGTGGTGCACAGCACCCAATCGCAGGGTTCATCTGTGCTCACCCCTTTGTCGGCCGAAGCCTCGATCACATCGATGTTATGCAGCCCGTGCCGGAAGAAGCGTTCACGAGCCGTATCCGCAAGTACCGGGTTACGGTCCACGTAAATCACACGGTGAGCCAGCTGTGACAGTACTGCAGTGATATAGCCGGAGCCACCGCCCACGTGCATTACCACCTGGTCGGGTTCAATCTCGGGGATCAGGCCCAGCAGATGATGGACGGTTTCCTGGCGGGGAATGGAGTGGCCGGTAATGGAAGGTGCCAGATCGGCGCCGGCCACAAAGTCATGACGGAAGACACTGTTGAGGGCCGCTTCGGCCCTCGGGTAAATCGGTTTCATGCAGCAGCGTCCTTACAGCCGGATGGGCTTAGGAAATCAGGCCGCCTGACGTTTCTTCAGTGCTGAAACCAGCTCGGCCTCGGGGCGGGAAATTCCGCATGTGTCCATAAGATCGTCGATATCGGCACCAAGATCAACCAGGCGCGCTGCTTCGTCATAGGAAATCCGGAGGGGATCGTTCTGGCGCATTTCGTCCAGGGCATTGCGAAGTTCGAATAACTGACGCTCACAGGCCACCAAACGCTGGCCCACGCCCATACTGCCACTGGTGGTGGCATGCAATTCACGACCAAGCGTGTCGCAACGCTCCTTCACATTCGCCTGCAAGGCGCGGATCCGGCGGCCGTGGACAATGCCCTGCAGCAGCACCAGACCCAGAGCGACAGCGGTAAGGCTCCATGGGAGCCAGGAAGGAATGGCAGCAATGCTCATAATGGACGTCTCCGTTGGTTAGTGACCGGCGTGGACGTCCATCGTAAGCGCTGCAAAGTCCTGCTTTACAGCGATGCGATTTCAGCCCACTCCTGGTCTGACAGCATCTTGTCGAATTCGACGAGAATAATAAGCTCGCCGTTCTTGTTACACACACCCTGAATGAACTTGGCGCTTTCTTCGTTGCCGACATTCGGGGCCGTTTCAATCTCGCTGGCCTTGAGGTAAACCACCTCGGCCACGGAATCCACCAGAATACCCATCACCTGGCTGGACGATTCCATCACCACGATGCGCGAGGCGTCGGTGATTTCCGCGTCGGCCAGCCCGAACCGGCGCCGGGTGTCGATCACGGTGACCACATTGCCCCGCAGGTTGATGATGCCCAGCACATAATCCGGTGCGCCGGGTACCGGGGCGATCTCGGTGTACCGCAGTACCTCCTGGATCTGCATGACATCAATGCCATAAGTCTCTTCATCCAGCCGGAAGGTCACGTACTGCAGTACCTGATCATCCTGGGCCTGATTTTGCTGTCCGCTCGGGGATGCCATAACGCTCTCTCCTTACTCGGCTGCCCGGCGGGCAACCTGATCGTCAAAAATTCATCATCAGTGCCCAATACTATAATTAAGGGCACAAACCGTGCCAGCATTGCACGGTTTCATTCAGTAACTGACCCGATCAGCTCAGGTCGAGATGGTGTTCACGTTCTGCGCGCACCAGCAACTGCGCCATCGCACGCACATCAATCAGTGCACACATGTGGTCCACCACCGTGCCGGCAAGCCAGGGTCGCTTACTGCGCCCGGTGCGCCAGCGCACCTCGTCCGGTCGCAAGGTAAAGGACTGGGCCACGTCATCACAGGCCAGTCCCCACTCACTGTCATCGAGGCGAATCACGAACCGGTAATTCTCGCGGGCATCATCCGGCACCCGCCCCGCCATGATCCACTCCGCACTGTCCACAACCCGCAGGTTCTGTTCACGGTCCGGACGGATGCCCATGTACCAGGGCGGGCTGCCAGGAATCGGACGAATTTCATCGTCCCGTTCCAGGCGGTGAATCGCGCCCAGCAACACCAGCGGCACCGCCAACTTGAGCCCGGCGACAGTAAAAATCAAACACTCGAACGGTTCCTCCGACCAGTCGGGCCGGTCCTCCGTTTCGACGGGAGCCGGTTGCGCCTGCAGCTCCTGCCGGGGCTCGGATGGCGGAGTCTCAACTTCTGGTTCGACTTTCGCGGGCGCGGCTGTTTCCGTCTCGATCGCCGGCTCCGGCTCGGCCTTCTGTTCAACCGGCGCGGGCCTTGGACGCGTGACTGTACGAAGCCTGCGGGCCGGTCGCTCCGGTTCGGGCTCGGGCTCAGGCTTCGGCTCGGGTTTCGGTTCCGGCTTTGCCTGCTCATCTTCCAGGGCCGTGCTGGTCGCGGTGTGCAGCAGATCATCCAGATAACTGGCAATTGCCGCTTCCGGCTCCGCCAGCTGCGTCATTTTTTTGTCAGCCATCTTGCGGCTCCTTGAGCTTCTCCGTCCGCTTCAGGAGATCGTCAAGCAAATGACTGTAGGCTCTCACGCCATGGGTGTTGGGATCCAGCATGGAAGGGGCTACCCCTTGCTGACTGGCGTCCCGGAATTTGGTATCCACCGGAATCGCAAACCGCCACAGGCTGTCGGTGTAGGTCTTGCGCAACAGATTCAGGCTTTTTACGGATGCCTGGGTCCGGCGGTCGTACAGCGTTGGTACGATGGTGTACGACAACTGGTTCTTCTGGGAACGCATGATCATCTGCAGGGTATGCAGCATGCGCTCCAGGCCCTTGATGGCCAGAAACTCCGTCTGAACTGGAATGACCAGGTGCTGGGCCGCCGCCAGGGCGTTGACCATCAACACACCCAACGACGGCGTGTTATCGAGGATCACATAGTCAAAATCATCCCACAGTTGTGCCAGGGCCCGGGAAATAATCAACCCCATGCCGCCCACGCCCACCATTTTCCGCTCCAGGGTCGCCAGGGCGGTACTTGCCGGCAGCAATGACAGGCCAGGGCAACTGGTCTCGGTAATCAACTGTGCAGGCAGCCCTTCAGGCACCTTGCCTTCATGCTGGAACAGATCAAAGATACTGTGAGCGATGGTGTCCGGGTCATAACCGAACCAGCTGGTCAATGAGCCATGGGGGTCCAGGTCGGCCACCAGCACCCGTTTGCCTTGCTGGGCCAACAGCCCCGCAAGCGCCACCACGGACGTTGTTTTACCAACACCACCTTTTTGATTCGCTACGGCCCAGATTCGCACTCTTGATACTCCAGCTACAGATCAGCGCGGCACAACGTGCCAACACATACTTCTTAACGGCAGGACAGGGCGTAACTTGAAAGCCCAGACCATCTCTCAGTGGCAATTCCTTGCCGATTCAATAAAGTTGGAAAAGAAGTAATACAGGAAGTGTGCCAATTTCAGGTTTACCACGCACTGATATTAGCGCATGGCACCACGAATACTGGCTCCTTTGGAAATCAGCAATACCACACGCCGGTTACGACGACGCCCTTCCTCGGTGTCATTCCGGGCGACCGGCTGATACGGGCCGTACCCCACTGCCGCCATCCGCTCGGGCTCGATGCCTTCCATCGCAAGCATTCGAACCACGGTCGCGGCCCGGGCGGCAGATAACTCCCAGTTCGACGGGTACCGGCCGGTACGAATGGGCTGGTTGTCCGTGAAGCCTTCTATTTTCACGGCGTTGTCGTGGTTTCTCAACACATCGGCAATTTTTTCAATCACCCCAAAAGCGTCGTAATGGGGCTCGGCATCGCCACTGCTGAACAGCAGACTGTTGGGCAGGTTCAGCTCCAGCCATTCGTCACTGGTCTCCAGGGTGACCACACCCTGGTTGATCAGTTCGTCAAATTCCAACTCAAGCTGGTTGGCCATGGTTTGCAGTACCTGCGCCCGGTCGGGCGAATCCAGCTCCGGCATCTGCAAATCGTCTGTGGCTTTGTCGGAATCGGTTTCAGGAGCCGTTGTCTCCGGCGGTGTTGGCTGCACCTGGTTATCCCCCACGGGGATCGGCTGCATGGAACGCTGGGGAGTATTGAAAACACCGGTGAACGTATCAGACAAGACCTTGTACTTGCCTTCATTCACCGAGGAAACCGAGTACATGACCACGAAAAAAGCGAACAGAAGTGTGATGAAATCCGCGTAGGAAATCAGCCAACGTTCTTTATTATGGAGATCATCCTGTGACTGTCGGCGTCGACGCATAGGCTGCTATCCCGTCCCCTGGCCGTTTATTGCAGGAAGCCCCGCAGCCTCAGCTCAATGGATTTCGGGTTTTCGCCCTCGGCAATGGCGATAATGCCATCGATCATCATGTCTTCATAACGGGTGCGATCCCGGATGATACCCCGTAGTTTGTTGGCCACGGGAAAGAACAGAAGGTTGGCGAGAGCCACACCATAGATGGTCGCCACAAAGGCTGTGGCGATACCGCTACCCAGGGATTCAGGGTCTTCCAGGTTGGTCATCACCTGGATCAGGCCCATCACCGCACCAATGATACCGATGGTTGGCGAATAACCGCCCATGGCTTCATACACACGGGCAGATTCCAGATCGCGCTCTTCCCGGGATTCGAGATCCACTTCGAGGATACTGCGGATCGCCTCTGGCTCGGCACCGTCCACCAGTAGTTGAAGACCTTTACGGGCAAATTGCTCCGGTTCTTTCTCGGACATGCCCTCAAGACCAAGCAGCCCCTGTTTGCGGGCCTTCACGCTCCAGTCGATGACCTTGCCGATGCCGTCTTCCATGGAAATATAGGGCGGGACCAGAACCCAGCGCACCTGTGCCGAGGCACGCTTGAGTACCGGCCAGGAGGTTTGCAGAATGGTGGCCGCCAGGGTACCGCCCACCACGATCAGCCCTGCCGGACCGTTAAACAGGGAGCTTAGCGCGCCCCCTTCCAGCACATTGCCGCCCAAAATAGCGACAAACGCCAGGACAATCCCAAGCAGGCTGAGAATATCCATCAACTCACGCCTTCAACCAGCCGAGGGCCGACATCCTGAAGTGGCAGAATTTCGTCACTGAGCCCTGCCTTGGCGACCGCCATGGGCATGCCGTAGATCACTGACGTTTTTTCATCCTGGGACCAGATTACCGAACCGGTCTGTTTCATCAGGCGACAGCCGTCTTTGCCGTCAGCCCCCATGCCGGTCAGGATCACACCCAGCGTCTTCCCGGGGAAACTGCGCGCCAGTGAGCCGAAGGTCACATCCACGCAAGGCTTGTAATTAAGCCGTTCATCGCTAGCCAGGATACGAACACGAGCCTGGCCACCGCGATTTTCAACCATCATCTGCTTGCCACCGGGCGCGAGCAGCGCCAACCCCGGACGCAGCACGTCACCGTCTTCCGCCTGGCGCACCTCTATCCGGCACAACCGGTTCAGCCTTTCGGCAAAGGCGGGGGTAAAACTGGCTGGCATATGCTGAACAAGCACAATGGGCGCCGGGAACGACGCCGGCAGCTCAGTCAGCACTTTCTGCAGCGCAACCGGGCCGCCCGTGGAGGTGCCAATGGCAACCACCTGATAATGTTTGGTCGGAGTTTTCGGCCCGGATCGACGCGGCGCTTCCGGTTCTGGAGTCTCCGGGCGGGCCGCTTCCCTGGTCGGTGACATTGGCCGGGCAGCCGCCGGTCGTGCCGGGCGAGAGGGCGCAGCGGGCCGCCGCGCTTCCGGGCGGGCGGGCGAAGAAGCCGGAGCCGCGCTGCTTCGGGCAGGCGCGGTCCTGGCGCCCGGCCGACTGCCGGAGACGTCCATCACCCGCTGGATCAGAATTTTCTGAAGCTGACTGCTATCGCGGGCGATTTCCTCAAAGTTCTTGGGCAGGAAATCCACGGCGCCAGCCTCGAGGGCATCCAGGGTTACCCGGGCGCCTTCATAGGTCAGCGAGGAAAACATCAGAACCGGTGTCGGGCATTTTTTCATGATTTCCCGAACCGCCGAGATGCCATCCATTACCGGCATCTCGTAATCCATGGTAATCACATCGGGGCGAAGCTTTTCGGCGAGCTCCACACCTTCGCGTCCGTTCGAGGCAGTGCCCACCACCTTGATCTGACCCGAAGCCGTAAGGATTTCCGCCAGTCGCTTGCGGAAGAAACCTGAATCGTCAACGACCAGGACAGAAACTGTCATCCATTTCTCCTAAACAATCCCGGACTTCTGCCCGATTGAAATCAGCCGTAATCGTGTACCGCTCAGCCGTAGTGATGCAACAGGCTGGGCACGTCAATAATCAGTGCAATTCGGCCATCGCCGGTGATGGTAGCGCCAGCCATGCCCGGCGTGCCCTGCAAGGCACGACCCAATGGTTTGATCACCACCTCTTCCTGGCCAATCAACTGGTCCACCACAAAGCCAACCTGGCGGGTGCCCATGGCCACAATCACCACGTGGGCGTCCCTGGGCGGCTCCTCTCCGGCCGAGGCCGGCACCAGCCAGCGCTTGACGTGGAACAGCGGGAAGACCTTCTCGCGCACCACGATGCATTCCTTGCCGTCCACGATGTTGGTCTTGGTGAGATCCAGGTGGAAGATTTCCACAACGTTCACCAACGGCAAGGCAAAGGACTGATCGCCCAGCATGATCATCAGCGTCGGCATGATGGCAAGGGTCAACGGCACCTTGATGATGATGTTCGAGCCCTTGCCCTTGACCGATTCGATGTTGATCTGGCCGTTGAGCTGGCTGATCTTTGTTTTCACCACATCCATGCCCACGCCACGGCCCGAGACGTCGGAAATCTGGTCCTTGGTGGAGAAACCGGCGGC
>ERZ1673962.1127-NODE-1127-length-14088-cov-2.878216_pt1 | contig 14088 bp, 15 predicted proteins | sample MGYA00580188_ERZ1673962 | MGnify/ENA primary metagenome ERZ1673962 (study PRJEB41334, sample SAMN05608104) | rock metagenome | biome: terrestrial subsurface; feature: shale formation; material: shale | place: USA: Pennsylvania ... | reverse complement strand
AACCGGCTGAGGCACCTCAGGAAGAGATGCCCGGTCCCGATGAGGGCAGAGCCCCCGCACCCTAGAACCGGCGCGCCTTTATGCAGCCAAAGCTGGTCAGGGGCGCTAATGGGTGGCATCATCCGTCCATACATATACGCATTTCGAATGTCTGGAGGAGGAACAGCTCATGTCGAAATCGGTAGGAGCGGAATCGGCCGGGAAAAATCAGATCACGATCGATCCCGCCTATGATGCGGTGGCGCCGGACGATTTCCCGGCGATGATGGAGGTGGACCGGTACGGCAAAAGGTCCACGGCTTTCGACAAGATCATTTCAGCGACCCATGACCATTTCTGGGACCCGCTCGACACGAAATATATCGACTTCTCCCAGCCTTGGGATTTGGAAAAGGAAATGCTCATTCCGGAGGATATGAATCTGGAATTGCGCACCGCCGTTTCCGACAAGCTGGACGAGGGGCAGAAAATCTACCTCGTAAATGAATCCGTGCGCTGGACCATGTCGTCGATCCTGCACGGGGAGCAGGGCGCGCTCAATCTTTCCGCGAGCCTTTGCCACATTATGAAGGACCCGGGCGCGCAGGAATATGCGGCGAATCAGACACGTGAGGAAGCGCGCCATGTGACGGGGTTCTCCCGCTACATTCAGGCCCGCTGGGGCAAGCCCGCGCCCTGCGGCGCGGTGCTCGAGGAATTGCTGGTCGAGCTGGTAGGCACGCCCGTCGTCTGGAAGAAACTCGTCGGCATGCAAATGGTGCTCGAAGGGCTCGCCATGGGTACCTTCGCCGCCTTCTATGCGCGCACCCATGACCCGCTTTTGAAGCGCCTCATGCAGCTTGTGATGACGGATGAAGCCTTCCATCACAAGTTCGGCAAGATCTGGGCTGACCGCACGGTACCGAACCTGCCGCCCGAAGAGCGCGACATGATCGAAGACTGGGCGCTGGAGGTCTTCCTGCGGCTTCTCAACAATTCTTCCGGCCCCGAGCAGAAGAAGCATCTTTATGAAAAAGTCGGCCTCGACTGGCGCTGGGTGCAGGGCGCTTTGATGGAGGCGATGACGGATACCCGCATGCGCAAGGAAATGCGCAGCGGCACCAGCATTTTCCGTACGCTGATCAAGACGCTGCTGAAAGCCGGCATCATCACCGAGCGCACGGCGCCCAAATATGCCGCCTATGTGGACCTTGAAGAGCTTTATGCCGAAGGCGACCGCATGGTGGGCGATGCCATTGCCGAAGAAGGCATCAAATATCTGAAAGAAATCAACGGCGCGGGCGGAGACGGCAGTCTCTTTGCCCTTGGCGGGTCATCCGCCGCCGAGTGAGTTTCTTTTTATGGAATGCGAAAAGCCCGGGATATTCTCCCGGGCTTTTTGTGTGTGGCTGGTGCCCATGGACCCCGGGACAAGCCCGGGGTGACACTTAGTGGATGTGGCGGGGCTGCGCTCTTTACGCAGGCTGTCACCCCGGCCCCCGTGCCGGGGTCCATGCAGCTTATCCGCCGGCCGCAGTCTCAGTGCGAGCACTCGAGGAGACGCGGAAACTAAACCCTCACACCGGCTTCAACAGCACATGCTTCTTCTTGCCGAGCGACAGCTTCACCACGCCGTCGCCGGTCACGTGTTCGCGGGTGAGGGAGAGCTTTTCGTCTTTTACCTGCTCGTCATTGACGCGCAGGCCGCCGCCTTTGATCTGGCGGCGGGCTTCGCCGTTGGAGGCGCAAAGCCCGGCGGTGACGAAGGCGGAAAGGACGCCGATCCCGGCATCGAGCTCGGCAGCGGGCACTTCCACCGTCGGCAAGTCGGCGCTGATCGCCCCTTGCTCGAAGGCGACGCGGGCGGTCTCGGCGGCTTTTTCCGCCGCGTCCCGTCCATGCACCATGGCGGTCGCTTCGGTCGCGAGAATCTTCTTTGCGTCGTTCAGCTCCGCGCCTTCCAGCGCTTCGAGCCGGGTGACTTCTTCCAAGGGCAGGTCGGTGAAGAGTTTCAGGAAGCGGCCGACATCGGCATCTTCCGTGTTCCGCCAGAACTGCCAGTAGTCATAGACGGAAAGCATATCCTCGTTCAGCCAGACGGCGCCCTGCGCGGTCTTGCCCATCTTCTGGCCCGAAGAGGTGGTGAGGAGGTTCGTCGTCAGGCCCACAAGCTCGGCGTCTTGCGTGCGCCGGCCGAGCTCGATGCCGTTGATGATGTTGCCCCACTGGTCCGAGCCGCCCATTTGCAGATCGCAGCCGTAACGCCGGTTCAGCTCCACGAAGTCATAGGCCTGCAGGATCATGTAATTGAATTCGAGGAAGGAAAAGGACTGCTCGCGTTCGAGGCGCAGTTTCACGCTGTCGAAGGAGAGCATGCGGTTGACGGAGAAATGGCGGCCATAATCGCGCAGGAAGTCGATGTAATGGAGCTCATCCAGCCAGTCCCGGTTATTGACCATAATGGCGTCGGTCGGCCCGTCGCCGAAGGTCAGGAATTTTTTGAAAACTTCCTTGATACCCGCAAGGTTCGCGTCGATTTGCTCGTCGGTCAGGAGCGGACGGGCGGAATCCTTGAAGGAAGGGTCGCCGACCCGCGTCGTGCCCCCGCCCATCAGCACGATGGGCTTGTGGCCGGTGCGCTGCAACTGGCGCAGCATTAGGATCTGGATGAGATGGCCGACATGGAGCGAGGCCGCCGTCGCATCGAAGCCGATATAGCCGGTGACGATCCCCTTGCCGGCGCGCTCGTCGAGCAGCGCATAATCCGAGCACTGGTTCAGGAAACCGCGCTCGTCCATGACTTTCAGGAATTCGGATTTAAACTGGCTCATCGGACTTTCAGTATGTTGTTTGCTGGTTAGGTCTGTTGGCTGTACGTAGGCGGCGCGCCCTCGCTATGCGGCGCGGGCGTGGTATATCAGCTTTTTCGGCCCCGTGCAGGGGCTTAAGGGCGAAAACCGGCGGTAAGGGGAGCGGAAAATGGGCTTTGTGCGTGCCTTGGGGCTGATGAGCGGAACCTCGCTCGACGGGATCGATGCCGCGATCCTGGAAACCGACGGCGAGGCCTATCTGAAGCCCGTCAAAACCGCGAGCTTTCCTTACCTGCCCGAGGAGCGGGCTTTTCTGCGCCTTGCCCTCGATGTAGCCGCCGATTGGGGCGGCAAGGGGCTGATGCCGGAGGAAATTGCCGAGGCGGAGCGCGCCGTCACCTATGCCCATGCCATGGCCGTGCGCAAGATGCTGGAGATGGCGGGCATGGAGGCCAAAGAGATCGACATCATTGGCTTTCACGGCCAGACCGTACTGCACCGCCCGGAAGAGGGCATCACGGTGCAGCTTGGTCTGGGCGAGGTGCTGGCGGATCTCGCGGGCATCGATGTGGTCAATGATTTCCGCGCCGCCGATGTGGCGGCGGGCGGGCAGGGTGCGCCCTTCGCCCCGCTTTATCACCGCGCCCTTGCTGCCGGGCTTCATGCGGACGGGCCGATCACGGTGGTGAATATCGGCGGGGTTGGGAACGTCACCTTTATCGGCAGCGACAAGAAGCTGCTGGCCTTCGACACCGGCCCCGGCAACGCGCTGATCGACGATTGGGCCTTTACCCATACCGAAACGCCGATCGACAAGGACGGGGCGCTGGCGCGGGCGGGCCGCGTCGATGAAAAAGTGCTGGAGCGGCTGCTCACCAATCTCTATTTCGCGCGCACGCCGCCCAAATCCCTCGACCGGCTGGATTTTTCCGCCGATTACGCCGAAGGGCTTTCCGTGGAAGACGGGGCGGCGACGCTCACCGCCTTTACCGCCGCCTCCATCGCCAAGGCCATGGAACATATGCCCGAGGAGCCCCGGCTCTGGGTCGTGTGCGGCGGCGGGCGGCACAACCCGGCGCTGATGGACGAATTGAAGGCGCGCCTGTCCGGCGCGGTGATCGGCGCGGAAGATGCCGGCTGGCGCGGGGACGATGTGGAGGCCGAAGCTTTCGCCTACCTCGCCGTGCGCTCGCTTAGGGGCTTGCCGCTCAGCGAGCCCGGCACGACGGGCGTGCCCCAGCCCCTCACCGGCGGCGTCCTGAACCGCGCCAAACGGGCGAGGGGGTAGCCTAGCGCCCTTCCACCTCCGCCAGGCGCTTGTCGAGATAGCTGCCTGCGGCGTCTTTCATGACATCGAGATGATTTTCGAAGAAATGGTTCGCGCCGGGGATCGACTGGTGCTGAATGACGATGCCTTTCTGCGTCTTCAGCCGCTCGACCAGCTTTTGCGTGTCCGCTTCCGGGGCGACCTGGTCCGCGCTGCCGGTCAGAATAAGGCCGGAAGAGGGGCAGGGTGCGAGGAACGTGAAGTCGTAAAGATTGGCGGGCGGGGCGACGGAGATGAAGCCCTCGATTTCCGGGCGGCGCATCAGCACCTGCATGGCGATCCAGGCGCCGAAGGAAAAGCCCGCGATCCAGCAGCGGCCGGATTCGGCGTTCTGGGATTGCAGCCAATCGAGCGCGGTTGCCGCGTCGGAAAGCTCGCCTACGCCGCCGTCGTAAAAGCCCTGGCTGCGGCCCACGCCGCGGAAGTTGAACCGCAGCACCGAAAAGCCGCGCTCCACGAAGATATGATAGAGCTGATACGCCACCGGATTGTTCATCGTGCCGCCGAATTGCGGGTGCGGGTGCAGAACCAGGGCAACCGGGGCGTTTTCGACTTTCGAGTGGTGATACCGGCCTTCAATGCGGCCTGCCGGGCCATTGAAAATCACGTCGGGCATAGGGGACACTCTCTCCAGCGGAACCCGAAACGGGGCATCCGCGCTATTGGGTGGAAAGCCTTACTAAATTAGTTGGTTTTCTGTGCTGGAAATCCGCCTGAAAATAACTAAATAGTTGACTACAGGGCTCGGAATTGGGTAGCGAAAGGGCCACCCGGTACCGGACCTGGGCGCGTTTCTTAGCACACTCTGCGGCTGGATTTGCAAGTTTAACCGCGCGCCGAGGTCAAAAAGTCCTGAATAAGGCAGATTTTTCAGCCCTTTAGCTGATTACCGGCTGGGCACATTGCGCTGGCCGGAATGGGAGATAGAGACCATGAAACTTACGACGAAGGGACGCTATGCGGTGATGGCGATGACCGATCTGGCGCGCCACAGTCAGGGAAGCCCGGTTTCGCTTGCCGATATCGCCTCGCGTCAGGAAATTTCGCTGTCTTATCTCGAGCAGCTCTTTTCCCGCCTGCGCAAGAACGACCTCGTAAAAAGTGTGCGCGGGCCGGGCGGCGGGTATTTATTGGCGCACGACCCGGCCGCCACCCGGATTTCGGATATCATTCTGGCGGTGGACGAGCCGCTGAAAGCCACGCGCTGCCATGCCGGCTCCCCGCAGGGCTGCATGTCGGATTCCTCGCGCTGCCTGACCCATGATCTTTGGGACGCACTGAGCGATCAGATCCATCTTTTCCTGGCTTCGGTTTCCCTGGGCGATGTGATTTCGGGCCGGCTGCGCGAAAAGCGCGCGAGCCAGGTGCCGGACTTTATCGGCGATACGCCGGAAGCGGCCGCCGCTGCCCAGCAGCCTAAAGTGCATGCGGCCGAGTGAGCCGGGTGCAAAATTGAACGGGAAGACACTGAACGGGAAGACCGGGACCTGATGACGGGCACGCGCATATATCTCGATTACAACGCAACGGCGCCGCTGCGCAGCGAAGCTGGCGAAGCGATGCGCCGTGCTATCGAGGCCGCGGAAAAAGCCTCGGGCACGGGGCTGGGCAATCCCTCGTCCGTGCACGGCGAAGGGCGCAAGGCCCGCGCGCTTGTCGAAGAGGCGCGCCGCGATGTGGCAGCGCTCTTAAGCGCGCCCGCCGAAGGGGTGATCTTTACGGGTTCGGGCACCGAAGCGGTGAACCTTGCCGCCGCGCAGGCCGATGCGCTGGGCTGCAGCGCCGTTCTTTACGGGGCGAGCGAGCATGCCTGCGGCATCGGCGCGGCGGAGGCGAGCCCGCTTGAAAGCCGGCCCATTCCGCTCCTCGCCAATGGGCTGGTAGATTTGGACGCGCTCGGCGCATTGCTGAAAGAGGCCGGAGAAAAGCCCTTCGTGCTGTTGCAGCACGCCAATAATGAGACGGGTGTCGTTCAGCCGCTTGAAGAGGCAGCACGCCTCGTGCGCGAGGCAGGCGGCATTCTTGCCTCCGATCTGGTGCAGAGCGCGGGCAAGACGGCGATCGACATCAAGGCGCTCGGCATTCATATGGGTGCCATCTCCGCCCATAAGATGGGCGGGCCGCAGGGTGTCGGCGCATTGGTGCTGGCCGAAGATATGCCGCTCACGCCGCTTCTTCATGGCGGCGGGCAGGAGCGGCGGCGGCGCGGGGGTACCGAAAACGTGATCGGTATTGCCGGTTTCGCCGCAGCAGCCAAGGCCGCGCTGAATGATGGAAAGCCTCGAGGATCAGCGCGCGCTGCGCGATGCCTTCGAGGCGAAGCTGAAAGACTATGCGCCCGGTGTCGTCATCTTCGGCGAAAGCGCGCCGCGGCTTGCCAATACAAGCTGCTTTGCGCTGGCGGATGCAGATGTGAGCGCCGAAATGCTGCTTATGAAGCTCGACCTGGCGGGTTTTGCCGTCTCCTCGGGCGCGGCATGTTCGTCGGGCAAAGTGGCCGCCTCGCATGTGCTCTCCGCCATGCAGGTGGAGGACAGGCTTTCCCGTTCGGCCATCCGCATGAGCCTTGGGCGGGAGAGCACATTGGAAGAAGTTCTGGCGCTGGCCGATACATGGGCCGGTGCCGCAGTAAAACATGACGCGCCGGCCCCCGGCACCGTCATGGCAAGCTAAGCGATCTTAAGGGAAACAGATCATGGCGGTTCGTGAGACAGTTGAAACGGTAGATGAAGTCGGCAAGTACAAGTACGGCTTTTTCACGGATATCGAATCCGAGAAAGCGCCCAAGGGCTTGAACGAAGACACCATCCGTTTCATCTCGGCCAAAAAGGACGAGCCGGAATGGATGCTGGAATGGCGGCTCGATGCCTATCGGCGCTGGCTGACCATGCAGGAGCCTTCCTGGGCCAAGGTCAATTATCCCAAAATCGATTTTCAGGATGCCTATTATTATTCGGCGCCGAAATCGGACGAAGACCGGCCGAAGAGCCTCGATGAAGTGGACCCGAAGCTTCTGGAAACATATGAGAAGCTCGGTATTCCGCTGTCCGAGCAAAAGATGCTGGCCGGTGTCGCGGTGGACGCGGTGTTCGACAGCGTTTCCGTTGCCACCACGTTCAAAGGCAAGCTGAAGGAAGCCGGCGTCATCTTCTGCCCGATGTCCGAAGCGATCCGGGATTATCCCGATCTCGTGCGCAAGTATCTGGGTTCGGTCGTGCCGGTCAGCGACAATTTTTATGCAACGCTCAACTCGGCGGTCTTCTCGGACGGCTCCTTCGTCTATATCCCGAAGGGCGTGCGCTGCCCGATGGAGCTTTCGACCTATTTCCGCATCAATGAAGCGCAGACCGGCCAGTTCGAGCGCACGCTGATCGTGGCCGATGAAGGCTCTTATGTCAGCTATCTGGAAGGCTGCACCGCGCCGATGCGCGATGAAAACCAGGTGCATGCTGCCGTGGTCGAGCTTGTGGCGCTGGAAGGGGCGGAGATCAAATATTCCACCGTCCAGAACTGGTATCCGGGCGATGAGAACGGCAAGGGCGGCATCTATAATTTCGTGACCAAGCGCGGCGATTGCCGCGGCGCGGATTCGAAGATTTCCTGGACGCAGGTCGAAACCGGCTCCGCCGTCACCTGGAAATATCCAAGCTGCATCCTGCGCGGCGACAATTCGGTGGGTGAGTTCTATTCCATCGCCATCTCGAACAATTACCAGCAGGTGGATAGCGGCACGAAGATGATCCATCTGGGCAAGAACACCTCGAGCCGGATCATCTCCAAGGGCATTTCGGCGGGCAAGAGCTCCAACACCTACAGGGGTCTTGTCAGCGTGCATAAGAAGGCGGAGGACGCGCGCAACTTTACGCAGTGCGACTCTTTGCTCGTGGGTGACAAGTGTTCCGCCCATACCGTGCCCTATATCGAGTCGAAGAACCCCAGCGCCGTGCTGGAGCATGAGGCAACGACCTCGAAAATCAGTGAAGACCAGCTCTTCTACTGCATGCAGCGCGGGCTTGGAGAAGAAGAAGCGGTGGCGCTGCTCGTCAACGGCTTTTGCCGGGATGTGCTGCAGCAATTGCCGATGGAATTTGCGGTTGAAGCGCAGAAGCTTGTAGGCATCAGCCTGGAAGGCAGCGTGGGCTGATAAGGAAAGACAAATGCTTGAGATCAAAGACCTGCACGTCAATGTGGACGGCAAAGAAATTCTGAAAGGCATCACGCTGAGCGTTGGCACCGGCGAGGTCCATGCGATCATGGGCCCCAACGGGTCGGGCAAGTCGACGCTGTCTTATGTGCTTTCGGGCCGTGAAGGTTATGAGATCACCAAGGGCGAGATCCTTTATAAAGGCAAGGACCTGCGCGCCATGGAGATCGAAGAGCGCGCCGCTGCCGGCCTCTTCCTCGCCTTCCAGTATCCGATCGAGATACCCGGCGTGACGACCATGACCTTCCTCAAGACCGCGCTTAACGCGCAGCGCAAGGCGCGCGGGGAAGAAGAGCTCGATGCCGTGAAATTCCTGCGCCTTGTGCGGGAAAAAGCCGGTCCGCTCAATGTCTCCGAAGATATGCTCAAGCGCCCGCTCAATGTCGGCTTTTCGGGCGGGGAAAAGAAGCGCGCGGAAATTTTGCAAATGGCGCTGTTGGAGCCGAGCCTTGCCGTGCTGGATGAGACCGATTCCGGCCTCGACATCGACGCGCTGAAAGTCGTCTCCGACGGGGTGAACGCCCTGCGCAGTCCTGACCGCTCGATGATCGTGATCACGCACTATCAGCGCCTGCTCAATCACATCGTGCCCGACAAAGTGCATGTGCTTTCCGCGGGCCGTATCGTGCGCACGGGCGGCAAAGAGCTGGCGCATGAGCTCGAGGAAACCGGTTACGCCGATATTGTGGAGGCCTGAGAGTAAATGACGGCCAGTATCGAAGAACAATATCTGGAAGCTTTCAGCGCGCTCGCGCCGCAGGGCGACCCGGCCTGGCTTTTGGCTCGCCGCCGTATGGCGCGGGATATTTTCGCTGCGGCGGGTTTTCCGCACCGGCGCGTTGAAGCCTGGCGCTATACGGACCTGCGCCGCGCGCTTGCCAAAGAAGGTTATGTGCCGGCACAGCGCTATGACGGCCCGCTTGCCTATGACGTTGAAACGGTCGGGCCGGGAGCGGCTGCCTTCGGCGATGTCGAGCGGCATATGCTGGTCTGCGTCAACGGCTTCTTCCGCCCCGATCTTTCCTCGGCGGATCTGCCCGAGGGCGTCAGCATCAAACCGCTCAGCGAAGCGGTGAAGGAAACCGGCTTTGAAGATTTTTTGACGACGGACGACAATCTTCATCCCGTCAATGCGCTCAACAGCGCGCTGATGCAGGATGGGCTCGTGATCCGCGTCGAGGCGGGAAAAGATGCCGGCAAGCCGCTTCATATGGTGCATGTGACGACTTCTGCCGGGGCCTCGGCGGCGCATATGCGCCATGTCATCGCGCTTGAAGAAGACGCCAAACTTTGCCTCTTGGAAACCCATCTGGGCCAGGGCGGCGCAGGCTATCTTGCCAATCACGTCACCGAAACCCATTTGGGGGAAGGCGCGGCGCTGACCCATATCAAGCTGCAGGATGAAGCGAAAGACGCGCTGCATGTGGCAGCGAACAATCTGCGCCTTGCAGCAAACGCCAAGTATTACGGTTTCGTGCTGGCGCTCGGCGCGCGGCTGTCTCGCCATGAAACGGATGCCGTTTTCAAAGGCGAGGGCGCCCATGCGGATATGCACGGGGCGCTCGCGCTGCGCGGCAAGCAGCTCGGCGATATCAGCACCTATGTGGATCATGCGGTGCCTGGCTGCAGCTCGAACGCTCATGTGAAGTCCGTGCTGGACGAGGAAGCGACGGGTGTTTTCCAAGGCCGCGTCCTGGTTGCCAAGGACGCGCAGAAGACGGATGGCCGCCAGCTTTCCAACGCGCTGCTTCTGTCGCGCGATGCGGGGATGAACGCCAAGCCCGAGCTTGAGATTTATGCAGACGATGTGCAATGCGCGCATGGCTCGACGATCGGCGAGCTTGACGAGACGGCGCTCTTTTATTTGCGCTCGCGCGGCATCGACGAAGCCACGGCCCGCAGTCTTCTCATCCGCGCCTTTTTGGATGAGGTGCTCGAAACGATCCCGCTGGACGGCGTCAAGCAGGATATTGGAAGCCAGATCGATGTCTGGTTCCGCGCCAGCGCATTGGCAGGGAGTGAAACAAGATGAGCGAAATGCCCCTGGTGAAGGATGTGGTGTCCGCGTTTAACGTGGACCGCGTGCGCGCCGACTTTCCCATTCTCTCGCGGGAAGTTTATGGCAAGCCGCTGACCTATCTCGACAATGCGGCCTCCGCGCAAAAGCCGCGCGCCGTGATTGATGCGGTGCGCCATGCCTATGAAGCGGAATACGCAAATGTCCACCGGGGCCTGCATTTCCTTTCCAATCTTGCGACCGAGCGCTTCGAGGCGGCGCGGGAAAGCGTACGCCGCTACCTGAACGCCAAGGAGCAGGAAGAGATCATCTTCACCTCCGGCTCGACCGATGCGATCAACCTTGTCGCTTCTTCTTATCTCGAGCCTTTGATCGGGGAGGGCGATGAAATCGTTCTCTCCATCATGGAGCACCATTCCAACATCGTGCCCTGGCACTATATGCGCGAGCGTCATGGCGCCGTCTTGAAATGGGCACCGGTGACGGATGAAGGCGATCTCGATCTCGACGCGCTCGATAAGCTGCTCGGGCCGAAAGTGAAACTACTGGCGCTCACCCATATGTCGAATGCGCTCGGCACCATCACGCCGATGAAGCGCATCGTGAAAATGGCGCATGAGCGCGGCATTCCGGTGATGGTGGACGGCTCGCAATCGGCGGTGCATCTGCCCATCGATGTGCAGGACCTCGATTGCGATTTCTTTGCGCTGACAGGCCACAAGATTTACGGGCCGAGCGGCATCGGCGCGCTTTATGCCAAGCGCGAGCATCTGGAGAAGATGCGCCCCTACCGGGGCGGCGGTGAAATGATCCGTGAGGTCTCCATGGACCGGGTCACCTATGCCGACCCGCCGCACCGTTTCGAGGCGGGCACGCCGCCCATCGTGCAGGCCATCGGCCTCGGCGCGGCGCTCGATTATGTGGACGGGCTCGGCCGGGAAAATATTCTGGCCCATGAAAGCGCGCTTCTGGCTTATGCCACCGAGCGGATGCAGGAAGTGGAAAAACTCCGGCTGATCGGTACGTCCGCGAATAAGGGAAGTATCCTTTCCTTCGTGATCGAGGGCACGCATCCCCATGACATCAGCATGATCATCGACCGCTCCGGCGTTGCCGTGCGGGCGGGGCACCACTGCGCCCAGCCGCTGATGGACAGATTTGACGTGCCGGCGACCTCGCGCGCCTCGATTGCGATGTATAATACGAAAGAAGATATCGACCGGCTGGTGGATGCGCTCCATCATGCGGCCGGGTTCTTCGGGTAACGGGTAAGATGATGGCTGACGAAATGGACCTTGAAAGCAAACCCGAACCCGCGCCCGAGCCGGTGGAAAACGCGCCCGCCGCGCCCGGCTCCGCCTTGCCGCCCGAGGAAATCGAGCGGCTGACGGACGATCTTATCGGCGCGCTCAAGACCGTTTATGACCCTGAAATTCCGGTGGATATTTACGAGCTGGGGCTCATCTACAAGATCGATATTTCCGATGACCGGGACGTGCTGGTGGATATGACGCTGACCGCGCCGGGCTGTCCCGTGGCCGGTGAAATGCCGGGCTGGGTGGAAGATGCCGTGCGCTCCGTCGACGGGGTGGGCGATGTGCAAGTCAATCTCGTCTTCGATCCGCCCTGGGACCCGAGCCGCATGTCGGATGAGGCACGCGTCGCCCTTAACATGTATTGAGGTTTGCCTTGTTATAATGGGGCCTTGTCATTCCGGGGCAAACCTACCAATTTAAGTATGTAGTCCTCGCATAACGGAGAAATCCATGGCCAAGCGAGAGCGCCCGAAAGCGATTACTTTGACCGATGCGGCAGCTGCCCGCGTTAAGGAGATCATTGAAAATTCCGACAAGAAGATTGTCGGGGTGCGCATCGGCGTGGAAAAAGGCGGCTGCGCCGGTATGGCCTATACGATGGAATATGCCGAGGAAATCGGCCCGATGGACGAAGTGGTCGAAGATAAAGGCGTGCGTGTGCTGATCGATCCTAAAGCCATTCTCTTCCTGCTTGGCACGGAAATGGATTACGAAGTGGGCAAGCTTTCGAGTACGTTCCAGTTCAACAACCCGAACGCCATCGATGCCTGCGGCTGCGGTGAAAGCGTCACCATTCAGCCCGTGCCCGAAGACGCGCTTCAATAACATGGCTGTCAGCACGGAGTATAAAGCCTTCGTGCTGGAACAGCTTGCCCCGCTCGGACAAGTGCGCATCCGCAATATGTTCGGCGGAGCGGGCGTTTATTACGGCGATCTCATGTTCGGGCTGATCGCCGGTGAAGTTCTCTATTTCAAGGCGGATGAGATCAACCGGCCGGATTTCGAGGCGGAAGGAACGGAAGCCTTCGTTTATGCCCCGCCATCGGGCAAAACCATCACCATGTCCTATTGGGAAGTGCCCGAGCGCCTTTATGACGAGCCTGAAGAGCTGACGCATTGGGCCCGAAATGCAATCGAGGCGGCGGTGCGCGGCAAGAAGGCAAAGCCCAAGAAGAAGCGCAAAGCAGCCGCCAAGAAATAGCGCGCGCGTGGGGCAATGATGTGAGGTAAAGAAAAGGCGGGCCCAAGCCCGCCTTTTTTATTTGCCCTGGAATTTCGCCGGGCGTTTTTCCAGAAAGGCCTTCACGCCTTCCTTGAAATCGTCCGTGCGCCCGGCAATACGCTGTTTCTGGCGCTCGAGATTGAGCTGCTCTTCATACGTATTATCCGTGCTCTCCCAGTAAAGCTCGCGGATCATGGAAAGCGAGACGGTAGGCCCTGCGGCAAGCTCGCCCGCAAGTTTCTTCGCTTCGCCGAGAAGCTCGCCATCTTCATAGACCCGGTTGACGAGACCCCAGTCGAGGGCTTTGTCGGCGGGCAGTTTTTCGGCCAGCAGCGAAAGTTCTTTCGCTCGGGCATTGCCGACAAGGCGCGGCAGAAGCCAGGTCGAGCCGCCATCCGGCACTAGGCCGATGCGGCGGAAAGCCTGCAGGAAATAAGCGGACTTGGCGCAGAGCACGAGATCGCCCATCAGCGCGAAGCTCATGCCGACACCGGCAGCCGGCCCGTTCACCGCCGTCAGGAACGGCATTTCCAGATTACGCAGCCGGCGCAGGAAAGGGTGATAGGCGGTTTCAAGGCGTGAGCCCGCATCCGGCGCGCCGCCTTTATTATCGCCGCGCCCTTGCAGGTTGGCGCCGGAGCAAAAGCCGCGCCCTTCGCCCGTCATGATCAGGCAGCGCAGGCCATTGGCCGGGTCTTCCACCGCGTCCATCGCATCCATCAGCCCTTCGAGCATTTCATCGGAAACCGCGTTCATGACTTCCGGATGGTTGAGCACGAGAATGCCCGTCGTGCCCTCGATATCGAGCCTTACCCTGTTGAAATCCATCTCTCTCTCTCCCTGTTTTGGTGGCGATTATAAGAATGGGGTTGTCGAGCAGCCTATCACTGAAAATTCGGTTTGCGCTTTTGCAAAAAGGATGTGACGCCTTCGGCAAAGTTCGGGTGGTCGCCCAGCATGCCTTGCGTGTCGCGCTCGTAATCGAGCTGTGTGCTCAGATCGCTCGTCAGCGCATTGTCGAGCGCGCGCTTGATTTCCCCGAAGGCATTGGAAGGCCCGCCTGCCAGCTTGGCCGCGATCTTTTCCGCCTCGTCCATCAGCGCATCGTCTTCCACGCATTGCCAGATGAGGCCCCATTCGGCGGCGCGTTCCGCAGGAAGTTTCTCGCCGAGCAGCGCCAGCCCGCGGGACCGCGCCCGGCCGACGAGATTGG
>ERZ1673962.1125-NODE-1125-length-14105-cov-7.497865_pt1 | contig 14105 bp, 12 predicted proteins | sample MGYA00580188_ERZ1673962 | MGnify/ENA primary metagenome ERZ1673962 (study PRJEB41334, sample SAMN05608104) | rock metagenome | biome: terrestrial subsurface; feature: shale formation; material: shale | place: USA: Pennsylvania ... | reverse complement strand
TTAATATTTCCATGAGCTTGACTTGCTATAGGTTTAGCTTGATTGTGAATTGCTATATGACAAGGTTTTTTATTTTATAAGGCTATGGATGTAATAGGGAAAAACCCTAGGGCTTCAGGTTTTTTTCTTACTATAACTATTTTATGAATTGCTTTAGTAGAATCGGCAGGTATTTATGGTTTAATAATAGCTTTTCAAATACTTAGTGCTTCTTTTATTGATCCATTAACAGCTATATGAGTAGGTTCTGCTATATGATTAGCATGATTATGAGTTGGTATATGAGAATGAATTCTTGTATGATCGGCTATAGATGCTATGAATAGAGATACAGAAAATAGGAATAGAATTCTTACATATATGATATTGTTTTTGGCATTAGTAGAATCAGCTGCAATATATGGTTTGATAATTGCTTTTCAATTGTTAACAAAATTAGAACTATCTCCTTATTTGGCTATTTGAGCATGATTATCAATTTGACTTACTTGATTGTGAGTTGGTATATGAGAATGAATATTGTCTTGAAAATCTATTTCACTTATGTCACAAAAGCCTAATCAAAAGTGATATCTTCTTACCTCAACTATATTATGAATTGCATTAGTTGAAACTGCTGCAATATATTGACTTATAATGTCTTTTTCAATTATTGAGTCAGATTTAATAGTTCCTATGTCAGCAATATGAGCTGGGTTAGCTGTTTGACTTGCATGATTATGAGTTTGAATAGGAGAGTGATTATTGGTTTCATGAAGTTATGAATCAATGTTAACGCATAGAGCTAACAAATCTAAGGTTCTTACATATATGATATTATTTTTAGCATTAGTAGAATCAGCCGCTATTTATGGTTTGATTATAGGTTTACAAATTTTATCTAATTGATCAGTAGAATGATTAGCTTCAATTTGAGCATGATTAGCTATATGATTGGCATGATTATGAGTTGGTATATGAGAATGATTTATGTCTTCTAAGTCTATTAGGGTAGTTTCTAAAAGACCTTCTCTTTCAATGTTTTTTCTTACAATAACTATTCTGGCTATTGCCTTAGTAGAATCAGCAGCTATATATTGACTTATAATATCAATGCAGATTTTGTCTACTAATGAAATTTTATGATTTGCTGCTGTTTGAGCATGATTAGCTATATGATTTGCTTGATTATGAGCTTGAGTAGGTGAGTGATTTTTGACATGAGCTTCTTTTGATTCTATTGCTAGAAATCCTAAGGTTAAACAAAGAGTTTTAACATATATGATACTATGAGTTGCATTAGTAGAATCAGCCGCAATATATGGTTTAATTATAGCATTTACAATATTGTCTTAAGTTATTAAAAAAAGTAAAAAAAATAAATTTGATTTTTTTTATTTTAAAAATATTATAGACAGAAAAAGTTGTATTTTCTTTTGTTAAGAAATAGCTTACTATAGAGAAAAAAGCAAGGTAAAAAAATATTTTTTTACTTGCTTTTTTTTTGTGTTTCAATATACTTCTCGCGTTTTATTTAATTATGTATAATTTTTTAATACAATAATATGGACACATTAAATACTTTTTTGTCTGCTTATGTTGTCTCATGATGAGAAGGACATTCTGCATGACTAAATCCTTATTTTATATGAGTTCTAATTGAGCTTGTACTATTTGGGATACTATACTTTTTTATAACAAAAAGGCCTAATTCGTCTTTTTCTGTTATGTTTGATATGTTATATGATAAGGTTTATTCATTTTTTGAAGATATTCTTTGAACAGAAGAAAAAAGATGGACAAAACTATATATTACATCTATGTTTTTTGTAATATTAATATCAAACTTACTAGGTGTTATTTTAGAAATAGCTTGAGTATGATTACCATTCTTACATCATGCTGTATCTATACCTACATCTGATATAAACTTTAATGTTGCTATGGCAATAGTATGAGTTTTAATTGTAATTTATGAACAATTTAAATTCTTATGATTTTGAAAAGCTATATATGAATACTTACCAGTTCTTGGTAAAAATTATATACCTTATGAAAAATGAAATTTAAATAAGTTTATAGATTGGCCTTTATTCTTATTGGTTAAAGTTTTTGATATTATAATATCAGTATTCTTATGATTATTAGAAATAGTAGGGCATTGAGCTAAAATTATTTCGTTATCATTTAGGTTATTTGGTAATATTACTTCAGGTTGAATGCTTCTTGCTATGTTATTGGCATGAGTAGAATTACTTACTTGATCTATATCAGGTTTTGTAACTGGATTGTTTGGTAATTCTATCGAAGTAAACTTCCCAGTATTAATACCTATAATATTACATTTACAATGATTACTAGTAGCTTTGATACAAGCTTTAGTTTTTCCACTTTTGATAGCTATATTTATAAAGGTAGCAAAAGTGCACTAATTTTTTAAATTTATAAGATATTTTTTAATAATATATATATGGAAAATTTGGTTAATTTTATATGAGCTTGACTTGCAATTTGATTAGCTTGAATCTGAGTTGCAATTGGTCAATGAATATTATGAAAAGCTTCAGTTGAAGCTATGTGAAAAAATAAAGATTTATCTTCTTTTTTCTTAACAATTACAATTCTTGGTATAGCATTAGTAGAATCTGCTGCAATATATGGTTTGATAGTAGCTTTTAAAATATTAGGTACTACTGATATAACAATGTGAGCTTCAATCTGAGCATGATTAGCTATCTGATTAGCATGATTATGAGCATGAGTATGAGAATGAAAACTTATAGCTTGAGCTATAAATGCTATGAGTAAAAACCCAAAACTAAAATCAAAAATAATGACATTTATGGTTTTATTCGTTGCATTAGTAGAATCAGCTGCAATATACGGTTTAGTTATCTCATTTAAAATATTAGGAGATCCTACATTTGCTTCTGAAGCATTTATCGGTATGTGATTAGCTGTATGATTAGCATGATTATGAGTTTCTATTTGAGAATGAATACTTGCTAATAAAGCTATGGATGTTATGGGTAAACAAGAAAAAATGATTTGATTTTTCTTAACTGTAACAATTCTTGGTATAGCATTAGTAGAATCAGCTGCAATATATGGTTTAGTAGTTGCATTTGATATCTTCTCTAAAGATTTATGATTAATGGCTGCTATCTGAGCAGGTACTGCAATTTGATTTGCTTGATTATGAGCATGAATTTGAGAATGAATACTTGTTTCTGGTGCTATGTCATCAATGTCTAGAAATCCAAAAATTAAGGCTAAATTAATGACTTTTATGGTATTGTTTATAGCTTTAGTAGAGGTTACAGCAATATATGGTTTAATTATAGCATTTAGAATTTCAGGTTCTTATGATCCATCTATTGATCAATTAGTTTATGTATGAGCATGATTAGCTATCTGATTAGCATGATTATGAGTTGGTATCTGAAGATGATATTTATCAGAAGAATCAATGAAAATAATGTGAAAAAATCCTTCTATAATTGGTTTTATGTTAACTGTTTCTATATTAGGGGTTGCATTAGTAGAATCAGCTGCAATATATGCATTAGTTGTTTCATTTAAAATATTAGGTACTGAATGATTAATTTGATTAGCTTCAGCTTGAGCATGATTAGCTATCTGATTAGCATGATTATGAGCATGAGTATGAGAAGGTTTATTAATAAAAGGTGCTGTTAAAGGTATAAATATAAATCCAGAACAAAAAGGTAAAACTTTAGCATTTATGGTATTATTTGTTGCTTTAGTTGAAGTAGTCGCTATTTACTGATTACTAATAGCATTTAGAATAATTGGTTAATTTTTAAATTATAATTTTAAACATATATTATGGAAAATTTAAAATTAGAATTGATTATTGCTGCTATGATCAATTTCTGAATATTGTTTTTTATGTTTAAGCATTTCTTAGGTGAAAAATTAGCAAAAGCTATTGAAGATAGAAGAAAATTTCTTCAAGCTTCTGCTGAAGCCGAAGATCAAGCTAAACAAAAACTAGAAGAAGCAGAAAAACAAGTAGAAGAAATATTAAATGAAGCTAGAACAAAAGCTTCTGATATTGAAAAATCTGCAGATGAATTATCTAAACAAAATACTGCTAAAGCTTTAGAAAAAGCAGAAAAAGAAGCTGAATATATAATTACAAGTGCTAGAAGTCAAATAGATAAAGAAAAATTAGAAATGGAAAATTCTATGAGATCAAAAATTTTGGATTTATCTTTAAGATTAACTTCTAAAATATTCTCTAAAGAAACTGCTAATAAAGACTTTTTAGAAAAAGAATTAAATGTATTAACTAAATAATTATTATATGAGTGATATAAAAAACTCTATTAATAATCTTGATTTAAATCAATTGAAACAACTTTTATCTGAATTAAAATTGTACAAAGATTTAAACAAGCAATTATGAAATAGATGAAAAGATTTGTATAATAGATTAAAAACTTGAGAAAGAACTTATTTAGTTGAATATTTTCCAGTTATTTCAGAAGATTTAGCTTATGAAATATCTTCTAAGGTTTATAAAGAAGTTTTTAATGTAGAGATACAAAAAGATAATATAAAGTTTTTACCTAAAGATACTATTTTAGGTTGAGTAAAAGTTTATGTTGATGACAAAGTTGTTGACTTAAGCTACCAAAAAATTGAAAAAATGATTACAAAATAATTTTTTATAAAAATTTTAATTTATTACTATTAAATTTATAACTATGTCAAACGACTTATTAAATAATATTATAAATGAAATAGAAAACAAAATAGATTCTGTTGAAGTTAATCCAGAAGTATGAAATGTTGGGGAAGTTTTCTATTTATGAGATGGTGTTGCTAAAGTTTCTGGTTTATGAAACTTATCTTACAATGAAGTAGTTGATTTTGAATCAGGGGCTAGAGGTTTAGCTTTAAATCTTGAAGAACACTTTGTATGAGTTGTTATCCTTTCTGGTTTTAGTAAAATTAAAGAAGGTGAAAAAGCTTTCTCTACAGGAAAAATTTTAGAAGTTCCAGTATGACCAGCTTTAGTTGGTAGAGTTGTTGATCCACTATGAAACCCAATTGATGGTTTAGGTGAAATTAAAGCTACTGAATATTATCCAGTTGAAAGAGTTGCAACAGGTGTTATGTCTAGAAAATCTGTACATGAACCAATGTCTACTGGTATAAAAGCTATTGACGCATTAGTACCAATTGGTAGAGGTCAAAGAGAATTAATTATCGGTGATAGACAAACTGGTAAAACTCAAGTTGCTATAGATGCAATATTAAACCAAAAAGGTCAAGGAGTTACTTGTGTTTATGTAGCTATTGGTCAAAAAGAAGGTAAAATTGCTAGAATAGTTGAAGAATTAAAGAAAAGAGGTGCAATGGATTATACTATTGTTGTTGCTGCTGGTGCATCTAGTCCTGCTGCAATGCAATATTTAGCTCCATATGCTGGTTGTGCTATGGCTGAATATTTTATGTTCAACAAATCACACTCATTAATTATATATGATGATTTAACTAAACAAGCTAATGCTTATAGAGAAATGTCATTATTATTAAGAAGACCACCAGGTAGAGAAGCTTATCCATGAGATGTTTTCTATGTTCACTCTAGATTATTAGAAAGAGCTTCAAAATTAAATGATGAATTAGGTGCAGGTTCTATGACTGCTTTACCAATTATTGAAACTCAAGCAGGTGATGTTTCTGCTTATATCCCTACAAATGTAATATCTATTACTGATGGGCAAATTTTCTTAGAATCAAACTTATTTAATGCAGGTCAAAAACCAGCTATTAATGTATGATTATCAGTATCAAGAGTTTGAGGTTCTGCTCAAATTAAAGGTATGAAAAAAGTATCAGGTACTCTTAAATTAGACTTAGCTCAATATAGAGAATTAGCTGCTTTCTCTCAATTTGCTTCTGATTTAGATGCTGACACAAAAGCACAATTAGACAGATGAGCTAGAATGATGGAATTATTAAAACAAGGTGTTTATTCTCCAGTTACTGTTGAAAAACAAATTTGTTCTATATATGCATGAGCAAAAGGTTACTTAGATCAAATTGAAGCATCTAAAGTTAATAAATTTGAATTAGATTTATATACTTCATTAGAAGATGAAAAATCTATTTTAGAATCTCTTGCAAAAGAAAAAGTATTAAACGACGAATCAGAAGAAAAACTTAAAAAAGTTATCGAAAAAGTTGTAGAAATATATAAATAATAATTTACATCCAGTTAATAAAAAAATTTTATGGCAAATGCTAAAGAAATAAAAAGAAAAATTGGGTCGATAAAAAATACTTGAAAAATTACTAAGGCTATGGAGCTTATTTCAACTGTAAAGATGAAAAAAGCTCAAGACTTAGCAATGGAAAAAAGAAACTTTGTTTTAGAAATGTTAAAAATATTTCTAAGAGTAGAAGATTACTTATCTGAATTTCCATTGTTTTGAGAAAATTCAAATTGAACAAAAACATTGGCTGTTGTTATAACTTCTAATAAATGATTATGTTGAGGTTATAATGTTAATGTTATGAAAAAAGTTAATTCATATATAAAAGAAACAGGAGAAGATTTAGATTTTGTTTCTATATGAAAAAAAGCTTCAAATTTTGTTGCAAAAACTTGAAATAATCTTATAGCAGATTTTAGTGATGATTTCACAGATGATTTAGATCCTGTTTTTACAAGAAAAATATCTGAGTTATTAAGAGAAGAGTATCTTACTTGAAAATATAATAAAGTTGTAGTTTTTTATAATTTTTATGTAAATACAATAAAACAAATTCCAGTTGCAAAAACTTCTTTTCCTATAGATTCAGATGATATAAAAAAATATTTAGTTTCTGTATTAGAAGATCACTTTGATGTTGAATCAGAAATTAATGAAATGGAAAATACATATTCTTATGATATTGAACCATCTCCTGAAGAATTAGTTAATGATGTTATGCCAATTATTTTAGACATGATGTTCTTTGATACTTTACTTAATGCTAAAGCTTCTGAACATAGTGCAAGAATGATTGCGATGAAAAATGCAAAAGACTCAGCTAATAAAATAGCTTGAGCTTTAACTCTAAAATATAATAAAGCAAGACAAGCTAGTATTACTAGTGAAGTTTCTGAAATTACTGCATGAGTTGAGTCAATGAAGGATGCTTAAAACAACCTTTACACTTGTTTAAAAAAGATTATAATAAAATTATTATAAAATAATTATATGATTATGAAATTATTATTTATTGTTTTAAAAGTTTTCATAAACTTAATTCTAGCATCTTTTTATGTTTTGATATCAATAATTTTTTGAAACTTTGTATATTGATTGGTTTTATCTATATTGGGTAAACAAGTTCCAGGACCACAAGATCCTATTCATGTTAAGTTAGCAGTATTATCTGTATTCTTATCTCTTATATTTTCTTTACTTTTAAGAAAGTATTTGTATTTAAGTGTTATTTCTTTATTTAGAGACTTTGTTTTGAAAACTGAAAATCTTCAAAAAAAAGAAAAGAAAATCAATTCTAATAATGAAAAAACTATAGATAAAGACTCTTCTTGAGATGATGAATTAAAAATATATGTAAACAAAGAAATAAAATAATTATGATATTAAATGTATATACCGACTGAGGATCTAGATGAAATCCAGGAGTAGCTTGATTATGAGTTTATATCACTGATATTAACTGATTAGAAGTTGAAAAAAGGTATAAAAGTTTATGAATCAAGACAAATAATGAAGCAGAATATTTATGAGCTTATTATTGAATAAAAAGGGCAATAGAATTATGATGAAAAGAAATTAATCTTTTTATGGATTCAAAATTAGTAATAGAACAATTATTATGAAATTGGAAAATTAAAAAAGATGAACTTAGAGTAATAAATAATGATATTAATCAACTTGTTAAACAAAACAATACAAAAGTAAACTATACTTGGATTGCAAGAGAAAATAATAAAGAAGCCGATAGGCTTAGTAATGTTGCAATGGATTTAGATTAATTTACAATTAAAATTATATACAAAATGAAAACTTGAAAAATTACAAAAATCGTTTGAGTAGTAATTGATGTTAAATTTGATAATGGTTATGTACCATCTATCTATGAAGCTTTAGAAGTTACTAACTCAGAAAACAAAGTAGTTTTAGAAGTACAACAACAATTATGAGATGGTACTGTAAGAACTATCGCCATGAATCCAGTTGATGGATTAAAAAGAGGTTTAGAAGTTGTTGCTACTGAAAATCCTATTAGAGTACCTGTATGAGATAAAGTATTAGGTAGAATGTTTAATGTATTAGGTGATCCTATAGATGATTTAGAAAAACCTAAAACAGAACACAATGATCCTATACATAGATCAGCTCCAGAATTTAGTAACTTAACTACTCAAGCTGAAGTTTTTGAAACTGGTATTAAAGTAGTTGACCTTATAGCTCCAATGCTTAAATGAGGTAAAGTAGGTTTATTTGGTTGAGCATGAGTAGGTAAAACTGTTATCATGCAAGAATTAATTCATAATATCGCTTCTGAACATGGTGGTTACTCAGTAGTTGCCGGTGTAGGGGAAAGAACAAGAGAAGGTAATGATTTATACCATGAAATGAAAGAATCAGGTGTAATAGATAAAACAGCTATGGTATTTGGGCAAATGAACGAAGCTCCAGGACCAAGAGCGAGAGTTGCTTTAACTTGATTAACTATGGCTGAACACTTCAGAGATAGAGAGAAAAAAGATGTATTATTATTCGTTGATAATATATTCAGATTTACTCAAGCATGATCAGAAATTTCTGCTTTATTAGGTAGAATCCCTTCAGCTGTATGATATCAACCTACATTAGCTACTGATATGGGTGGTTTACAAGAAAGAATTACTTCTACTAAAGATGGTTCTATTACTTCTGTACAAGCTGTTTATGTTCCTGCTGATGATCTTACTGATCCAGCTCCAGCTGCTACTTTTGCTCACTTAGATTCTACTATCGTACTTAATAGATCAATTGCTGAATTAGGTATTTACCCAGCTGTAGATCCATTAGATTCTACTTCTACAGTATTATCTCCAGAAGTAGTTGGTGAAGAACACTATAATGTTGCAAGAAATGTACAAAAAATTCTTCAAAAATATAAAGAATTACAAGATATTATTGCTATCTTAGGTATGGATGAATTATCTGATGAAGATAAATTAACTGTAGCTAGAGCAAGAAAAATTCAAAAATTCTTAAGTCAACCATTCTTTGTTGCAGAACAATTTACAGGTACTCCATGAGTATATGCAAAATTAGAAGATACAATTTCTGGTTTCAAAAAAATTATTGATTGAGAAGTTGATCATATTCCAGAAAACTTCTTCTTATATAAAGCTTGAATGAAAGATGTTATAGCTGCTTACGAAGCTAAACAAAAAGAAGCTAAATAATTTTTTAAAAACAAATATTTATGAAACTAAAAATATTTTCTTTTTCATGAGAAAGCTTTAGTTCTGATAATGTTGTTTCTGCAACTTTGATGACTTCAATTTGAGAAATAACTCTTTTAGATAATCACGCTCCTTTATTAACAAGTATAAAACCATCTACTATGTATGTTATATATATTGATGATAAATGAGTTGAAAAAAGAGATGATTTCGCAATTTGAAAATGAGTTGTTGAAGTTAGCGGTAACAATGTAAAAGTTATGGCTGATATGCTTGTAGATATCGATGATCTTGATACTGAAGCTGCAGAAAGAGCTAGAGAACAAGCTGTTAAACTTATGGAAAAATATAGAGATTCAAAAGATAAAATGGACATGGAAAAATTTGTTGAAGCTGAAGATATGTTATTAAAATCTATAGCTCAATTAAAATTAAATGATACATTAAAATAAGAAAAACATTATGTTTTTCTTATTTTTTTATATAAAAAAAAGTTATAGATTTTATTCTATAACTTTTTTCTTTTATTAGAAAAATTTGATTTTATCAGCGTTTGGATGTTCTCTAAGTTTTTCTAGAGTTTTAGCTTCAATTTGTCTAATTCTTTCTCTTGTAACTCAAAATTCTTTACCTACTTCTTCTAAAGTATGTACGTCTCAACCATCTAAACCAAATCTCATTATGATGATTTTTCTTTCTCTAGGAGTTAAGAAATCTAACATTTCATATAAATTATCTTTTAATAAATTTATATTAGTTTGACTATCTGGAGTAGGGTTCTTATCATCTTCTATAAAGTCTCATAGTGAAGTATCTTCTTCTGATCAAACAGGTGAATCTAAACTAAGTATATCTTGGCTTATTCTCATTATTTGTCTTACCTTTCTTATATCCATATCTAGCTCTGTAGCTAATTCTTCCATAAGAGGTTCTCTTGTAAGTTCTTGAGTAAGTCTTCTATAAGTATGAGTAAATTTGTTTATTGTTTCTATCATATGAACAGGAACTCTTATCGTTCTAGCTTGATCAGCTATAGCTCTTGTTACTCATTGTCTTATCCACCAAGTTGCATAAGTAGAAAATTTGAATCATTTATCAGGATCAAATTTATCAACAGCTCTAAACAATCATACATTTCATTCTTGTATTAAATCAAGTAATCATAAACCTCTTCACATGTATTTTTTTGCAATAGACACTACTAGTCTTAAGTTAGCTGCTGCTAATTTTTTTCTAGCATCCATGCTTCATGCTCTTATTTGTTTACCTAACTCAATTTCTTCTTCACTTGATAATAATTCAACTCTACCTATTTCATTTAGGTACATTCTTATAGAGTCATCACTTATTTCAGATAATGAAATATTTGTTTTTTCTTTTTTCTTTTTTTCATCAGATTTAAATAGAGTAGCTTTATCCATGTTGTCTACAATATCTATATCTAATTGTAAAAATCTTGTATATACCTCATCTAGTAAATCTAAATCTTCTTCTGCATTTGGTATAGCAGACATTACTTCATCTTGAGTAACACTTCAATCTTTTTTTCATTTTTTCATTAATTCTTGAATTTCTTCTGGCATTCATTCAAGAATTTTTTCAGGAACTTTTACGTCTATGAACTCAGTTATACCTTTACCAACTCTTCTTTTGTCTTCTGACCTATCTTTTGGTAATTTTGATAAACCTTTTTCTTTTTTTAGAGCTAGTGCTATATCATCATCTTCATCATCGTCTTCTACAATAGCTAAATCATCGTTATCTAATTTTAACTTTCTTATTTCTTCTAATTCTTCAGGAGTAGGTTCTTTTTCTCCTAATAAATCTTCTTCTAGTTCTTCTAGTTCATCATCTAATATATCATCATCTTCTAAATCTTCTTTTATAATATCTTTATTAGCTTTTACTGCTTTTTTTAAAACATCTAAATCTAAATCATCTAAAGATACTTCTTCTACTTGATTATTTTTTGTTGTTTTGTTGTCTTTTTTAGCTGCCATTTAGCTTATTTATTAGTAAATATAAATAGTAGAAAATTGCAATAATACAAAAAATTCCTTCTTTGTTATTTTTTTTAGAAGGAGCAAAAAAAGTATTATTTTTGTTTTTTCATCTTTTTAAAGAGGCTTTAGCTTCTTTTCGTCTTGTATTATATAAAAAAAGTCCAAATAATCAAATTTTATTTGACTTAGGACTTTTTTTATTTAATTCAGCTTTCTTTTCATATTTTTAGAAGCTTTGTATATTCTAAAAGAGCATTATTATCTCAATTAGACATTAGATTTTTTAATCTTTCTACTTCTTTTTTATATATATCTCTATTTAGTGAATCAATCATTTTTTCAACTTCTTTCTCAAGATGTTCATTGTTTGAATGTTCTTGATCAGTTTCAATTTTTAAAGATATTCATTTGTATAATTCTTTTTTACTTAGTTCTAGGCTTTCTAAGTATTTTTCTCATTGTTCAAGTATTAATTTTAAATCTTTATCAATTGAATCAGGGAATAATATTTTTTCTCTAAATATATCTATATTTTTTGGATTAAGTAAACAATATCATATAGCTAACTGAGTTGGAGTTAATATTTTTTTTATTTCATTTCAGTTATTTTTTGTTGTTGATTTAAACTTAATTTTATTAAAAGTATCATATATTATACTTTGACTAATATTTAGTAAATTTGAAATCTCTTTTAGATAGAAATCTTTTTCTACATTGTCAGAATAACTTTTTACTATATCAAGTAGTTCTATTAATAGTTTTTTCTTTTCATCTATAGAGTTTGAGTTAAATTTAGATTTTTTAATATAATATCAAATTGGAGTTAACGCTTCATCTATATATTTTTGAAAATCTCAGCCAGAACTTATTATTTCATCAGGATCTTTTCAAGTTGGAAGTGATATTATTTTTACCTCAAATCATTCATTTTTCATTTTTTCTAAACTAGCCTTAGTTGCTTTTTCTCATGCTCAGTCTCAGTCAAAACATAGATATACTTTTTTAGTTAATCTTTTTATCAACGTTAGGTGCTTTTCAGTAAGAGCAGTTCATGAAACTGCTACACTATTATAAAATCATCATTTATTTAATCATATAACATCCATATATCATTCCGTGATAATTATATAGTCTTGTTTAGTTACATGACTTCTAGCGTTAAATAAATTATATAAAATGTTTGATTTATCATAAAAGTTTGATGCGGGTGAATTTAGGTATTTTGGTTCTCATTGTCAGTGAATTCTTCAAGCAAATGCAACAAAATCTCATCTAGAATTTTGAATAGGGAAAATTATTCTATTTATGAACTTGTCTTTTTTAGACTTTATATCAACAAATATTTTAGAATCAAATATTTGTTCTTCATTGTATCATTTCTTTTTTAAATAATTATACAACTCAACTCATGAATCACTATATCAGAAGTTAAATTTATTTATTAGATCATCGTTTAATCATCTATCAAATAAATACTTTTTTATTTCAGGGTAATTATTTAGAGAGTTTTTATAATAATTAGTAGCATCTCTATAAAGAGAATACATATTTTTTTTCTCTTCAAATTTTTCACTATTAAAATTATTATTTACTTTTATTCATGTGTAATTTCATAATATTTCAATGGCTTCTTTGAAGTCACAGTTTTCAATATCCATTATAAACTTTATTGCTCATCATCATCTATGACATCAAAAACAATAAGCAAGTTGTTTTGCAGGACTAACTACAAAACTAGGTGTTTTCTCATTGTGACCAGGAAAAGGACAAGCGCATTTATAATTTGCACCTGCCTTTTTTAAACTAGTATATTTTGAAACTAAGTCTACAATATCTATTGCTGATTCTAGTTCTTCGCTGATTCACATATTTTTATAAAAATTATTTTATTAGTTACTTATATTTGTATAGTAATTATACTTAATTATTTGTAAATAAAAAGAGAAAGATTATCTTTCTCTTTTTTGGAAAAATTTTATTCTTAGTTGCATTCATAAATCCCTTAGATATACATTTTGTTCAGCTCATCTATTGTATATAGTATTTCATCTAACTACAGTTTCATTTTTATGACTTATAACTTGTTGTCATAAAAGTCTTCTGTTTTCAAAAGAGTTTCATGAATAATATTTTATAACATTATTTCAGTCATAATGTATATAAAATTTATCTCCTCTATTATATGTAGTTCTTATATTAAGCCATGAATTAACTTCATGATTTTTTATTTTTGAAAAATCAATATTTACTTCATAAAAATTTCTACCTAAGTATTTAAAGTTTTCACTTCATCTAAATTCATAACTTCACATTTTTCATCAAATGATTTGAAAATCTCTAGGTCATAAATCTTCAAGCTCTTCTCTTAGATTTATTACTTGATTTCTTAATTCTGCTAGTTGATAAACATCATCATTTCCAAAATTTTCTTGTTTATTTTTTAGTAAATAATCTATAAATGTCTTAAAATCTATTTGATCTCAATTAGCTTGAATTAATGATAATAATCAATTATCAACTCATTCTTCATATGATTTTTGAAGGTATGAATCTAAAAATCTTTGATATTTTGATTGCATCTCTCTTATTGTTTCAGCATTATCAATTGAGTTTGCCTGATCTCTATAAAAATCTGGTAATTCTGTCATATACTTATATTTATATATTAT
>ERZ1673962.1124-NODE-1124-length-14106-cov-2.654117_pt1 | contig 14106 bp, 15 predicted proteins | sample MGYA00580188_ERZ1673962 | MGnify/ENA primary metagenome ERZ1673962 (study PRJEB41334, sample SAMN05608104) | rock metagenome | biome: terrestrial subsurface; feature: shale formation; material: shale | place: USA: Pennsylvania ... | reverse complement strand
GCCCGGCATCATCGAGCGCCAAGAGCGCGGCTTCCGCGCCCAGATCCGGCACCGTGCGGTCCGGGAAGCGGCCGAATTTGATCATATCTGTGCCAATGACATAAACGTCGTCTTTGCTCATGGGTTAAGCCTCCTCACGCCGCCGGTTGAAAGAAATAGGAAATATAGTGGTTGCCCTGTTTGTCGGTGCGGCCCGCATCTTTGAAGACCACATCGACATCCATCCCCATTTTAATTTTGTCGGGGTCGGGCTCGATATTGATGAGATTGCCTTTCACCGTGCCGCCGCCTTCGATATCCACCACGGCGGAAACGAAAGGCACTTCCACGCCGGGGAAGGAGCGGTAGACGATCGTGTAGGAATAGAGCTTGCCTTTATTCGGCAGCTTCACCGCTTCCATCTTATCGCGGGCAAAACATTTCGAGCAGACATGGCGCGCGCCGATAAAGACGGTGCCGCAATTGCCGCATTTGTGCCCTTCAAGATATGGCTCGCCATTCGCCGGCAGTTTGACGTAGTCCGTCACCGGGCGCAGCTCGCTCGCCGCTTCGCTCATCGCTCTCTCCCCTTGCATTTGTTCTTGTCGCCGTTCCTGCGGGCTTATCCGCCTTTGCGCGGCAGGCGCCGCTTGTTTCCGGCGGAACTTTACCACCTTCAAAAGCGCTGTCATCAGGACGTAAAAACACGTCGCGCCCGCAACGACTTAACGTGCCCTGCCCGGGCACCGCCCGGTGCATAACGGAACCAAGGCGGCAAGTCATCGTTTCTGCGGCATGATGGAAACACTCGCCGGCCAGTTCGAAACCTACCTGCCCCCCGCCGAAATCGCCCTGCGCACGGTTTCCGCTCTCGTGCTCGGCACCCTGATCGGGCTCGAACGGGAGTTGCGGCAAAAACCGGCGGGCCTGCGCACCTGCATGCTGGTGGCACTCACCTCGGCCGCCTTCGTCGTCGGCAGTATCGAGCTTTCCATGCGCCTTGCCGATGACGGGCCGGATTTCAATCTCGACCCCTTGCGCGCCATCGAGGCGATCGTGACTGGCATCGCTTTTCTCGGCGCGGGCGCCATCCTGCAATCAGGCGGGCATGTGCGCGGACTGACCACAGGTGCCAGCATTTGGCTCACCGGCGCCATCGGCCTCATCGCGGGCGCGGGCCAGGTTCTCTTCGCCCTCTTCGTCGCCCTGCTCGGCCTCTTCGTCCTTCACCTCATGGGCCGCATCGAGCACCGCTGGGTGAAAACGAAAGACGGGGAGGCGCCAACCAGCGGGGAGTAAAACTCTTTGCGATTGGCACTTTCCAACGGGCAAGTGGTCGAACCCCACTCCGCCTCCCGCTAAGATGCCGCCCCGAACAACACACTCACCAGCCGCAAGGGGAAGCGCATGTCAAAAGTCAAAACGCATATGATGTTTCAAGGCGAGGCGGAAAACGCCGTCAAACTCTATGCGTCCGTTTTCAGCGATTTTCAGATCGGGGAAATCGAGCGCTATGCCGAGGGAGAACCGGGCCCCGTGGGCGCTTTCAAAACCGCGCCCGTTTCCTTTGCAGGTCATGAGCTGATCATCTTCGACAGCCCACCCATGCACGACTTCACTTTCACCCCCTCCATCTCACTCTGTGTCGATCTTGAAACGCCGGAGGAAATCGAGGCGGCCTTCGCCAAACTGTCTGAAGGCGGCGAGGTCATGATGCCGCTGGACGATTACGGCTTCAGCCAGCGCTTCGGCTGGCTCGCCGACCGCTACGGCGTTTCCTGGCAGCTCAACTTGCCGGCCTAGCCGCGTGTGATGAACGGGACCGGGGCTCAACCGCAGGCTGGAAACAGAGAAGAAAATGTCGGGGAAAATGGCGGAGAGGATGGGATTCGAACCCACGAGACGCTTTTGACGTCTACTCCCTTAGCAGGGGAGCGCCTTCGACCACTCGGCCACCTCTCCGCCGCCGTGTATGCCCTAGCTGCCCTGCCGTTTCAAGCCGTTTCAGGCCGTTTACGCCCCGAAACCTCAGAAAATTTGGGCAAAGCCCGCCAATCAAGCCTTTGATTCTGCTGGCCGAACCGCCCGCCTCATGGCCGGGCCAGCACCTTGCGGAAGGTGAGAGAGAGCCGCCGTCCTCATATATGCACCCGAGGACATATCCCTTCAGCCATGCGATTCAGAATGTAGCAAATGCTACAAAACCATGATAAGCAGTTATGTAGCACTTGCTACGGAGGATACGCATGACTGCTCATACCCGCCTTCCCCTCACCGCCCGGCAGATAACGCTCAGCGCCTTTATGGGCGCGGTGCTTTGGCTTTTTGCCGCGCTCTTGCTGCGCTTTCTCGCCCCTCTGGGCATTTACGAGGGAATGAACACGGCGCTTCTTTACGCGCTCATCATTCCGGGCACCGTACCTTTTCTTTTTGTGGTGAAAAAAATTGCCGGGCTCGGTGACGATCAATTCGCGCTCGGTATCGCCGTTGCAACAGCGGCGGCCACGTTGCTGGACGGGCTGGCGCTTGCCTTCACCCCGGCGCTTTACGGCACATCCGTCGATCAGACGGCGGGCGCAGGCGCGGCGATCCTCTGGGGCGCGGGCGTCGGTCTCGTTCTCGGCATGATCTTCAATAAGAGCGCGGCGCGATAAAACTTAGCTCACGCTTTGCGCCGCTTATTTGCTGAAGGCCGGGAGGAGGCAAACGCCTCCCGGCTGACAGCGCCGAGCCCCACCGCGTTGAGCAGCACCATTCCTTCAATCGTCACGAAGAGCCGGGCAGCCTCTTTCTCCCGCTCCTTGGCCGACGCGCTGTCCAGTTGTCCGGCAGCCCAGGCCAGCATGCCCCGGCCGATCGCCTCGCCGGTTGCCCGGTAGAAGGCATCGCCGCGGCCCGCCAGCGCAACGATTTCCAGCCAAAGCCGCATATAGGGCCACATATCCTCCGCCAGCACGATGCCGCGCAGCTTGGTCAGCAAAGCCTCATAGGGAAGCGGTTTGCTGGCGGTCTTCTTTCCCAGAATAACCACGAGCCGGGAAGAAATGCGCTCCAGCGCCGCGCCCACGGCCTGCGACTTGTCTTTGAAATAGTAAAGCAGCATGCGGTCGCTCACCTTGGCGGCCTTGGCAAGCGGGCGCAGCTTTGCCGCTTCCAATCCTTCCGCAAGGATGAAATCGGCCAGCCGATCCACCATCGCCTCGCGCCGCTCGTCCGCCTTTACCATCGATCCATCCGTCCGCTCTTCCCGCCTACCACCTGCAAACTTACATTTGGCATAGCCGCGCGGCCTGCGCAAAACATGAGATCAAGCCCCGGAAGGGCCGAAACGCCGGCAAGCACACCGGAGCCCTTCACAATTGCATGAACGATAGGCGATTCCCGCTCGCCCTTGGCGGAAACTGTGGGTAGGTTGGCGGCCATGATGCAAGCTGCCCGCCATATGAAACAGGATGCCAAGCGCACGGTCCTTTGGCTGTCGCTTTTCGTGCTGTTTTTGAATGCGCTGCTGCCCGCCGGCTATATGCCCGGCGCGCGGGCGGAGGATGGCAGCTTCACCATCGTCATCTGTTCGGCCTCGGGGCTGAAAACGCTGACGCTGGATGCAGCGGGTAACCCCCTCTCGCAGGATGAAGACGGCGGGGCGGAAAGCACCGGCTGTCTTTACTGGACCGCGACGGCCCATTACATCGCCGCGCCCGAGATCACGCTGAGCGCGATGGCCCTGCCCGCTGCCGCACCCCTGCGTGCCCCGCAAGCGCATGATGTGGTACTGCCGCCCGCCATCGGCCCGCCGCTCGGGGCGCAGGCCCCACCCTCTTTCCTCATCTGACTGCCGATCTACCGGGGTGCTTTTGCGCGCCCGCATTGTCATTTGAGGGACCCAATGTCTAATTCATCCATGAAAGCTGCGCTCGGCGCAGCGCTTATCGCCTTCCCTGCGTTTCTTGCCGCTCCGGCTGAGGCGCATATCGTTCTGGAAACCACAAGCGCGCCTGCGGACAGTTATTTCCAGACCACGTTCCTTGCGCCTCATGGCTGCGAGGGTTCGGCCACGACGGGCCTCACCATCACGCTGCCCGAGGGTACGCTGGTCGCCAAGCCGCAGCCGAAACCCGGCTGGCAGCTTGAAATCGTCAAGAAGCCGCTGCCCGAGCCCGTGGAAGGCCCGCATGGCGCCCTCTTCGAGGAAGCCATCGAGACGATCACCTGGCGGCACGGCAAGCTGCCCGATGCGCAGTTCGATGCCTTCAAAATCCATATGCGCCTTCCGGCGGTGGACAAAGAAACCACGCTCTATTTCCCGGTGCTCCAGACCTGCGAGCAAGGCACCCGCAACTGGAACGAGATCGCGGAGGAAGGCGGCGCGCACCCTGCCTCGCCCGCCCCCGCGCTCACTCTGATGCCCGCGCAAAACGCGCATCACAACCATTAAGCCGCCGGAGAAGACACATGGTCCCGACACCCTTCGGGCTGCGCCTTGCCGGCGCCGCCGCCCTCAGCCTGTGCGCCGCCCCGGCGCTGGCCGAACACACACCGCTCACCCTGCAGGACATCACCGTCTCGGCAGAGGCCGAGCCCTCTCTCACCGTGCCGAGTTTCGAGGCGGCCGAAGAACGCCTCTCCCGCACCCCCGGCGCGGTGAAAGCCGTTCCGGCGGAAGATTACCGGGACGGGCGCGCCACGAACCTGAAAGACGTGCTGGACTTCGTGCCGGGCGTCTTCGTGCAGCCGAAATACGGCCAGGAGGATTTGCGCCTCTCGATCCGCGGCTCGGGCCTTTCGCGCAACTTCCATTTGCGCGGCATCCGCCTTCTCATTGACGGCATTCCGATCAACGAAGCCGACGGCGGGGGCGACCCGCAGGAAATCGACCCGCTGACCTTCCGCTATACGGAGGTCTACCGGGGCGCCAACGCGCTGCAATATGGTGCGGCATCGCTGGGCGGGGCGATCAATTTCGTCTCTCCCACGGGCTACAATGCGCCCTCTTACCTTTCGCGTGTGGAAATCGGCAGCTTCGGCACGAAACGCGTGCAGCTTGCCGCAGGCGGCGTTGAAGGCAAGTGGGACTATTACGCCAGCCCCACCTATTCCAGCTCCGATGGCTACCGCGATCACACCGAGCAGGATTATCTGCGCTTCTCCGGCAATCTCGGTTACCGGGTGAGCCCTCAAGTCGAAACCCGCTTCTATCTCAATCTCAATACGATCGATCAGGACATCCAAGCTCGCTGACAAAGGCGCAGGCGCTGACCAGCCCGCAAAGCACGCAGACATCGAGCTTCACGCAGGATACGGCCCGCGACATCGATTCCATTCGCGTCGCCAACCGTACCTCGTTCTTCCTCGGCGACTGGGACGTGATGCTCGGCGCTTCTTATACGAACAAGGACCTCTTTCACCCGCTCTCTTTCGGCGTGATCGACAATTCCTATGAGAATGCCGGTCTTTATGCGCGCGGCACGCAGGAGGGCGAGCTCTTCGGCAACCGCTCGCGGATCACGCTCGGGGCCAATGTCATTGCCGGGATCAACCGGGCGCGCATCTGGCAGAATATCGGCGGCTCGCGCGGGTCCATTCAGTTCAACGATGTGGACGAGAAATCCTACAATTACGAACTTTATGGCGAGATCGAGCAATATCTCATCACCGGCATCGCTCTGATCGCCGGGGCGCAGCTCAACCATTCCATCCGCGAGCTCGACGACAATCAGCTCTCCAACGGCGATGACACGGGCCGCAAGACCTTTACGAGTTTCAACCCGAAACTCGGCGTGCTGTGGGATGTGGCAGAGGACGCGCAGCTCTTTGCCAATGTCTCCCGCTCCTCCGAGCCGCCGACCTTTTCCGAGCTCAACCCTTCTTCCGCGCCCGGCTTTGCCGATCTCGATCCGCAGGAAGCCTGGACGGCGGAAATCGGCACGCGCGGCGGCAATGAGTGGATCGGCTGGGATCTTTCGCTTTACCGCGCCTGGATCGAGAACGAGCTGCAGCTTTTCGTAACGCCGGGCAGCGGTCAGGGCGGCTTCGCGCTCAATGCCGATGAAACCATTCACCAGGGCATAGAGCTCGGGCTCAACGTCAAATTGCTGGATGGGCTTTTCGCCGCGCCGGGCGATGACAAGCTCTTCTGGCGGCAGGCTTACACGCTGAACGATTTCCATTTCGACGGCGACGCGGCCTTCGGCGACAACGAGCTGCCGGGCGCGCCGAAGCATTTCCTGCGCACCGAGCTGCGCTATGAAAACGAGGACGGCTTCTACATCGCGCCCAATGCCGAATGGGTGCCGGAGGGCTATCACGTCGACAACGCCAATACGGATGCTTTCAAGACCGAGGATTACGTCATTTACGGCGTCAAAGCCGGCTATGATTTCGGCAACGGCCTCAGCGTCTATGCCGACGGGCGCAACCTCCTCGACCGGACCTATATCTCCAACACCAATGCCCGGCCCATGGCAACGGCCGCAGACGCGCTCTACAACCCCGGTGACGGGCGCGCGCTCTATGTGGGCATGGAGATCCGTTTTTGAGCAAAAGACGCGCTCAGCACCTTGTTTGACGCGTTTATGGGCGGCTCCGGGAGATTTCGGAGCCGCCTTTTGCTTTTTTGCAGCGGTTTTTGCATTGTAGAGGCCGAAGCGCGCCCTTAAGTAACGCCAACCGGCGCCCCTTATTTCCGCCCCCAGCCTTTACAAAATCCCGGAGACGACATGATCTCGACCGCCCGGCTGACCATTCTGCTGGCGATGACGGTGGCGATGGGCCCCTTCGCCATCGACGCCTATCTGCCTTCCTTCCCGCGCATTGCCGAGGCGCTGGGCGTGGAGGTGCATGACGTGTCGCTGACGATCTCCGTCTATATGCTGGCCTTCGCCTTCGGTCAGCTTTTCGGCGGGCCGCTCTCGGACAGTTTCGGGCGGCGCTGGGTGATGCTGTCTGGCGTTGCTGTGTTTTCCCTCTCCAGCGTGCTGATCGCCCTTTCAGGCAACCTCACCGAGCTTTTGATCTGGCGCGCGGCGCAGGCTTTCGGCGCGGGCTTCACCGCCGTTTCCGTTCCCGCCATCGTGCGCGACCGGGCGACGGGCCGGGAAGCGGCAACGCTCTTTTCCCTGATCGGCCTGATCATGATCATCGCCCCTGCTATCGCGCCCACCGTCGGCAGCGCCATTCTGGCCGTTTCCAGCTGGCCGATGATCTTCATCTTTCTCGCCGCTTATTCCGCCATGATGATCGTGCTGCTCTGGTTCGGGCTTTTTGCAAAGCTTGAGACGATCAAGCGGGCGCCGCGCGATTACCGCCTGCTGCCGGCCTATCTGGCGGTGCTGAGCAATCCATCGGCGCTGCGCTTCATCATGATCATCACGCTCGGCTTTTCCTCCATGCTGATCTTCCTGACGCATGCCTCCTACATCTACCAAAAGTGGTTCGGCCTTTCCGAGTTCGGTTTCTCGGCGGTCTTCGCGGCGAATATCGCGACCATGGCGGGCTGCAATTTTCTCAACCGCTTCCTCTTAAAGCGGATGGACCCGGATCATATTCTGAAATTCTCCGTGCCCGTTCAGGCGCTCGCCATTGGCGGGCTCGTCGCCGCCGCCGCTTTCGATATCGGCCTTTGGATGTTCGTGCCTTGCATGATGGTATCCGTCGGCTCGCTCGGCATGATCGGGCCGAATGCGCAGGCCTGCGCCATGCATCATTTCGAGCATCAGGCCGGCACCGCCGCTTCGATCATGGGCTTTACGCAGTTCATGCTGGCAGGGGCAATCAGCGCCGCCTCCGCGCTCGTGCCTGAATCCCTTATCAACATCACGCTTTTCATGGGCGCCTGCGGGTTCTTATGCGCCGCCCTGGCGCTTGCCCCGGCAAAGCCGCTTCACGCGCACCCGCTCTAACTTTTACGAGCCCTTGCGCGTGCCGTGATAGCGGATCAGCCCTTCCTGGGCGACGGAGGCGGCAAGCTTGCCGTCCCGCGTGAAAATGCTGCCCCGGTTGAAGCCGCGCGCCCCTTGCGAGGTGGGCGCATCTTGCGAGTAAAGCATCCACTCGTCGACGCTGAAGGGCCGGTGAAACCACATGGCGTGATCGAGGCTCGCCGATTGCAGCTTGCCGGAAATCCAGCTCACCCCATGCGGGCGCACGCAAGTGTCGAGCAGCGTCATGTCGGAGGCATAGGCGAGCACGCATTGATGGATGCGCAAATCATCCGGCGTCGGCCGCGTCGTCTTGATCCAAACATTCTGCAGCGGCTCCATCGGCTCCGGCTTGATATAGGCTTGAGGGTCGACGGCCCGCACTTCGATGGGGCGCGGACGGGCAAAATGCGTGGCGATTTCCGGCGGCAGCCGGTCCATGATTTCCTTGCGCCGCTCGCGCTCGGTCGGCAGGTCTTCGGGCTGCGGCACATTGGGCATCTCCACCTGATGCTCGAAACCTTCTTCCATCACCTGAAAGGAACTTGCCAGGTTGAAAATCTGCTTGCCGTGCTGAATGGCGACGACGCGGCGCGTCGTAAAGCTTTTGCCGTCCCGCGCCCGGTCCACCTCATAAAGGATCGGCACTTTGGGATCGCCGGGGCGGATGAAGTAAGCATGGAGCGAATGGCAGACCCGGTCTTCGGGCACCGTGCGGTAGGCGGCGGAAAGCGCCTGCGCAATCACCTGCCCGCCGAAAACGCGCTGCCAGCTCGCATCGGGGCTGTGGCCGCGGAAAAGGTTCTGCTCGATGGCTTCAAGGTCGAGGAGCTCAATGAGATTTTCTGCTGGCAGGGTCATGACCGGCTCTCTTTCTTCATTGTTGACGCGGCGGCAAACGAATCTGGGCGGAAAATACGCGCTTAAATGGCAAGTGTCACGAAGACGTGAGGCCCGCCCGGCCAGGCAAAGCTCCGGACAAAATAAAAGGCCCGCACGCCGAAGCGTCCGGACCTGTCAAAGCAAAAACATATACGCTTACTTTCTTACTGCTGGCTGGATGTTTTCCGCCAGTCCTATGGATCCACCCTATCAGTGCTGCGAAAGCCACTCCCGTGCCTGGCGCTGAGCGTCGGCAATCTGATCCGGCGACATATCGCGGGCAATCTCGGTGCGGCAATCGCGGGCGGCGTGATTACCCCGCATGGCCGCAAGATTGAACCACTTATGTGCCGTCACATAGTCGACATCCACGCCTTTACCCGTGGCGTAGATCAGCCCCAAACTGTAGAGGGCTTCGCTCTGCCCGCCTTCGGCGGCCATTTCGCATTTCTGAAGAGCATCGATTTGTACACGAGCCATCGTGCCAGCCTCCTCGATGATGCCTCAGGCCCCCCAACTCCATTACCCCGGAAGAGCCTCTCGACAAACAAGCAGGACATCCGCCTGCAACGAGGTTAATGAAAAATCCATCGCTTGAAAATTTGGTTAACAAGGATGGATTCTTCATCTCCGGCCGAAAGTTTTTGCAAATCAGCTAACGACTGGGACTTTCATGCCACGCTCCACGGCGGGGCGGGCGGCATTGGCCGCCAGCCAGCGTGAGACGTTATTCCCATCGCCGACAATGTCGCCCTTCAGCGACTTGATCATCTCGAACCCTACGGAAACCCAGGGATAGGTCGCCATATCGGCAATCGAATAGTCCCCGGCCAGAAAATCCGTACGCCCCAATTGGTCATCCATGACTTTCAGGAGCCGGGCCGTTTCACCCATATAGCGGTCGATCGCATAAGGAATTTTTTCCGGCGCGACATTGGCGAAGTGATTGGCCTGGCCCATCATCGGGCCGATATTCGCCATCTGCCAAAACAGCCATTCAAGCACCTTGGCGCGGCCCTCCCCCTCCTTCGGCAGGAACTTGCCCGTCTTCTCGGCGAGATAAACGAGAATGGCGCCGGACTCGAACAAGGAGACACCCGTCTCCCGGTCGACAATGGCGGGGATCTTCGAATTCGGCGCGATTTTCACGAAGTCCGGTTCGAACTGTGCGCCTTTGGAAATGTCGACCGCATGCGCCTCATAAGGCAGGCCGCATTCTTCCAGCATGACGGAAACCTTGCGGCCGTTCGGCGTGGTCCAGGTATAAAGATCGATCATTCGTGCCTCCCTCTCCGGGTCTAAGGCCCGGCCGTTTATCGCAGTCAACAACTGCGCAGAAATATGGGAGGTGGCACGGCCGAACCCAAGGGCTCAGAAGCGTAAGGCGCGGACCACTTAGTATTCCACGGTCACTTCGACGTGATGGTGGCGGTGTATTCGGCAGATCAAAGGGCGCAGCGCATAAGAGCCCGCCGGCAATTCAAAGCCGACCGCGTCATCGGGAAAAAGAAAATCACCGACGACATCGCCCTGCTTGTTCACCAGCTGAAAGCCGTAGGTGCCGCCCATAACGCGCACAATCTTGCCGGCCTCGGGCAGGTCGAGCGAGCGGCCCCAAATGTTCGCCGTGCCGAACGTGTCGTTTTCCACCCGCGTGCCCGTTGCCGTAACGCGCTCAGCATGGGCAAGAGGCGCTGCGAACAAAATTGTAGCCAAAAGGCTCGACGCAAAAACCAGACCTCCGGCACCCCGCATGACATCCTCTTTCATCGCTTCTGCGCGGCGCTTACACCGCATGGATGGCGCCCGCATCAAACGCGGGCACACGCCGGACTTTAACACAGCTCCGGCAAAGCGCGAACAGGCCGCTGGCCTGACAAGCGGCCGCTCCCGGCGAGCGGAAAATGAAATGGAGAGTTGAAAGAAAAAAGCCGGCTGACGCGCCGGCGAAAAGAGGACTGAAAGATCGCACCGGCTCCGAATGCCGTAATCGGCTTGCCGCTAGGTCCATCCGGTTTGGCGATCACCGGCACCCGGACATCCGGCGCGATCTTCAGTTCTATGAGGCCGAAACGCCTTCGCCGCTACGGGCTGGGGTGTTTCGCCTTGTCTGCCGTTCCATGTTCCGCCGCATTGGAAACACCGGAGGGTCAGACTGTCCTATGCCGCTGCCGCGCCGCGCCCTAAGGCGCGGCGGGACATTGCATGGCGGCTATTACTTCTTCTTGCGCGCAACCTTACGCTTGGGAGCGGCTTTCTTCTTGGCCGCAGCCTTGCGCTTGGGAGCTGCCTTCTTCTTTGCAGCGGTCTTGCGCTTGGGAGCTGCCTTTTTCTTAGCAGCGGTTTTCTTCTTGGCAGCCGTTTTCTTTTTAGCGGCTGTCTTGCGCTTCGGAGCGGCTTTCTTCTTAGCAGCCGTTTTCTTGGCAGCGGTCTTCTTCTTGGCCGCTGTCTTGCGCTTAGCAACCGTCTTACGCTTCGGGGCCGTCTTCTTGGCCGTGCGTTTCACTGCTGCTTTTTTCTTGGCCGCCGTTTTCTTTTTGGCGGTGGTCTTCCGTTTAGCTGTAGTAGCCATTGTCCATATCGCTCCTGATGTGCCGTTTCCTGTGACGACGTAAATTTAGGACCTAACGCACATACTTTAGTGAGCGCCCCCAATTAAAGGACGCAGACACCCATACTATGGTTGTCTCCTCTTGACTCGGCAACACTTTGATGCAGGCAAGTGTTAGCGAGTCTGCAACACATTCAGAAAAATGTGTTTACAAACGGTTCACTTCAGAAGCGGAAAAACATCTTCAGTTATCGGAAGACACACCCAATTTTTCGGCGAGCAGTTCATTCACGGTTTGCGGATTCGCCTTTCCTGACGTGGATTTCATGACTTGTCCGACAAACCAGCCGATCATTTTCGGCTTCTCTTTTACCTGCTCAACTTTATCCGGATTGGCTGCGATAACCTCGTCGACGGCCTTCTCGATGGCGCCTGTATCGGTCACCTGACGAAGGCCTTTTTCTTCGACAATTTTCGCCGGATCGTCGCCGGAATCGAACATTAGCTCGAAAACTTCCTTAGCGATTCGCCCGGAGATGGTCCCATCCTGGATGAGATTGATGAGTTCGGAGAGCTGTTTTGCGCTCACAGGAGAGCTCTCGATCGTGAGCCCCGCCTTGTTGAGTGCGCCGAAAAAATCACCCGTCACCCAGTTCGCCGCAGCTTTCGGATCGCTCGTTTCGGCAACCTCTTCATAGAAGGAAGCGATGGCTTTTTCCGAGACGAGCACACTCGCGTCATAAGGCGAAAGCGCATATTCGCGGATGAAACGCTCGCGCTTTTCGTCGGGAAGTTCCGGCAGGCCCTTGGCGATTTCATCGACCCATTCCTGGCTGAAAACCAGCGGCAAAAGGTCGGGATCGGGGAAATAACGATAGTCATGCGCCTCTTCTTTCGAGCGCATGGACCGTGTTTTGCCCGTCTTGATGTCGAACAGACGCGTTTCCTGGTCCACCGTGCCGCCATCTTCGATCAAATCGATCTGCCGGCGCGCTTCATATTCGATGGCAAGGCCGACAAAACGGATCGAATTGACGTTCTTGATCTCGCAGCGCGTGCCGAAAGGCTCGCCCGGCTTGCGCACGGAGACATTCACGTCCGCGCGCATCGATCCTTGCTCCATATTGCCGTCGCAGGTACCGAGATACCGCAAAATCGCCCGCAATTTCCGCACGAAAGCCTGCGCCTCTTCAGAAGAGCGCATATCCGGCTTCGTGACGATCTCCATCAGCGCCACACCGGAACGGTTGAGATCGACAAAGCTCATCGAAGGATGCTGATCGTGCAGGCTCTTGCCCGCGTCCTGTTCCATATGCAGGCGCTCGATGCCCACAGTCTTCATTTCACCGCCCGGCAGGTCGATCAGCACCGCCCCTTCCCCGACGATCGGGTGCTTGTACTGGGAAATCTGATAGCCCTGCGGCAGGTCCGGATAGAAATAGTTCTTCCGGTCGAAGACGGAACGCAGATTGATCTGCGCTTTGAGGCCAAGACCCGTGCGCACCGCCTGCTCGACGCATTTCTTGTTGATCACCGGCAACATGCCCGGCATCGCCGCATCGACGAGCGAGACGTTCTGGTTCGGCTCGGCGCCGAATTCCGTCGAGGCGCCGGAGAAAAGTTTCGCGTTGGAGGAAATCTGGGCGTGAACCTCGAGCCCGATCACCACTTCCCAGGCGCCCGTCGCCCCTTCGATCAGTTTGCTTGCAGCTTCTTGCGTCATGATCAGGCCCTCCACCAGGCGTCAGGCTCGGCATTGAAGCCGGCAGCCTCTTCCAGCACACCGGCGGTGCGCAGCAAAGTTTCTTCATCGAAGGCGCGGCCGATAAGCTGCAACCCGAGCGGCAATCCCCTGGCGCTCAGCCCGGCGGGCAGCGAAATGCCCGGCAGACCGGCCAGGTTCACCGTTACCGTGAAAACGTCATTGAGATACATGGACAAGGGATCGTCCGTTTTCTCGCCAATACCGAATGCGTCAGACGGCGCGGTCGGCGTCAGCAGCACATCCACTTTCTCATAAGCCTGTTTGAAATCTTGCGCGATGAGCGTGCGGATTTTCTGCGCCTTGATGTAATAGGCATCGTAATAGCCTGCGGAAAGCACATAGGTGCCGATCAGCACGCGCCGCTTCACTTCCGCGCCGAACCCGGCCGCCCGCGTCTTCTCATACATATCCGTAATATCTTTGCCTTCCACGCGCAGCCCGTAGCGCACGCCGTCATAGCGCGCCAGGTTGGACGAGGCTTCGGCAGGCGCCACGATGTAATAGGCAGGCAGCGCATATTTCGTGTGCGGCAGCGAGACATCGACAATCTCAGCGCCTGCCGCTTTCAACCAGTCGATACCTTGGGTCCAGAGCTTCTCGATTTCCTCGGGCATGCCCTCCACGCGGTATTCGCGCGGAATACCGACTTTGAGGCCCTTGATGTCTCCGGTCAGTGCCTTTTCGAAATCGGGCACCGGCTGATCGACGCTGGTGGAATCCTTCGGATCATATCCCGACATGGATTTCAGCATGATCGCCGCATCCCTCACCGTGCGGGTGATGGGCCCTGCCTGATCGAGCGAGGAGGCGAAGGCAACGATGCCCCAGCGCGAGCAGCGCCCGTAAGTCGGCTTGATGCCCACGGTGCCGGTAAAGGCGGCGGGTTGGCGGATCGAGCCGCCCGTATCCGTCGCCGTTGCCGCCAGCGCCGTGCGCGCGGCCACCGCAGCCGAAGAGCCGCCGGAAGAACCGCCGGGCACAAGCGCTTTATCCTCGCCCTTGCCCTTCCAGGG
>ERZ1673962.1123-NODE-1123-length-14121-cov-7.037608_pt1 | contig 14121 bp, 21 predicted proteins | sample MGYA00580188_ERZ1673962 | MGnify/ENA primary metagenome ERZ1673962 (study PRJEB41334, sample SAMN05608104) | rock metagenome | biome: terrestrial subsurface; feature: shale formation; material: shale | place: USA: Pennsylvania ... | reverse complement strand
CCTCCTTGCTCATAGGCGGATCGCACGCGCATGTGAGGCCGGACCAAACACCAACTGCCCCATGCGGGATAACCGAGATATGAAGATGCCCGACCGTCCTGAAACGTGGGCTGCGGCTCTCGCATGGCTGCAGACCATCGCCCCGAGCCTTTATGCGTTCGGCCTGTCCGTGACCATCGCTGTACTGCGAGTGGTGTATGGAGGCGGCACGAAGCGACAGATGATTCTCGAAGGCGCCCTGTGTGGTTTCGCCACGCTGACCCTGGTCCCGCTGCTCGAATACTTCGGCCTTCCGCAGAACATGGCTACGTTCGTCGGTGGCTCAGTAGGTTTCCTTGGCACCGAGAAACTTCGTGACCTGGCTATCCGCTGGGGAGAGAAGAAGGCGAGCGCATGAAGCAGCAGCCTCCATGGATACACGCGCCAGAAGACGGACGCGGGCACCGCGGGGTGTTCCTAGATGGGCAAGAGATCAAGATGGCTGTCTTCGTCGACCAGAAGCGCGGCATCGTCGATCGCTTCCGCCAGCCACTGACCATTCGCCGCCGTGATGGGCAACTGATAACCGAGCGCCTACACGGCAGCGTGGAGGTTGTATGGCCAGAGTGCAGCTAGTAGCCGTAGTCAAGATTCGCTGGTGGCTGCGCCTGTATCTCGTCGGAGTGGTTATTACCTCTCGCATCACAGGGATTGATCCGGGCTGGCAAAAGGTCAGTCAGTGGATTCGGCGCGGCACAGTGATTCGCTTCAAGTTGGCACAGTGAAACGCCTCCACGCCATCCTCCTGCTACTCCGCATCGCCGCCTGTGTCGCTGTGATGATCGGGAAAGAGGTGTGGCTCTACTCGCGCAAGAGGAAGCGTCATGGCATGCGCCGGATGTGAACGCCGCCGTGAGTGGCTGAAGAAATGGGCAAAGGTGGCATATGACCGAGCGCGTGGAATCGTTACTGACCCAGATGCTGGAAGAGCAGCGCAAGACGAACCAGCTGCTACTGATGCTAGTGGAAGCGCTCAGCGAAGAGAGTGAGCAGGATGAAGAGCCGAGCACATATCTCGACGGCACGCCGGCCAGATAAGCCATGGCGCCACCTGTATAACAGTAAGGCATGGTACAGGCTGCGAACCAAGCAGCTGGTGGCTGAGCCGCTGTGTGCGTACTGCCAGGCGTTAGGCCGTGTGACCGCAGCTCAAGTGGTTGACCACAAGGTCCCGCACAAAGGTGATGTCGAGCTGTTCCATGATCCAGCTAACCTTCAGAGCCTCTGTAAGTGCTGCCACGATTCGGCAAAGCAAAGGCTGGAGAAGAGCGGCCACCTCGTCGGCTGCGACCTCTCAGGCGCTCCTCTGGACCCGCAGCACCACTGGAACTAGGGAGGGGGTAGGCAAATCGTCGCCGCCCTTCTCGCAAAAGACCGCGCCCGAAGTCTTCTTTTACATCTTCGTCTAAATATCAGGCTGAACCACATGGCACGCAAAAGAGCAGACAGCGCCCACGAGCGTGCCAACGCCTTCGCTGCGGCTGACCTACCAGTACCGCCGCACGTCAAGCTGAGAGAGCGTGACGCGCCTTTCTGGGCCGCCATTGTGCGCGCGCGCGCGAGGGACCTATGGACTGATATTGATCTGAACCACGCGGCGAACCTTGCCCGGTGCCAAGCCGACATCGAGCGCATCCAGGCCGAGATCGACATCGAAGGCGACACCCTTACCAATGATCGCGGCACCGTTGTGATGAACCCCAAGCATTCGCTGCTGGAGACACTGAGTCGCCGCAGCATCGCGTTGTGTCGCACCCTGCAAGTTCACGCCATAGCTACGGTAGGTGAGAGTAAACAATCCCGTGGCAAGAACAGCTCTCAGCGTGAAGCGCAGCGGGCGATCGAATCCCACGCAGACGACGACTTGTTGGCCGCGCCCCTGCATTAAGGCATCTCGACATGGCACGCACCCCACGAAAAATGACGCGGGGCGAGCGGGTCTGTCGATTTATTGAAACCTACTGCCGGGCGCCCGAAGGAAAGCACATCGGTCAGCCGATCAAGCTTGAACCCTTCCAGCGTAAGTTCATCCTCGACGTGTACGACAACCCAAAAGGGACGCACACGGCGATCCTGAGCATCGCTAGGAAGAACGGAAAGACAGCGCTGATCGCTGGCATCCTCCTTGCTCACCTTGTCGGGCCGGAGGCGGTGCAGAACAGCCAGATCGTGTCCGGCGCCATGAGCCGTGACCAAGCGGGGATTGTTTTTAACCTTGCCGTCAAGATGATCAACCTGAATCCAGACCTGAAGGATCTGGTTCACATCATCCCGTCCGGTAAGAAGCTGATCGGCTTGGCGCGTAACGTTGAATACAAGGCGCTCTCTGCCGAGGGCAAGACAACACACGGCCTTTCGCCGATCCTGGCCATCCTCGACGAAACGGGGCAGGTCAGAGGGCCGCAGGATGAGTTTGTCGACGCAGTGGTTACTGCTCAGGGTGCCCACGATGCGCCGATGCTGATGGTTATATCGACCCAGGCGGCGACTGATGCCGACCTTCTCAGTGTCTGGATCGATGACGCGCTGAAAGGCGAAGACCCCGGCACTGTTTGCCACCTGTACGCAGCGCCATTCGAAGCTGACATCCTCGACCCGGAAGCGTGGAAGAGTGCAAACCCTGCGCTTGGCACATTCCGCAGCCTGCCTGATATGCAGAAGCTGGCCGAGAAAGCATCACGGATGCCGGCCAGTGAGAACACGTTTCGAAATCTGAACCTCAACCAGCGCGTGTCGACGGTAAGCCCGTTCGTATCGCGCGCGGTGTGGGAATCATGCGGCGGCGAGCCTGCCGCACTGGAAACCCTGCAACTATTCGGTGGGCTTGACCTGTCAGGCCGCACAGACTTGACCGGCTTTGTGCTGATCGGCCGTGACGAAGACCAGATTGTTCACGTTCACCCATACTTCTGGACGCCGGAGATAGGGCTGCATGACCGCGCCAAGCGTGACCGGGTGCCGTATGACCTCTGGGTCCGCGAAGGCTTCCTTCGGACAACGCCAGGCTCGACGGTGGATTACGGCTTTGTCTGCGCTGAGATGGCCGAAATCATGGGTGGAAACGAGGTGGAGCTGATCGGTTTCGACCGTTGGCGCATCGATATCTTCCGAAAAGACGCCGAAGCGCTTGGTCTTGAGTTCCCGCTGAAGGAGCACGGCCAGGGCTTCAAGGACATGAGCCCAGCGCTCGACCAGCTAGAGGCGGATCTGCTCAACGGGCGCATCCGTCACGGCATGCATCCAGTGCTGACCATGTGCGCGGCGAACGCCGTAATCACGAAAGACCCTGCGGGCAACCGCAAGCTCGATAAACACAAAGCAACCGGCCGCATCGACGGGATGGTGGCGTTGGCGATGGCGCTTGGCGTTGCCGGCCAGCCTGAAGCCGACCGCATCGACCTCGATTCCTTCTTATCTGACCCTCTGGTGCTCTGAATGGGACTTTTCTACAGCCTCCGGGGCTTCTTTCGTTCGCCTGGCGCTCCACCGCGTGACTCCGGAATTCAGAGCGGCCAGCCGGGCGGGTACTCAAGCGAATCAGCGGCAGAGGTCACCTTCGACTCCGCCATGCAGATCAGCCCGGTCTGGGCGGCGGTCAAGCTGATATCCGAAACGATCGGCTCGATGCCGTTCAACATTTACGAGACTGGGCCGGACGGCAGGAAGATCGCGACAGGTCATCCGCTTCACCGCGTACTAACCCGCAAGCCGAACCAGTACCAGACAGACGTCGAGTTCTGGGAGTCGATGGCGCTCAACCTGGCGATCAGCGGCAACGCCTACGCGATCATCCAGCGACTGGGCAATGAGATTGTCGGCCTATTGCCCGTCTCGTCCTCCCAGGTGGAAACGTCGCTGCTCGACGACGGCGCGGTGATTCACACCTATACGACCGGCGCAAACGTCAAGGTCTACAGCGACCGCTCAATGTGGCACGTCAAGCTGTTCGGCAATGGCATTGTGGGGCTCTCTCCGCTCAGCTACGCACGAAACAGCATCGGCATTGCCATCGCTGCGGATAACCGCGTCTCTCGCGTCTACAGCAACGGCGCGAAGCCCTCTGGCGTGCTGACCATCGACAAGACGCTGACCGAGGCGCAGCGCGCACAGGTCCGGTCCTCCTTTGCTGGCCTTGAGGCTGGCAACGATGACCGCTTGTTTGTGCTCGAGGCAGGCATGCAGTACCAGCAAATCAGCATGACACCGCAGGATATCCAGCTGCTCGACTCGCGCCGGTTCCAGATTGAGGACATCGGCCGATTCTTCGGTGTGCCTTCGATCCTGCTCAACCAGACTTTCGGGCAATCCAGCCTCGGGAGCAACGTCTACGAGATCCTGGCGGCGTTCTACAAGCTGAACCTGCGCCCTTATCTGGAGAAGTTCGAGGCATCAGTGCCGCGCTGGCTGATGAGCCCCGAGGAGGCTGGCAAATACGAGTGTGAGTTCGACTTCGACGCCGCCCTGTTGCGTGCTGATCTCCAGACCCGCATGCAGGCCAATCGAGAGGCCATCAACTCCGGCCAGCTGACGCCGAACGAAGCGCGCATAGACGAAGGCCGGCCATCGCTACCAGGCGGCGACAAGCTGCTGATTCAGGGCGCCATGATCCCAATCGAAAACGCCGGGCAGAAGCCGGTGCAGGAGGTTCCGAGTGGAACGCAAGAATCTGAGCCTCGGTGAATTCGAGATCAAGTTTGACGAGGCCCGAAAGGGCTTTTTTTCTGGCTACGCCTCCAAGTTCAACGGCGTCGACAGCTACGGCGACACTATCGTGCCGGGCGCCTACGCCAAGACCGTAGTCGACCGCGAGCGCCCAATCGCGATGCGCTGGAATCACACCGGCCCCGTCATCGGCAAGTGGCTCAAGGCTGAAGAAGACGAGCACGGCTTGTACGTGGAAGGGGAATTGACGCCCGGCCACTCCGTCGCCTCTGACGTTTACGCGCTGATGAAGCATGGCGCAGTCAATGGCCTCTCGATTGGCTACCGAATCCCTGCAGGCGGCTCCGAAAAGAAGGGTGATGTTCGCCTGCTCAAGCAGATTGATCTGGTTGAAATCAGCGTCGTTGAGTCGCCGGCCGACCTGAATGCCCTGATTGGTGACGTGAAGTCGGCAATTGAGCGAATCGACAGCCTGAAAGAGGCCGAAGAACTGCTCCGCAACCAAGGATTTACCCGGTCTGAAGCGTGTTCGCTGGTATCGCGCATCAAGGCCTTGGCTCACGGAGAGCGTGAGGCAGAAACGAAAACCGCAGAGATTGCGGGAATCTTCCAGCACTTCCAAATCCCGCAAATCTGAGAGAGAAAATCATGAGCGAAGAACTCAAGAGCGTTATCGAGCAAGGCCTGAAAGGCGTCCAAGACCAGCTGCAAACCAAGATGTCCGAGTACAACGCCGAGCTGGCCAAATCCACCGGCCAGGTAAAGACCGAACTGACCGGCGAGATCGAGAAGCTGGCGGAGCAGTACAAGGGGCTAAAAGAGCAGATGATCGATCTGGCTCAGAAGCAGACCCCGGCCTCCACCGAAGGCAAAAGCGAAACTGCCGGTATGGAGTTCGTCAGCTCCGAGGCTTTCAAGTCGCTGGTATCCGGCCAGCGTGAAAAGGTCCGCCTGGAAGTGAAGAACACCGTCCTTGCCGACGGCACTACCACTTTCCCGATGCAGCGCCCCGGCATCATCCCCGGCAGCTTCGCTCCGCTGACCCTGCGCCAGTTGATCCCTACCATTCAGGTCAACGTCAACAGCGTGAAGTCACTGCGCGAACTGGCCTGGACGAACGCCGCGGCTGAAGTCGCGCAAGGTGCAGCCAAGCCTGAATCCGCGCTGACCTTCGAAGAGTACGACGTACCGATCCAGACCATCGCGCATTGGATCAAAGTCTCCAATCAGCTGCTGGCCGATGCGCCCGCTGTTGCTGCGTACATCGACACCCGTCTGCGTGATGGCCTGGCTCAGCGCGTCGATCGTCAGATCCTGCTGGGCGACGGTGTGAGCCCGAACCTGTCTGGCCTGACCGATGCCGGCAACTTCACCGCGTTCACCGCTACCAGCGGCGCGAATCTGGTCGAGTCGATCAACAAGGCCAAGTACAACCGCTGGGCCGTTGGCGAGATGGTTGATACCGTGGTCGTCAACCCCGCTGATTGGGCGGCAATGGAGCTTGCCCGCGAAGGCACTGGCACCGGCGCTTACCTGTACGGCGCGCCCGGCGTTAGCGGCAACATGAGCGCCTTCGGCGTTCAGATCGTTATCTCCGCCAACATGCCGGCCGGTCAGTTCCTGGTGGGCTCGCTGCGCAATGCCGCGACCATCTACCAGCGCCAGGGCGCCGTGGTCGAGATGGGCTTCGTGAACGACGATTTCACGAAGAACCTCGTAACAATCAGGGCCGAAGAGCGCCTTGGTCTGGCTGTAGATCGCCCGGTTGCGATCATGTACGGCCCGATCACCGCCATCTAAACGAGCAGGGCCGGGTAACACCGGCCCCCGCTTTGGAGGTGACATGAAAGCAAAAGCCACCAAAACCTTCCTTCACGACCAGCTTGGGCGCGTAGTGAAAGGTCAAGAATTCGAAGCAACCGAAGCGCAATTGGCCCCGGTCAAGCGCTTCGTTGATATCTACGAGACAAAAGTCATCCACGAGGAACCGCGCCATGGCAGTGTTGACGCTGGACGAGATCAAAGCGCACCTGCGGCTGGACGGAAACGAGGAAGACGCGCAGCTAACGCTGCTGAGTGAGGCTGCCGAGGACTACGCGACCCAGTATCTAGGCCGTTCGCTGCCTTGGCTGGACGATCTAGGCGCTCCGGTGCCGGTTCCCGCCTCGGTTCGGGCTGCGCTGCTGCTCGTTATCGGTGATCTGTACGAAAATCGGGAAGGCGCCTTTGTTGGCGTGTCGCGCGTCGATAACCCGACCGTGGAGCGCCTGCTGCACTTCCACCGCGTAGGGTTAGGCGTATGAGAGCCGGAAAACTGCGCCACAAGGTGACGATTCAGGCGCCGGGCCTCACGCAAGACCCTGATTCTGGCGATATGGTGCCTGGCTGGACTGATTTTGCCTTCGTTTGGGCTTCAATCGAGCAGCTTTCCGCACGAGATTTCATCGCCGCGCAGGCGAATCAGTCGGAAATCACAGCTCGAATCGTCATTCGCTACCGCGAAGGCATCTTGCCTACGATGCGAATTCTTCACCGCAGCAAGGTTTACGCGATCGAGGGCGCGCTGCCGGATGCAAAATCAGGGCTCGAATACATCACTTTGCCGGTTTCGGAGGGCGTATCTGATGGAAGCTAGAAAACTCGTTGTCCGCCGTGACAAGCGCGGCCAGCTCTGCCTGCATGATTTCGAGACCGGCCAGATGATTTCGGCGCAGGCCTCTCTCCAGATTGAGCAGCAGCCGAACGAGCCAACGATGATCACGGTTCGGTTCTTAGCTGACCCGAGAATGCGAGGATCAGTTCGCGTTGAGGCTGAAAAGGAAGGCCAAAGCGAGATCGTCGACATTTTTGTCAGCGACATCATGGCGAACGGCAATGGCTGACTCCGTCGAATTCAGCATAACGGGCCTCGATTCGCTGCTCGGCAAGCTGGATTCGGTGACTGATGACGTCAGGCGCAAGGGTGGGCGCTACGCCCTGCGAAAAGCCGCACAAATCATCGTCGACAAGGCCAAGCAGAACGCGCAGCGCATCGACGACTCAGAGACTGGACGCAGCATCGCCGAGAACATTGCGATGCGCTGGAATGGGCGCCTATTCAAGCGCACTGGTGATCTCGGGTTCCGTATCGGTGTCCTGACGGGCAGCACGCGCAACCTTGAGCCTGGAAACCCTGATACGGGGCCGGGCGGGGCCACGCCTCACGCCATGCTGGTCGAGCTGGGCACCGAAAAGGCACGCGCTCAACCATATTTGCGGCCGGCAATGGATGCATCCATGGGCGCGGCGACTGATGAGTTTGTTCGTCAGTACGAAAAAGCCATCGACCGAGCTATCAAACGGGCCGTCAAAAAGGCCGCAAAGGGTGGATAAATGTTCCCGCCAATCTTTCAAGTCGCAGCCGCTGACCCTGGCGTCACGGCTCTGCTCGGCACCGGCCCGGTTCGGCTGTTCCCATTCGGCGAGGCACCAGAAGGCGTCACGCTTCCCTACGCCGCCTGGCAGCTCGTTAGCGGGTCGCCAGAGAATTACCTTGCCGGTCGCCCAGATATCGACGGATTCACGCTGCAGATCGACGTATACGCAGCCACAGGCGCATCGGCGCGCGCTGTAGGCGCTGCGCTGCGCGATTCAATCGAACTCCGCGCCCATATCACCCGCTGGGGCGGCGAATCCAAGGACGAAGAGACTGGCCGCTACCGGCTCAGCTTCGACGTGGACTGGAAGACGCCACGCTGACCCCGGCTCAACCCCAACAACCCGCCTCCGAGCGGGTTTTTTATTGCCCAAAAACCCGTACTGAGGAACACACATGGCCATTCTTTCCCAAGGCTCGCAGGTATACATGCTGGCCGAGAGCGAAACCCCCGGAACCTTCGAGGTCGTCGCGATCGCCTGCGCTACTGCTTTCAACCCGGGCGGCTCGCCGGCTGACCAGATCGAGACCACCTGTCTCGAGGAAAACGACCGCTCGTATATGCCTGGCCTGCGCACTCCGGGGCAGGCATCGCTCACCGTCAACTTCGACCCCAGCGAACCGAGCCACGTCCGCATGTTCGAGTTGAGCCAGATGAATCCGGCTCCGACTCTGAAGTGGGCGCTGGGCTGGTCCGATGGCACCGCGGCACCGACCGTTGCTGTTGGCGGCGAAGACTTCGAGCTTCCCGCGACCCGCACCTGGTTCACATTCGAAGGCTACCTGTCCGACGTGCCGTTCGACTTCGCGCAGAACAGCGTCGTTTCCAGCGCCGTGACCATTCAGCGATCTGGCGGCGCCGCACTCGTGCCGAAGGTGTAACTCATGCAACTGAGCATTGACTCCCTGAAGCAAGTGGGCGCTTTCACCGGCGCCCCTGTCGAGCGAGAAGTGAAGTGGAAGCAGGGCTCGCAAGAGTTCACCGCTACCGTATTCGTTCGCCCGCTGTCCTACCGTTCCGCCGTCTCTGACCTGATGGCGGCCGGCCAGAAGGGTGATGCTGTTGCTGGGCGCATTGCGTCCTGCATTTGCGACGCCGAGGGTAAGCCGGTGTTTACGCCTGGCGACATCACGGGTGATGCAGATCCGGAACGCGGCCCGCTGGATGGCAATCTCGCGGTGGCGCTACTGGCTGTCATCGCTGAGGTAACGAATCTGGGAAAGACGCCGAGCTGACCGAGGAGGAGGAGGTGTGGCACGAACTGGTCCTTTGCGGGGTCGGTGGCCGCACCATCGCAGAGGCGCAGGAAAGGCTCAGCTATTCGGAGTTCCTGCGCTGGGCGAAGTACCGGGCAAAGCGCGGATCTCTCAACGTCGGGATGCGAGTAGAGCGCGGCGCCGCCCAGCTTTCCGCGCTCTACGCCAACGCGCACCGCAAACAGGGCGCAGAGGCTTACCGACTGACCGACTTCGCGCCGCACCACGATCAGCCAGTGCTTACCCTGGACGAACTGAAGACATGGGTTTAATGCTACATTCCTCCCTTTCAAAGGGGAGGAAACCCATGCGCGCCATCGTTGTTTTTTTCGCTGTCTTCTTTCTTGCTGGCTGTGCCTCTGGGCCTACGCCAGCAGAGATCGCGGCGATTGATTACGGTCATCCAATAGATCAGCAAGTAGCAGAGAGGCAGGCGGCTGCATACTTAGGTCGCATCCTGAAAGATCCTGGAAGTGCGCATGTGTCTTTTGGCAAGGTATATCAGGGGTATTACACCAGCGCGCCTATTCATGGGAGCAAGATCAGCGCCGGCTATATGATTGAGGCGATGGTCAACGCAAAGAACAGCTACGGCGGATACACCGGGGCAAAGCCTTACCGCTTCCTGTTTCGGGATGGAAAACTGACAAATGCCTGGAAGGTCAGCCCCAGTGGGCGCGTCATCCAGATATAACCTGTACCGAATTGAACAAGCCGCCTCCGGGCGGTTTTTTATTGCCCGGGAGAAACTGAATGGCCAGCAAGTCACTGGGCACCCTTACTATCGACTTGATTGCCAAGACTGGCGGCTTCGTCGCTGGCATGGACAAAGCCGAGCGCAGCTCGCAGAAGTGGCGCCGGCAAGTCGAAAAAAACGCAGCTGCGGCCGGCGCTGCTATTGGTGCGGCGACAGCAGTTGCGGCCGGCGCAATGGCTGTATTGATCAAAAGCAGCATCAACAGCGCTGCCGAGATCGAGAACTTCGCCAAGCTGGCCGGCTCGTCCACTACTGAGTTTCAGAAGTTCGCGGCCGGCGCCCGCACTGTTGGCGTAGAGAGCGACAAGCTGTCTGACATCCTCAAGGATGTGAACGACAAGGTTGGCGACTTCCTCGTAACTGGCGGTGGCCCGCTCAAGGACTTCTTCGAGCAGGTTGCGCCCAAGGTCGGGGTGACAGCCGAGCAGTTCCGCAACCTCTCCGGCCCGCAGGCCCTCGGCCTGTACGTCGACACGCTGGAGAAGGCCGGCGCCAACCAGCAGGAGATGACGTTCTTCCTGGAGGCGATCGCCAACGACGCCACGCTGCTTGCTCCCTTGCTGCGTAATGGCGCGAAAGAAATGCGCGGCCTGGCCGATGAGGCTGAGAATCTCGGGCTGATTCTCTCCGAAGAAACTATCGCAGGCGCAAAGCAGTTCAACGATGACCTGGACCTGCTCGGGCGCGTAGCTGGCGGCGTTGGTCAAGAGATCGCCGCCGATCTACTTCCTCACCTGCTTGAGCTGACTGATACCCTCCGCGATCCGAAGACAATTGAGGCCGCAAAATCTCTGGCGTCGGGCTTGGTTACCGCCTTCAACTCGGTAATCAGCGGCGCCGAGAAGATGGTGTCGTTCATTCGCTGGGCGTCTGAAGAAGTCGCCGTAATGATGGGCGGCATCGGCCTTCAGGATATCGAGCGACTTGAAGAGGAGGCGACCAGGCTTCAGACGCTGCTCAACAAAATGGAGCAGCGTGGCGAGACGGGTTATGCCATCTACGGCAGCACAAAGGACAGCTTCGAGAAGATCCGCGCGCAGCTCGACCAGGCATATGATCTGGCGGCGCTCGCCGAAAACCTTGGCAAGGGAGGTTCGCCCGCGCCGCAGATGAGCGCCCCGGCGTCTTCCGGCCTGAATATCCAGCCGTCATCTTCTGGTAAAGGTTCGGCTGCTTCCTCAAAAGCTGCGGCAGAGGCCGCGCGAGAAGCAGAGAAAGCGCTTCGCGCACAGCAGGCGGCAATTGATGCCGTCAACGAGGCGCAAGAGCGGAACAATCAAGAGGCGCTCGCCATCCTCGATTCGCTGATGAGCGAAGAGGAGCAGATTAAGCAGTCCTACGAGCGTCGCCGCCAGATCATCATGGATGCGACTCTGCTTACCGTAGAGGAGCGAAACCAAGCGCTGCTTGAGCTAGAGGAAGAGCACAACGAGCAAATGCTCGAGGTGAACGGCTCGTACTGGGAGCGCTACCTGCTTGCTGCTGAGGAAAACCTGCAGTCCTTCGATGAGCTATCCGGCGTGATGCTGGAGAACTTCACTGGCCGGTTCGGTGATGCGTTCGAGTCAATGGTTTTTGATGCCGAATCGTTCGGCGACGTGATATCCGGCCTTGCTGAAAGCATGGCGCGCTCGGTCGTAAACGCCCTTGGTCAGATGGCTGCGCAGTGGGTGGCTTACCACGCAGTCCAGTTGATGCTCGGAAAGACCAGCGAAGCCACGGCCGTTGCAAGCGCCGCGGTTGCCGGCACAAGCATTGCCGCGGCTTATGCTCCTGCCGCTGCGATGGCCTCTCTGGCCTCCTTTGGCGCCAACTCGGTGCCTGCCATGGCCGGCATCACAAGCACGGTTGGCCTTTCGCAAACCATGGCCCTGGCCGGCATGGCCCACGAAGGCATCGACGCCATTCCTGAAACCGGCACTTGGCTGCTGGAAAAGGGCGAGCGTGTCACGACCGCAGAAACCAGCGCAAAGCTCGACAAGACGCTGAGCGACATTCAGTCGGGAGGCACAGGAGGCGCGCCTATCGTGAATCTGTACGAGGATTCCAGCAAGGCCGGGCAGGTCAACAGCCGGAACGATGACGGCAGGAACGTCATTGACATTTTCGTGAGCGACATCATGGGCGATGGCCGGGCGCAGAAAGCAATCAGCCAGAAGTTCGGTCTACAAGGGGTCGGCAGATGATCGAGTATCCACGCGAGTATCTACCTCTCCCGCTACGAGAGGGCTACGCCTTTCAGGCCGTCAGCCCATTAATGCGCTCAGAGATGCAGAGCGGTCGAGCGAGGCAGCGGCGCAAGTTCACCTCCGTTCCGACGATGGCGTCTGTTTCGTGGTTGCTTAGCGATGTGCAGGCGCAGACGTTTGAGGGCTGGTTCGAGGACTCTTTAAAGTCAGGCTCTGAGTGGTTCGAGTGCCCGCTGAAAACGCCAGAAGGCATAACCGACTACGTAGCCCGGTTCACTGATATATATCAGGGTCCGGCGCTGGTCGGGCGTAGCCACTGGAAATTCACAGCAGAGCTTGAGCTGCGCGAGCGTCCGATTGTTGCGCCGGGCTGGGGCTTGTTCCCAGGCTTCATCGCTGGATCAAGCATCATCGACCTCGCCATGAATCGCGAATGGCCCGAATCAAAATGGCAGACGCACATGGGAGCGGCTGACGAGGCGATAAACAAGGAGTGGCCAGAATGACCGTGCTTGAGAAGGTCTATGCCTCTGGCGGCGACACCATCCTCTATACGCTTGAGCTGACATGCGAGGCATGGGCAGAGCCGATCCTGCTGGCCGAAGGGTTCGAGGATCAGCACTGCATCACCGAGGACGGCCGGCAGCTGACGTTCAAGGCGTCGGGCATTGGCCTGTCGCTGCCGAAGAAGACCAGCAGCGGCGCGCAGAACCTAAGTTTCGCGATCGATAACGTGACAGGGGAGGCGCAAGCCAAGATTGACGCGGCGCTTGAGGCGGAGAAGAAGGTGTTCTTGACCTTCAGGACCTACCTCGCCAGCGATCTAACGGCGCCGTCCGATCAGGTTTATCGCGCGACAGTGCTGAGCGGCAAGATCAAGGGTTCAACCGTACAGGTGACGGCTGGCTTCTTCGACCTCATCAACACGGCGTTCCCGCGCGACCTCTACACCGTCAACTTCGCCCCCGGCATTCGTTACCTATGACCTGGCTCGACAAATACCTCTCGTCCTCATACCGGGACGGGGGGCGCGACCTGCCGTTCGTGGATTGTTACGGCCTGGTGCGCCTGGTGCGCGAGGAAGTGTTCGGGAAGGGCGACCTGCCGTCGTTCGGGCATGTGCGCAACACCATGCCCGCCGAATTCACGCGCTGCGTCAAGCAGGCTGCTTTGGGCTTTGCCGAGTGCCGGCCTGGGCCAGGCGCGGTCGCTACGGTCTGGCGCGGTCGCGTCTGCGTGCATATCGCAATTGTCGTCGAGATCGATGGCCGGCTAGCCGTACTCGATATAGGCAGCAAGACCGGGCCGAGCTGGTCCAGCGTCCCGAGGTTTGAAGCGCGCTTCGCCAAGGTCATCTATTTCAACAGGTAGCGCCATGATCCGCATTTACCCATCGAAACTTCAGGGCGAGCCGCTGGAGACGCACCATATCGGCTCCAAAATGACGATCGGCGCCTGGCTACGTGCCAATGTGCCGTCGTACAGCGAGCGCGAGGTGCATCCGATCAGCTTTGAGGTCAATGGCGCCCTGGTCCCGTCCGCCGAGTGGGACCGCTTCGTCATCAACCCAGATGATACTGTGGACGTGACGCCAGAGCCGAAGGAGCCAATTACCGCGTCGATCCTTGTCTATGCCGCTGTTGCGGTTGCTGCTGCTGCGCTCGTGGTCAGCCTCATGCCCAAGCCGCAGATGAAGAGCTCTGGCGGCGTGGCGCGCGGCGATGAGCTCAACGAGGCGTCAGCAAAAGGCAACAAAGTCAAAATCAACTCGCCTATTCGTGAGGTGGCAGGCAAGCGCCGGG
>ERZ1673962.1122-NODE-1122-length-14162-cov-53.645424_pt1 | contig 14162 bp, 14 predicted proteins | sample MGYA00580188_ERZ1673962 | MGnify/ENA primary metagenome ERZ1673962 (study PRJEB41334, sample SAMN05608104) | rock metagenome | biome: terrestrial subsurface; feature: shale formation; material: shale | place: USA: Pennsylvania ... | reverse complement strand
TTGCACAAGTGGCAGAAGTGTTGTCGGAACAAGCTGAAGGACATCAGGGCGTCACACCACTCAGTTTGCCTCAAGCAGAGCAGGCTATGTTGGGTGATGAGGCTATCTTGACCTTATCGGCGTCTGAGTCGGCTCAAATTCGAGCCCGGCTTAGAGGTATGGTTCAGTCCAGTCAGGACAATCGGAATCATGCCAAACGGCACGGTATTCGAGTTGCAACCCATCGTCTTGCCGCCTCACAAGCAGGTGAATCGAGATTGTTTATTCAAAGGCAGCCGCGCATTGCGCCTAATGCTGCTGTGCACTTGCTTGTCGATATATCGGGCTCAATGGGTAAGCCCATTGGCGAAGGTAATCGCAAGTACTTTCATGTTGCCAATGAAGCCGCTTTGGCTTTGGCCATGGCATTGGAAGGTATACCGGGTGTTGTACCTGCGGTCAGTTATTTTCCTGGTATTCATCAGGAAGTTTCTATCGCGTTATTGCCCAAGCAATCGGTTCGACATCGGGCCGCCTGTTTTGACCAAAAACCACGAGGTTGTACGCCTATGGCACAAGCGATGTGGTTTGCGGCAAACAGTTTGTTAGCACAAAAACAGAAGCGAAAGCTAATGATAGTGCTAACGGATGGTGACCCAGATGATTGGGCTGCCACGCATGACATTGTTGACCGGTGCAGACGCAGTGGCTTTGAGCTGCTGGGGATCGGGATTCAAACACGCAGTGTTGAGAGATTCTTTCCTAAAAGCATCGTGATTAATGACGTCAAAGATCTGAAGCGTGAGTTATTCGAAGTAACACAACAACTGTTAATTCAGTAACCACATCAATTTTACCACCCTGCGGGGACGATTCCGTCCCCTTCAGGGCATGGGTTCGTCTCCGCTTTTTTTTGGGGAGACTCCTATGAAAAACAAAAAGTTCTTAGCTGGCGAAGAAGCCGGTACTTACATCGTTCCTGAGCAAGTGACTGAAGCGGATATTTTAGATATGGCGCTTAAGCTTGCCCGTGGTCGATTGAGTAAAGGTCGAAAAATTGAACAGCCATCGTCGGCGTTCTCATACCTGCAAACACTGATGCACGAGTATGAGCACGAAGTCTTTGGCGTGCTGTTTCTTGATACAAAGCATCGCGTTATTCGATTTGAAGAGCTGTTCAAAGGCACTTTAGATGCGGCGAGCGTGTATCCAAGGGAAGTAACAAAGCGAGCGCTAGAACTTAATGCAGCAGCAGTGATATTGGTTCATAACCATCCATCGGGTGATCCTGAGCCAAGTGAAGCTGATAAACGCATTACTCATCGACTCCGTGACGCCTTGTCACTTGTTGATATTCGAACGCTTGATCATGTTGTGGTCGCATCCGAGGGCTGCGTTTCGCTTGCCGAACGCGGTTATCTTTAATGAATGGGCGCATTGCCCATTCTCCTACATCACAAAAGCAGTCCCATCAACACACGTCATCACAGCTCGAATTTCTATTTGAGTTTGATGATGCCCTAGTCACTTGGTCTGACACGGAAATCTGGCAGTTACGCGAAGGCATTCTATTGGATGCGATCCGAGTATTGCTGGACGGTCGTGTCAGCACTCGGTTGCGCAAGGATGTGTTGTCGTGGATTCAAAATGACGAAATAGCGCCATTTTGCTTTCGTGTTTGCGCGATGGCTGCCGTTGTCGATCCTGATGTGCTTCGTGAGTCCATCATGTGGCTATTAAGACGACATGGTATCCAGCTTGACTAAACGCTCCTGTATTAACCCAACGGCTAATGCAGGACCTAAGCTGACTTTTACCACCTGTGGTAGGAGTCGGCATTTTATTTAAGGAGGTTATATGGCGTTACCTTTACAAATTGACACAGTAAGGCCATATCTTAATGGCCAATGGCTTCAAATACTGGCGGCGTTGGTGCCAGAACTTGATGCCGCTATTGCTCGAAAAGGCCGTCATGTGGCTTGTCCTGTTCATGGCGGTCGTGATGGCTTTAGGCTGTTCAAAGATGCTGAATATACCGGTGGTGGCGTTTGTAATACTTGCGGTATCTTTCATGATGGCTTTGAACTGTTGTCTTGGATTAATAGGTGGAACTTTGCTCAGTCTATTGAAGCAATCGCCCAGGTTCTTGGTATTCAACCCGGACAAATACAAGCACCTTCTCGGGCAATATCGCGTAACGCTGTTGATTGGAAGGCTAGAAAGGAGGACGAGGACAAAGCGATTATCCATCGCTTGAATCAAACCTGGGGAGAAACGCTATCTCTTGCAGATACTCGTGCGCAACCAGTTTGGAACTACTTGCATCGTCGTGGCATTGTTACGCGGCTTCGTCCTGAATGGGACTCGGTGCTGAGGTTTCATCCAAACTTGCCTTACCATGATGAAGATGGTCTGTTTATCGATAGCTACCCAGCGCTGCTAGGTAAAATCGTTACTCAGCAAGGGCGTTCGGCCACGTTTCATCGGATCTACCTAAGTGAAGATGGATTCAAAGCGCCGGTTGAAAAGCCTAAAAAGATGATGCCGATACCAAGTGACAGAACAATCACTGGTGGTGCCATTCCTATAGGTGAGCCTGGTGAAGTACTAGGTGTTTCTGAAGGTATAGAAACGGCCCTAGCGGTAACCAGAGCAACGGGGCAAACATGTTGGTCGGTTGTGAATGCAACGCTACTGGCTAGGTTTGAACCACCAAGTAATGTGAAAATGCTGTACATCTGGGCAGATCACGATCTCTCTGAGACCGGCCTGAATGCAGCGAATGAACTCAAGAAAAAAGCCTGTCAAAAAGGCATTCTGACACAAGTTCTGATCCCTCCGATACCAACGTCACTTGGCGTGAAAAGTTGGGATTGGAATGATGTGCTGAATGTTTACGGAGCCATGGGCTTTCCTAAAGTTCATATCTGATCGAAGGGGCTTCGGCCCCTTTTTTTGCGCCTTGCATATTTGAAAAAACATGGAGAATGAAAAATAGATAACCAATAGGAGAACAAACATGATGGTATTAACCCTGTTAACAAAGCAGATTGATGGTGAGTTTACGGTTTACTGGAAGACCGGCCTTCGAAGAGGTGGTGAGCTAAAGGTCGATTTAGGTGAGCAATACGACAAGCTAACTGAGCAGCAAAAGCCAATTGCAGCTGAGCTCTATGCGATTCACCATCTACTGTCAGTAAAAGAGGTGATGGGGAGTAACCGAAGCGGCAATGGCCTTCAAATCCGGGTCAGTAAAGGAGCCATCAAAAAGTTACAGAAACAACGCTCAACTCAGCATTCACTTTACAGCCTGACCAGGTTCTTACTCACTCGTTACCAGGAAGCACAGATCTCGGTAGAAAAGCGGGACGATTGGCTCTCACATTCCTTCGAAGAATACAGCGTCGATAATGCTACAGTGAGAGAAATCGATGAGGTCATTAACGTTCCGAACATTGGACCCGTCGTGGTGACTCGTCATGCACTGGAACGGTTTGTGGAACGGCTTTCAGACGGTGCTCCTAAGCATCCTTGGAAGGCTTTGTGCACAAAGCTGCTATGCTCGGTGCTTACTAAAGCCCAGTTACCAGAAAGCGTCGCTATCCAGAAAGCCAAAAAATATGCACAAGAGGCCGAGTTCTGGCAGCATCTTGGTAGCAAAATGCACTTTGTTATGATTCCGGGTGACTCAATGAAGACGTTGGTTACGGTTTTTGCAGTAAAGTGAGCTAATGTAGTATTCGCACTTTATGAATATTACTTATGTGTCAAAAGCTGGCCTTCAAGCGTAACTCGTTTCTGCCCCATTCTGAGTCGGCGGATTCTAGGCTGTTTAGACTAGTGACCTTAAGATGCCCAAATTTTAGTAATGTATGAATCGGTTAGTACCTAAATCTACGGCGCTAACGATCGACAAATGAGTTGTCCAAGTTTGGCGATACCATCAAGACGTTTTTCATCAAGCTCAAAACAGTGTGGCCATAAGTAAGCTAGGGATGATGCGAATAAGTCTCTGATATGAGATCATATCTACACACTCAATCAAACATCCACCTCCTCCCATGAAGCAGCAGTTCACCTTCGCCGACAGTGAGTTTTCCAGTAAACGCCGTCAGACTCGTAAAGAGATTTTCTTATCCCGGATGGACAACTTGCTACCCTGGTGCAAATTGCTGGAAGTGATTGAACCCTTCTACCCCAAGGCGGGTAATGGCCGCCGCCCATATTCGCTGGAAACCATGTTCCGCATTCACTGCATGCAGCAATGGTACAGCCTTTCTGATGAAGCGATGGAAGATGCGTTATATGAAATTGCCTCGATGCGCCAATTTGCACAACTGTCTCTGGATAAAGCCATTCCTGACCGCACCACCATTATGAATTTCCGGCACTTGCTGGAAAAGCACAAACTCACGCGTAAGGTATTCAACACTGTCAACCAATGGCTGTCGGACTGCGGTGTGATGATGACGCAAGGCACACTGGTGGATGCCACGATTATAGAAGCAGCCAGTTCCACTAAGAACAAAGACAACCAGCGTGACCCGGACATGCATCAGACCAAGAAAGGCAATGAGTGGTATTTTGGCATGAAGGCCCATATCGGTGTGGATGCCAAAAGCGGCCTGACGCATACCCTGGTGACCACTGCCGCCAACGAGCATGACCTGAACCAGTTGAAAAACTTGTTGCACGGTGACGAGGAATTCATCTCTGGCGATGCGGGCTACCAAGGTGCAGAGAAACGCAAAGAGTTAAAAGACACTGAGGTGGAATGGTTAATCGCCGAGCGCCCCGGCAAAGTGAGGGCATTGAAACAGCATCCGCGTAAAAACAAAACCGCCATTGAGATTGAATACTTAAAAGCCAGCATCCGAGCAAAGGTGGAACACCCGTTTCGGATTATCAAATGCCAGTTTGGTTTTATCAAAGCTCGCTACAAAGGCCTAATGAAAAACGACAGCCAACTGGCCATGTTATTCACGCTGGCGAACCTGGTTCGCGTGGACCAAATGTTGCGAAGGCAGCCAAAATCCGTCTGAAATCCGGGAATAGCCCGGATTAGGGGTGAAATCCGCCCTAAAACGGCGGGATATTGACCTGAAATAGGAAATTTGGGTGCAAAACTCAGACAGATAAAACAACCTCCTGATTCAGGCGCAGATTGCAGGACTTATTCGCAGTTTCCCTAGTTCTCCTGCTATTGAAAATCGATAAAGAGTATAAAAACGATCATTTAAAATGAGTGCTCTTTATCAGGAAAAGTGCCTTGTTCCACGTCTTCTCTATAAGCTTTAGCCGCATTGGATAAAATAGTGCGCATGTCAGCATATTGCTTTACAAATCTTGGTAAACCTTGACTTCTCATCCCCGCCATATCTTGCCACACAAGGACTTGAGCGTCACAGCCTGAACCTGCGCCAATGCCAACGGTTGGTATCGAAACCGCTTGCGTTATGCGGGTTGCAACGTCGCTTGGAACCATTTCAATTAAGAGAGCAAATGCACCGGCTTTCTCAAATGCTTTTGCCGCCTCAATTAATTCATTTGCGTTGTCACCTTTACCCTGAATTTTATAGCCACCCAGTTGGTGTTCTGACTGAGGGGTAAAACCAATATGAGCCATGACGGGGATCCCCGAAAGCGCAAGTTTTTCTACTTGAGGTAAGATCGACAGGTTACCTTCAATTTTAACGGCGTGTGCGCCGCCTTCTTTCATAAACCTTACCGCTGTATGGAAACTCTGCTCAGCCGAGGCCTGGTAAGATCCAAAAGGTAAGTCCGCAATAATCAACGGTTTCTTCGTTGACTGACTGACAGCCCTAACCATCGGCAACATTTCATCAACCGTGATGGGCAAAGAAGTACTGTTGCCCAAGACGTTATTGGATGCCGAATCACCAACGAGTAAGACAGGGATCCCTGCTTCTTCAAAGATCTGGGCACTGAACATGTCATAAGCAGTCAACATGGCCCATTTTTTCCCTTCAATTTTTAGTTGCTGCAAATGAGGTATTCGTACTTTGTTAACTTTATCAATGACATTACCGTGGCCATAAGGGGATAAGTGTTCTGTAGACATAAAAATTCCTAGATAAATAAAGCGGCTTGTTCAGCGAGTAAACCCAGTGCGATGAAAATCATGAGCACACCAGAAACCCGACCAACCATCAATGCGGCTTTTGGTCGTGTTGAAAGAATAAATTGAGCGGAGTATCCCACGATCAGGTAAACGATGGTACAACTGATAATGTGGATAAGCCCTAATATGATGATTTGAGAGGAAATAGGCCAATCAGACGTCGGATCAGTAAACTGAGGAAGTAGAGCCAGAAAGAGCAGAAACACTTTCGGATTCAAACCACTGACACATGTGCCCTTTGTCAACCAACGCCACCAAGAATGCTGCTCAAATGCTGAGTCACCGCCTGGCTTTGGTGGATTCTTAGAGAGTTGTATACCAATCCACATCAGATAACTTGCTCCGATGATGGTTAACGTGTTCATTGCTAAAGGAATACTTGACACAATGACGCCAACACCAGCTGCGACAATCAAAGTTGCTATGAAATGCCCCAGTATTAAACCTGTTACGGCAGGTACAACGACTCGCCTTTTCATACCAGCAGAGATTGCATAGGCCCAGTCAACACCAGGGGTAATAACGAACAGTATGGAAACAGTCCAGAACGCGATTAACAGATTGATTGCCATTGTTGTTTATATATTCCAAACGAATGTGAAAATTTAAAGTGCATGTACTGTGAATGGTATGTCGTATTCGTTAGAATGTGCTTTCAATCTTTTGCTGAATTTACGTTTAAATTGGAAAATATTTTCAAATGGATAGCCTAGATAAGAAAATTCTTGCTGAATTGCAAATCGACGGGCGATTGTCAGTCACAGATTTAGCAGAGCGGGTAGGGTTAAGCGTGTCACCTTGCCATCGACGTTTAAAGACCTTGGAAGACTCAGGTGCTATTGCTGGGTATAAAGCCCAACTCAATGCTTCACGTATCGGCTTAGGATTTTCTGCTTTGGTGTTTGTCACCATGAAGGAAGGGGATAACATGGCTGTTGCGAAATTTGAAAATGAAGTTAGATATATTCCACAAGTGATTCAGGCACAGCGTTTATTTGGGGAGCCTGATTACCTTTTGTATATTGTTGAAAAAGATTTGGATGCCTTTCAGGAACTCTATGACTCCGTCTTGTCTGCGCTACCATGTGTTCAGAAGTTAACCTCTACGATTGTGATGAAGCAGGTAGTTTGCGATAAACCATTACCTTTATAAAACCCAAGACGGATACTCATACTAGTATGGATACAAAATAATGCCTATTGACGAAGCTTCCGTAGTACTTATTCCCGGATTCATGTTGGATGAGACCTTGTGGAAGGCGTTTGTTCAATACTTACCAGAGCACTGGGAGATACATTATGGGAACATATCCAGCGGGAAAACCATTTCTCAGATAGCTAACAACATTATAGAATCACACTCACAACCGCTAGTGATCATTGGGTTTTCTTTGGGGGGATACATTGCTCGACAAATTGCAGCTGATTATCCTGAACGCGTCAAGGGTCTCATTTTAATTGCAAGTTCTTTAAGAGAGGATACGGAGAGCCAAAGAAGTGCCAAGAAGCAAATGGTAGAATTTTATACCCCGCAAACTTTTAAACGCTTAAGTACTCAAACGATAGTCCGCTCACTCCATCCAAGAAATCGAAACAATTCTGCGCTTATTTCTCTTATTCTAAGTATGAGTACGAATCTAGGCTACAAGGTTTTAGTCAGCCAATCTGAATTAATCAGGTCTGATATCCCTTCTTGTCAAATCCAATGCCCGACATTAGTTGTTGCTAGCAGTCATGACTGTCTACGAAGCGTTGAAGAATCGATTGAAGTAAAAGAAAGTATTAAAAATGCTGCTTTGAGAATGGTAGATAGGAGTGGGCATATGATCCCGTTGGAACAACCAGAGGAACTTGCCAAAATCGTAACTTCATGGGCAAACTCATATGTCGATTAATACCCTATTGTTTTTATACTGCTGAATTTCGCAATGTTCGGACTAATAAATCATAGAGGTAATCCACAGCTTGCGACTTTTTCGAATGAGAACTTCGGTAAACAGAGACTTCCATCGGCTCTAAGGGTCCGAGTCCCTGCTCTTCACCAAGTATCGTTAGGTGAGATGGTACACTGCATTGAGTAAATACCGCCACTGCAAGACCACTTTCCACCGCTGCAATTTGGCCTGCTAAGCTTGAGCTATTGTAAACCACTTTATACGGTTTTCCTTGTAACGCGAGTGAGTTAATGGCACTTCTTCTAGCAAGGCTTGCACTCTCATAAACAGCAATCGGCAATATTTCTCGTCGCCATAATTCAAATTGAGGTGTTCCAACCCAGACCATAGGTTCATGGAAAAGTAGTGTGCCTCGAGAGGCATTATCTCTAGACACGAGGGCTAAATCTAAATCGTTGCTTGCGATTTTGGGGATCAATGAAGTTGATTGTTCACACGTTAGCTCAATTTCCACACCACCAAATCGAGGGGCAAAATTTCTTAGAACAGGTGTTAGATACTTTGCTGCATAATCATCAGGCACCCCTAATTTCACTTGACCAACTAACTCTTCGCCGTGGAATGCAGCTTGTACTTCCGAATGTAAGTCTAAGATACGTCGAGCATAACCAAGCAGCATCTGGCCTTCGGTTGTGAGTTCCGTGTGACGGTTGTTTCTGATTAATAACTTCTGTCCGACAGCCAATTCTAACTTCTTTAACTGCATACTGACCGCAGATTGTGAACGGTGTACTGAAGCGGTTGCATTAGATAAAGATCCCGCATCAACCACCGCGACAAAACATTTTAACCAATCAATTTGTAAATCTTGATAGTTCATACATTTGTTTTTCGAATTTACTTATCCTGAATTATGCGCTTTCCACAAATATATATCTAGTTTAGTGTTACGTTCTTCGTTATTGGAATATGGGCTTAATATTTGTATGCATACCAGTGAACTACGCTTGGAAATTCCATGGATACAGCAGGGATTCATCAGGTTAATTCCGATCTCTGTATTCGTATTCGTATTTGGTGCAGCATTTGGGTTGGCTGCATCCCAAGAAGGGTTGAGCGAATCGGCATCGGTTTGGATGAGCACCTTAGTTTTCGCTGGAGCCTCACAATTTGGGGCGCTAGATTTATGGGGTTCATCGGTTCCTGTCGTACCACTCGCCATCACAGTGTTTGCAATTAATGCTCGTCACTTGCTAATTGGAGCGACGTTATATCCTCATATTAGAGAGCTGAATCCGATAACCCGTTACAGCATCATGTTGGTTGCTTCTGATGCGAATTGGGCCATGTCAATGCGAGCGTTTACCCAGAACAAGATGCAAGAAGGACTGGGACTTCTGCTTGGTGGAGGCATAGCTCTGTGGGCATTTTGGGCTTTGGGCACATGGGCTGGATTCTATCTTGGCAACACCATTAGCAACCCTTCCACCTTTGGTTTCGACATGGTCATGGGATGTTTTTTATTGACGATGGTTCTAGAAGGCAACAAAGATACTAAAACATCGATTATATGGTTAGTGGCAGGGGTTTCATCAATTGCTGCTTATCTTTATTTGCCAGAAAACAGCCACGTCATTGTCGGTGCTCTATCGGGAGGAGTAATGGGTATAGTTATTGGAGACAAGAAATATGATGATTGATACTACAGGAACGGGAACATGGTTACTCATCATTATCATGGCGATTGTTACGATTGTTACTCGATGGGGCGGTATCTTTATCATGTCGTATGTGCCGATAAATTATCGAGTGCAACAATTCATAGCAGCGATGTCCGGTGCTGTTCTGATTGCTATTATCGCACCTATGTTGATTACTAGCGATCTCGGCGGAAAGCTAGCTTTACTGGTGACTGCATTTGGTACTTTGATTCTGAAGAAACCATTGTTTGCAATTCTAGCAGGCATGTTCATGGCAGCGGTTATTCGTGGTATTTAAAGCCCACTACTACGTGGTGGATTCTAGATTAGCCATACTTTTAGTAATTCGTGAATGGCTAATTTAGCAAAGTAACTGGCAAACTTTTGTCCAAAAACGAGTTCATCTGACCGACCACTTATCGCTCAAAGCGGTCCAATCATAAATTTGGCTCGTTAAATTTAGCTGTTGTTACTGTTACTGGTTACAACAGCTAGTCAGAAACACACACGATTCCTTCATCTATCTGGCCAATCGCTCTAACGGGGATCTTTAGCATGTTAGCCCTATGAAATTTTCTGGAGCTGACAATGAGAACCCCTTTGTTACCTTGGTTTATCCTGTGGGTGACCATCCCAATCATTATTTTCTTTCTATTCATCTTGCCCGCCCATGCCAGTGATGGTCCATTCTATCAGCGTGGTCAGGAAGGCTGGTTTTGGTATCAGGTCATTCCTGAACCAACGGAGGCTGAAGAGCTTATAAAACCGGAACTTGGTTCCGTTGATCCCAGTCAGGACGAGCTAAAGCCCTTCAGTGCTGCTTGGTTTCGTGAGCACATGCAGTCGTTCATGGACGAGGCAATTGATGAGCCGAGCACTGAGAACGTCAGAGCCTATCTGTATCTCCAGCGCGTCATGATGGATAAGGGCTCACAGTTTGCTGATGTTAGTCAGCAGGTGGTCATGGGCGATCCTATTTTGGATGAAATCAGTCGCAGACCCTTGGCTACCTATGCTGCCAATCGGATGGATCGAGAAGCTGGCTCTCAACGTGATGTAGCTTTAGGTGAAGTAGCAAAACGGGCTGGCTTGTTCTTCTTCTATCGTTCGGATTGCCCTTATTGTCATGCTCAAGCGCCTATCATCGAATCCATGGCTTTGAACTACGGTTTCGAGGTGTTTGCTATTGCTGTCGATGGCTTGCCTTTACCCGGTGGAGAGTTTCCCAATTACAAAGTCGATTCAGGACAAGCACAATCCTTGTCCGTTACGACTGTCCCTGCAGTGTTCTTAGTTGACCCGCCTAACGTCATTACTCCGATTGGCCAAGGCGCAATGAGCCTTGATGAGCTCAATAATCGAATCATTCTTGCAGCCCATCAAGCCGGTTGGATTGACGATCAAACTTACTATGCCACCAGACCTGTTCAGCCCGGCGTTTCACTCGCGATGTCAGCCCAAGAGCTTAACGAAAAGATATTACAGGACCCTGAGTTCCTTGTTCGCTATCTGCGTGCACAAGGAGGGTTATAACGATGAAAAAAGTATTCCGAGTATCGCTAATCGCCTGTGCGATTGGTTTTTCATCTATGAGCCAAGCAAGCTTGCAACAGGAGATGAATCAGTTGTTTGGTTCAATGACCAACACCACTGCTCCTGGTGTATTCGAGAGTCAGCGGCGTGGCGTTATATCTGGTGGAAGCGTTGTTGTCCGTAACAGGATCATGAACGAGAACCTCGTCTCAATGGTGCCTCCGTCATTCCAAGCCGGTTGTGGCGGCATTGATATGTTCGCGGGAAGTTTGTCATTTGTTAACGCGGATCAGTTTGTTCAATTACTTCGCTCTGTAGCGGCAAATGCCAAGGGATACGCATTCCAATTGGCGCTCAGTGCTATGTGTGAGAAATGCTCTCAGCACATGGAGACACTGCAAAAGAAAATCCAGCAGTTGAACGAGTATTTCGGCAATTCCTGTCAAATGGCTCAGGGAGTCGTGAACGATACCCTGGCTGCTTTTGGTAAAAAGGGGCAAACAGAAGCCAGCATGTTGAGCTCACTTAAAGGGGCTGGAGACGTTTTTACCAGTTGGAGTGAGTCCAATGGTAAGAACCCATACGAGAATGCTTCAAGTGTCGCGGCATCTGATGTGAACAAAACGATTAAAGGCAACTTGGTTTGGCGAGCACTGAAACGTCACTCGGCATCAAGCTGGTTTGCATCGGGGGATGACCGTTTTCTTGAAGCGGTTATGTCCGTGACAGGTTCGATCATCGTTGGTGATTTGGCTAATGCGGCTGATGGCCAAGGTAAAGCCCCAAAACTGACCAGACTGAATGGCAATAAAGTGACTATTGAGCATCTAATTCATGGCGGTAACGTCGCTATGTACCGATGTGACACAGTGACACAAGACGGCTGTCTGAATCCGACAATCACTAACGTGACCCTAACCGGGTTATCAACTCAGGTCGAAAATTTACTTCTTGGTACAGGTTCTAGTAACGGCATTATTTTTAAGTTTGCTCGAAATACAGGGGCTGCTAGCACCACCGAAAAGGCTTTTATGACCTCGGCTCCTGCGAGCATTGGCGGCATGATTCGAACAATTTCTGCATTAAATGAAGGGGCCGCTAGGTCGTTTGCTTCTAGAGCTGCACCATTTATTGCTGTTGAGATGGCCCGTGCATTGGTTGAGGACATGCTCAATGCAGCAAGAAGCACCTCTGGTGTGGAAGATCATGCCTATGCGAAGTTGTTAACCGAAGACCTTGAACGTGCACGTCGCCAAATCAATGAGGAGTACGCCGCGTTGCAGCGAAGATACGGCTCAGAGCAAGAATTGCTGGCGCATTTTAACCAAGTGATTCAGACCATTCGCAAACAGCGTTATTACACAGTTAAATCTACAGCGCTGGGGGAATAGACAATGTGGGAAATCTATTCCATCGGGGATTCGGCTTTTTTAGAGCAGGTCTTGAACGCCGTCGCGATGATCACTGGTACAGGCGACTTTACTTCAATGGTTCGTATTGGCTTGCTCATTGGGGTATTGATGGTGTCTGTTCAGGCCTTGATGCAAGGTGGTCGTGGGATTAACTTTCAACACGTTTTAGTCTCATGGCTAGTCTTTGCAACCATGTTTGGGCCCAGTACCCGAGTGAGCATTGAGGATGCGTACACGGGACAAGTTCGAGTGGTTGATAATGTGCCCATCGGTGTTGCTGCCGCAGGCAGTACGATTTCGACTGTTGGCTTTCAAATCACGCGATTGTTTGAAACGGCGTTCTCAACTCCCGCCATGACGGAATACGGCTTTGCATCCAGTTTACAGTCACTGATTAAAGTGAGAAAACAGGTGATGGATCGCTCTGGGTTGGGTGATGCAAATCGTGTCGGCGGCTCGGATATCGAGCAATCGTGGTTTAACTACATTAAAGAGTGCACCTTGATTGGTATCGACATTGGCCAAAAGAACCTCGATCAGGTGCTGAGTGATCCTAACCCGATGACTGCGATTAGGTTTGATTCGCGCATTTATGGCACGCGCATCATGCTCAGTGGTAGCAGTAGCGATTTGGACTGCACCGATGCCTATAGCCAACTGAAACTCATGACAGAATCAACCTTCATTCCGAGGCTTAAACAGGTTCTGTCAGCCTCATTGGGGACTTCGTCAGCCACTGACACTGATGACGTGATCCGAAATGCACTTAATAACCTTGGTTTGGCTTCGGTTAACACCCAAGAGTACATGACCGCGTCAGTGCTTTTGCCTATTTATGAGCAAAGCGTGACGGGCAAGTATATGGATGATCAAGCTTTCACCGCAGCCGTTATGGTTAACCAAGCGATTGAACAGCGCAATACACAATGGGCGGCGGAGCAGACGCTGTTCCAAAGTATTGTTCGTCCGATGATGACGTTTTTTGAGGGCTTCATTTACGCCATCACCCCATTGATGGCATTTGTGATTGCCCTTGGCCAAATCGGGATGCGAATGGCCGGGAAGTACTTGTTAATCCTGCTTTGGATTCAACTTTGGATGCCTGTCATGGCCATCATTAACCTGTATATTCATTTAACCGTTGCAGGGAAAATGTCGGCACTTGATGCTTTTGCAGGTACGGAAGTGCCATCTTTTGCCGGGATGATGCAGATGGATTCAGTGCTGCAAACCTGGATAGCTACTGGCGGAATGTTGGCGTCGAGTGTTCCGGCAATTTCGCTCATGCTCGTGTATGGCTCAGCAATAACCGCTACCCACTTGGCTGGACGTCTTCAAAACGGTGATGCCATTGATGAAAAGATGGCAAGTCCAGATGTCGCGAAAAATGCCCCGGTAATGCAATCACAGTCAATGTTCCAGAATTCAGCCCTCACTGGTTCTGCAATGACCGGCGCGTCAAACCTACTAAGCAGTTTCTCTGTCGGAAACGCAGTGGGTT
>ERZ1673962.1121-NODE-1121-length-14181-cov-3.200269_pt1 | contig 14181 bp, 10 predicted proteins | sample MGYA00580188_ERZ1673962 | MGnify/ENA primary metagenome ERZ1673962 (study PRJEB41334, sample SAMN05608104) | rock metagenome | biome: terrestrial subsurface; feature: shale formation; material: shale | place: USA: Pennsylvania ... | reverse complement strand
ACCCTGCAGCACCCTGAGCACATGGGATATTGCCCCGGGAGTCTCGTCAGCGATCCTTCAGGACAGCCGCCAGCTCCGCCACAACACCTCCAGCAACTCCTCCTGCCGCCCCGCCACCACCTCCGGCGTCCAGCTGCTGGCATGCAGCACCTGGCTGGTCAGCGCATAGGTCGTAACTCCGCTGCTTCCGGCGAAATAGGCCGTCTTCTTCCGGTCGAAGTCATAGTTCAGCGCTCGGGAGTTGCGCGCACGGGTCAGAGGCACCAGGTTGGCCAGGCGATGCAGCCAGCGCGCACGCTCGTCAGCATCCGGCCAGGTCTCGGCCCATTCACTGCTCGGATCGACGGTCTGCGGCAGCACGTGCTCAATGGTCAGCACGTTCGGCGTGTAGTTGGCTACCATCGCCGAGACGAAAGAGTCCAGGCGCAGGATCAGATAATTGCGCCGACGCGCCGTCATTTCATAGACGTTGCCGTTCAGCGCCCGCAGCATCTCCTCGCACTCGGCCGGGGCCAGCTCGATACGGTCGCCGAGAATCCTCCGCTCGAGATCCTCCAGCACCAGCGCGTAACGCTCGATCCGCTGATTCACGTTCTTTGCGGTCACGTGCAGGTAGGCCGCAAGGCGCTCCAGGCGAGTGACGAAATCCAGCACCTGCTGCGTATCGCTGCCATGGTTCGCAAGGAAAGCAATCGCCACCGGCAGCCAGTCGGAGTTGTCGATCCGATTCAGCCAGGTGAACAGCTCGTTGATCCCCTCGGCGCTGCTGGTGGATACGTGCTGCGCATTCTGGCGATCAGATACGCCTTGGCGTAAGGCTCTACCACCTTATCGATCAACGCCGCCGATGAGGTGATGCGACTCAGCACATGCTCACGGAACTCCTCCAGCAACATGCGCCGCGCCTTGAAGCGGGCGTAGATCATGCGGATATGGCTGAACAGCTCGGTGAAGCCATCGCGCCCGGTGGCAACCTCCAGCTCCTCCCAGCGCTCGTTGAAATCGTCGCGCTGCACCTCAGGCAGCTTGCCGATCACCTAGGCCTTGATGATGTCGGTGGGCAGCAGTTCCAGCCCGCGATTGTTCAGCACAGAGAACACCCGGAACGCCGACTGCTGGCTGGGAGTGGTCACCGCCACCAGGAAACAGCGCATTACCAGGAAGGAGCCGAATGCAATCAGCCGCGCATTAGCGGAGAACTTTTCCGCCAAACGCTCCAGCAGCAGGCGAGCGTTGGCCTGAATGTTGCGCTGTGACTCGTTGTCCAGACGGGCCGGATCAATCTGCACCAGACCATCGAACTTGAGCCCCTGCACATACTCGGCAAAGAAGGCACAGTCACGCTCACGCAGGGCAAGACGTGGCTTGGGCGCCAGCTGCCGGGCCACACTTCCCGGTTCACGAATGAAACCATAGAAGTCCGTACGATCATCCCCGGTCAGCAGAGAGTCAGCGCTGCCAGCAGAATGGTCAGCGTGGTCAGACGCTGCTGGCCATCGATCACCTCAGCCAGCGGCTTGCCCTCGTCCTTGATCAACACAATGGAGCCGAGGAAATAACTGTCCTCGCGCTCCTTCTCGAAGAAGTCGTACAGATCATCGAACAGCTCGCCGGCCTGATCACGCGTCCAGGCATACGGCCGCTGCTACGGTGGGATCACATAGTCGAACTCGGAACTGAAAATCTTCGCCAGCGGGTACTCGGCACCACTGATCTTCTTACTCATCCTAACTGCTCACTTCTCACGTTCCGCAACCTGCGGAAGCCAAATCAGAAATCGAATACCACGCGGCGGACATTACCGGTTGCGCCAGAGGCACACTGGCACAAGAGGTCGTTGCTGCGCCGCCCACAGCCGCTACAGGGGGTGTAGTAGAGCTTCTCCCGTACCTGCAAGTGCGTGAGAGCAACCAACGTGTAGGATGTCATCTGCTGCACTTCATACAGATACTCACCCGGAACTAAGGACTTGTCCTCGCGCAGCGCCAGATTCGACCGAAGCAACACCGCACCCTTACGGTCGCTGAAGCTCCGGCCTTCCGGCTTTTTTAATGTTGCGCCCTCTCCCGGCTGCCAATCATTACCCGCCAGGCCGCCGAGACTCAGACCAAACTCGAGGTTATGGACCTCAGTTGCGTCCCGATCGTTGAAAACAGTCGAGCATGCCTCGACCTGCAGGATCAGATTTTCATCTATCCGCATGTCCAGCTCGACGCGCTCGAACAAGCGGCTGCTCTTGTCGTCCACCTTGACGCTGAGGCTGGCCAGATTGGTCCGCGGGTCGCTGGCCTGCACATGCCGGCCATGGCGGCGTGAAGGCACCTCCAGCTGGATCTTTGCCACGCCATCTCGTGGATCGGTGCAGTAGAGATTGAGTCGTTCGGCTTGCTGAATCGAGCCCTCACGCGGCATTTCCGATCCCGCCTTGATCGCCACATGGCGGGTATCACGCGCCAGTGCCAGCTCGATGTTCTTGGCGAGCAGAAGATTGGCCCGGTCATGGGCAATCCAGGCGGCTCCCTTGGAAATGATCAGTTGCCCCTCTTTCGAAACACAGAGCCGCTGCGGACCAAACATCTCCAGCAGCCGGGTCTTGACCAGTGGCATGTTGACCATACCGCCGGTAGCCAGGCACAGACTGATATCCGCAGCCTCGAACCCCACCGATCCCAGCAGAGTACCGATCATCTCCAGCCCCTCGGCCAACTTGCCGCTGACGATTTCCTCGAGCACTTCGCGAGACAGCCGGTAATCAAGGTCGGGATCGGCCTCGCTGGTACGGAAGTAATCGGGCACATAGATCTGTGCCTGGCTCAGGCTCGACAGGTCGATCTTGGCCCGCTCGGCACGTGCCAGCAGCTTTTTCTCGGCATCTGCCGCAACAGCCACGCTCTCGAGAGCCGCATGCTCTGCACGGTGACGACGTACCACCTCATTCATGATCGACTCATCGATCACGTCACCGCCCAGGTGGCTGCAGCCATGGTTGGCAATCTGTACCAGATAACCATCGACCAGCTGACACAGGGTCAGGTCGAGCGTGCCGCCGCCCCAGTCGAACACCAGCATGTACTGGCGATCCAGGCGACGGATCTCGCTGGCAAAATCAGGCAAACCGCGCAGATGGCCATACAGTGCCGCCAGCGGCTCATGAACGAATTGATCGATCGTTACCCCCGCCAGGCGAAACGCTTCGCGCAGATCACGGCGACGCTCGCCATTCATGTCGACCGGAATGGTCACCACCGCGCGGCTGTAATCACCCGGCCGCTCATCACGGGCATGTCCAGTCACATAGCGGACGATGTCAGCCACCATCTGTCGCGGACTGCGGCTCACCCCATCCACATGCACCGAATGCTTGCCGAGCTCGGTTTTCGGCGAGCGCACCACGTTGCCGATAACCCCCAGCCCGGAGCGGGACAAGCGGCTCTTGGCATCGTGCCCGACGATTACCTCATCGCCGTCATAGCAAACCACCGACGGATGAGGCAAACCACCATGATCCTCATCCACATAGGCGATACAGCGATCACCCTCGACCACCGAGATCAGGCTGTTAGTCGTGCCAAAATCAAACCCGTAGATCGCCATGCTTACCTGTCCTTGATCCGACTGATTTCCTTGTTCAACTTTTCGACCACGCTCCCCAGGTACTCTCGAGCCACAGCCACCTTGGGCGGATCCCTGTCCAGCGCAATCAGCACATCCTGAAGGATGAGCAGCTCGCTGGTCAGCACACGCAGAACCTGCCCACGCAAACGCGACAGGTCATCATTGGAGTGCACTTCCTGGATACGAGACTGTTCCTGAACGGCATCCAACTGCGCCTGGAGCTCATGCAGCAGGGCAGCCTGCCCGGCAAGTTCAGCCTCGCATGCCTTCAGCCGCTCTTCGGCCTGACCTTTGGCCGCAGCCAACTGGCGCATCTCCCGCTCAAGCTGATCCGCCCGGGCATCGGCCTGCTGGACCAGGCGCGCCTGATCATCCAGCAACCAGGTCAGACCCGGTACATCCGCGAACGGCTGAGTGGCGAGCAGACGAACCAACCCATCGCTTCGCTCACGCTGCAGCAGACTGGGCGCAAGGAGCGAACGACGCAGCACGCCGACCAGCTCGCGAGGCGCGGCACCCTGATAGAGGCGCCACTGGCAGGCCAGATAAAAACCGCACTCCAGACGCTTCTGCGCCTTCTTCTTGTCCGCAGCTGGCGCCTCGGAGGCAGCAACCGTCTGCATGGCCTCCCGCACCTCGTTAGCCATGGCTTCTAGGCTCAGTCCGTCATCCACCGTGCGGGGCAGCCAGGACTCCAGCGAGTATTTTCCCTGCCCATTCACCCGCCGACCGACCTCGGCAGCGAAGAAGCGCAACTGCTCCTCGACACCCCGATACCCATTCAGGTCTGCAGCCAGCAGCATCAGGTTGAGGCTTTTCTCCAGGGTCTGATCTTTCTCTTGTGCAAGCGCCAGCAACTCGTAACGACGGACCTCTTCGATGCGAGCGTTCTTCATCACTTTGCGCAACGTTGCATCATTCAGCGATTTCGTCCTGCCAGCGTAGAAATGCGCGAGGAAGTCACCCAGGCTCTCGATCTTCTGCTGCTCCTGGTCTTTCGACTTGCCGGTAGCCCCTGGAACCTGCTCACGCACAGCGTCGCCGGACTCGGCCACTGTCTCGACGGAAACCTGTACCGGTCCCTCAGCCGGCGCTTCCTGGCGCTTGGCAGGCTGCAGCATTTCTTGCGCCCCGGTTTTCCGGTTCATCACTGGAACGCTGGCAGGCTTGCTCTTCTTGTCACTCATGGATTCATTCTCTCCAACATCCGCTCGGCATAGCCGGCAAAGATCGCATCATTCAGCAAGCGGCGCGCCATCCGCCGCGGCTCGTCTGGCGACCGACAGGCGGATCCCCACTCCAGCCAGAGCACAGCAACCTTGGCTCGGTCCTCTGCCGTCCAGAGTGGACTGGCAATGGCCTGCTGCAGGTCATCCAGCGCCTGGGCCTGACGCTTTTCAGGCAATGCCATCCAGCTCAGAATCCGATCGGTAGCGTGATCAATCGGCAACCGTGCCTGGGCCTTCTGCGGCGCTACTACGCAACCTTTTGCAGACCTGCCAGCCCAACCGGCAAAACGAGTGGCTGCCACAGCCAGCGCCGGCGCATCAGGCTGGCTTGCCGCCTGGGCGAAGCTGTTTAGGGAAAAGTTGATGATGCCGCGCATGGTGCGGGCCATCGGCCTGTCGACATGACGCAAGGCCTCCAGCGCGCGATTGAAACGCTCCTTGTACTGAGCGTGATCGAGCTGCGTATCACCCCGCTGATCCTTGGCGAGCACACCGTAGAGATACTGGCAAACCCCTTCCAGGTATTCACTGGCTGTCTTCAACGATGTACAGGCCTCGGCAAAACGCCGGATATCATCGACATTCAGCGCGTTATCGATGAACAACGTGGCGAATACATCTTCAAGCCGCTGCAGCTCGGCAAGCTCCGGAATACAGAAGCGCAGCTCGAATCGCTCCGTGGCGTCCTGATTGCCGAGCTCCAGAACATGGAAGCCCTGACGGCACTCGGCCAGTGTCTGAAACAGCGCATCCGCCGTCATCGCCTGTCCGTTCAGTACAATCCACTCACAGCTGCCCAGCAGCCAGTCCGCAGCCTGGAGCGGCGCATGGATGGTCGTCACGCCGTTACCCAACGGCTGCCCGCGCAACAGGAGTTCCGGCTTGCGGTACGGGTGGGCCGCGAAAAAGTGCTCGCGCCGCGCCTGCACACTGTCGAAGCGCGCCGAGCAACGCGGGCACTCGTAAACAATCGGCTGCAACACTACCGGGGGCGACTCCGGGATCCTGACGCTGCCACCAGCATTCCCCGGGTCGATAAAGCTCAGATACCAGGCCATCCTTTTCCCTCAACCATCATCGCAACGCGCTCGCGGGCGTTGTACTGCACATGCACGCAGGAGCTCGGGGCCGGAGTTTGTGATTCATCCCCCGGCCTTTTCCATCAAATCAGCGCAAAGTGCTGCGCCACCTGCCAGCCGAGCGAGCCCAGCGCTAGGATGGCTACCGCCGCAATGGCCAGGCGATTGCTGCTGGCGCTCTTCTGCTGTTCAGCCTGCAGGGCTGCCAGCTGTTCCTCGGCGGCCTTCAGTGCTTCGGCCTTGCCGCTCAGGTTGGCCTCCAGGTGCTGAAGACTACGTTCCAGCGATTCGCGCTGTGCCTGCAGTGCCTGCAGTGCCTGGGTCTGCTCCTGCTGGGCGGTTTCCTGCTTCTGCTCGACGCCCTTGACCGTCTCGCGCAGCGCCAGCACCTTCTGCTCCACGGTCGCAACCATGTCCTGCTGGAACTTTTTCAGTTGGGCAGAGATGGCTTCGCGCAGTTGCTGGGCAGCGGCATCCTGAGCAGCTGCTTTCTCCAGAACGGTCTGGATATGCGCCTGCAGCTGCTGACCGATGCTGGTTTTGAACTCGGCCGTGTCGCTGGCGAAACGTTCCAGCTCAGCCTGGGCGTGTTGCGATTGGGTGGAGAAGGCGCTGGTCAGCTGTTGTTCGAATGCTTCGCGATGCTGCCCGAGAGCAGCGATGGTCGACTCCAGCTGCGCTTCGAGCGCTGATTTGAGCTGAGCACTCTCGGCAGCGATGTGCTCCAGCTCAGCCTGGGCCTGCTGGGATTGCGTCGAAAATGCACTGATGATTTGCTGCTCGAAATCAGCATGGCGCTGCTCCTGCTCGGCAAAGCCGGTGTTCAGACGCCCCAGGCATTGCGCGACAGAGTCATTCAGGTAGTGCTCAACGCCCGATCTCAAGGCCTGGTTGGCCACGCTGATACGGCTTTCCGCTTCCTTGACCAGCTTGACGCATCCGACCAGTTGCTGCGCCTGCTCCTGGGTCAGCCCCTTGGCCTCCATCAACCCCTGGTTGGCCTGGTTGATATCCTGCTGCTGCTTCTCCAGCAACTTCTGCTGCGCGAATATCTTGCGGTTCTGCTCCTCCAACGTGTCAGTCTGGCGCTTGAGGGTCTGCTGCTGATCCAGCAGGATGCGCTGCTGGTCGTTCAGCACCTTGGAGATTGCCGTGTTGACGATCAGCAGTTGCGAGGATTTCTGGGTCAGGCGCCCGATGGATTTGTTCAGGTCGATCTGGGCGTCCTGAACCTTGTCGTCGCGGTCGTTCCACCAGTTGCCGATGAAGTTCCCATCTTTCTTTTCCTGCCGCAGACGCTCCAGGCGCTGGGCATCGGACTGAACCGCATCCTGCTCGGCGGTCATGCCGTGGAGCAGCTCCTTGATGTTGCTGTCGCGAATGATGCGTTCTGGTACATCCACAGACGAAAAGGCCTGGATGATCTGAAGTTCCTGCTTGTTCAACGCGGTCATATCCATTGTCCTTTCAAAGGGTTTTCAGGAAATCTTCGATTTCCGACTGACTTTCATTGATGAATTCGATCATCGCAAAGCTCTTGGCGACCTGTTCACCGGTTTCGGCAACGGTCTTCTCCAGGCTGGCCAAGGTCGCGCTCGCGGCAAGGCCTGCCGAACCCAGGGTGACACCGATGCTTTGATACAAGGTGATCGATTTCGAGTAGTTCTCGATATTGCCCAGCGAACTCTCGGACAGGGTCACCAGCTCATTGGCGAACTCGTCGCGACGCTTGGCGTCGGCCAGCAGCTCGTCCATGAATTTTTCACTCAGGGAGTGCCGGTAGCGATCAAACAGGCAATCGATCTGGTAGGCAAGGAAGGCCGACAGCAGGCCGGTCATGATGCCGATCAGCACCGGTGTGATCAGGTCCGCGAAGGGCTTGAGGAAGGGCACGGTCGCCATGAAGGTGGCCACCGTCTCGTTGAGCAGCAGGCCGACCGCGGTGACCACCACGGTGGTCAGGATCTTCAGCCCTTCCTGCAGAGCCTGGTCGCCGGTCATGTGCTTGGGCGGTAAGAAGATCATCTTGAAGGCGCGGAACAGGCCGAGCAGGCCCTCGCGGATCACGGTAACGAAGCGCTTGGCGGTGGAGAGGAAGTTGTTGATCAGGAAGGTCAGCAGGTTGCTCATGAAGCCGCTGACGCCGCCCTGGAACATCTGCCCCACCGCGTCGGGGATCTTCTTGACGACCGACTCGATGACGCGCGCCAGGCGCTGGCGAATCTCCTCGAACAGGGTCTTGCCGGCCTCGACGCCCTGCTTGATCAGCACCTTGAACTCGTTGAACAGGCCGTTTACCAGCTCGGTCAGCAGCAGACCGAGGGCCTGGCGCATGCCCATCAGCGCGGCCTGCTTGCCGCCAGTTTGTAGCAGCTCAGTGGCTTGTTTCTTGAGCAAGGCATTACTTGCTACGCTGTCGACATGCTCTGTAGCCGTTTCATACTTGGCATCGCTTTTTTCTTTGTCGACACCAAAATGCTCCGCATTACTTTTACCATCACCTTCTGACTTAGGCCTCTCCTCCCACTCCTTGAGGTCATGACTCCATTTAGAGGCATTCAGAGGTTTATTTGTAAGCGCCAGATTACGGTCATCATTAACGACCTCCTTGATGGCATCGACATTAACCTCGCCATCTACAACTTTCGCAAGCCCCAACTGGGCTTTCTTGTTTCCATGAACAGCCTTCACCGCAACGACATGATCCAGCTCAGCAGGAGTACTCCCACCATCAGGCATCTGGACCCGTCCATCCGCATCCACCTTGTAGCCTGTATACTCATCCACACCCGCAGCTATCTTGGCATCCCGCTTCGCATCCCACTCTGCCTGAGTCAACTCATACTTATCACGAACTTCCTTGCTGTATTCCTCACGTGAGTGAGCATACAACTTGCGATCATCCTCGGTAGCAACATACGGCTGCTCACCTTCATCATAATCTCGAGAAAAATTGTGCAGCGTGGTTACATTACCGCCATTCTTATCCTCGAACATGGCCATCGAGAGTCCAAACGGCCCAATGATCTGTGACAGAACCTGATGCTGACAGTCATCAAACAGCTTCTGGAGACGCTGCTCTTTCAAAGAAATCATTTGATCATCCATGACACTTGTCCTTTACTTCGCCACCAAGCCATTCGCTGAAACCGTTACTGACCACGCATCGTGATTCAAAATCATGTGAAACCTCCATCACTTGCCCGACATAACCGCCAAGGGCGGGGTCAAGATCCAGGCACAGATGGTCACCACGGCCATTGGAAACGAAAGGAATCCAACCGGTACGCCACCAGCCTTCCCCTACCCCTCGATCAGGCGCACTGGACCGCTCATCAAACTCACCCTGTTCCAGCAAGTCACGCCAGACAGTCCACTCGGACAGTATCTGATCCACACTCAGATACCGCCCCTTACTAAACAAACTGCCGGCTCTCCCCCTCTGCCCGTTATGCACCTTCAGACACGCGACAAAATCGGCAGGCAGGGTCACGCCGAGCTTCTGCTCCAGTTCACGGATTTCGGCGTCGATGGCCGGGGGGTTGAGGTCGGCCAGTAGTGCGGGGTTGTTGGCCTTGAGCCAGGCTTCGAGCCTTTCCCATTGTTGCTTCATGACAACTGCTCCTTGTTGGCAACGCTGACAGGGTGTGCCCGGCCAGGCCCTGGGGCGGGCCGGGGTGGTGTTCAGGTGCGGGCGGCTTTCTTGGCGGCCAGGGTCAGATGATGGTCGTTGATCCGGGCGCCTTCCTTTTCGCCGTATTGCAGGCCCAGGGTGTACCAGGGAGCGCTGGGGACGTCGTTGCCGCGGTCCTTTTTCCACTCGATGTTGAGCTTGGGCTTCTTGTTGTGGCGCAGGACTTCGGCGGTCATGAACGGGCGGATGTTGAGGCGCACGCCGTCGTTGAGGTCGGGTTCCCAGCCGATGGGTTGTTCGGCCAGCGGTTTCCAGCGCACAAAGATGTCGTAGGGGGCATCGCCAGCGAGGATCGCCTCCAGGCGGGCCTTGAGGTTCTGGGCGGCGCTGAGGCGGATGTCGGCGCCGTCGAGTTTCTGCTCGACGCCGTGCTGCTGGGTGCGGATCCAGTCGCCGAGGTAGGTGTAGATCAGCCGTTCGAGGGTGCCGCGGGTGAGCTTGTGATAGTTGACCAAGGCGCTGAAGCCGTCCCTGAGGCCGTCCCAGACGTGCCAGATGAACGGGCGGTGGAGGAACAGCTTGCAGTGCTGCTCGAAGAACTTGTCGCGCAGCCAGGCGTCGAGGCTTTTCGCGCCGACCTGCTCCAGCAGCTGGTTGCGGCGCTGGGGCGTCCAGTCTGCGCCGAAGGCGGCTTGCAGCAGGTTTTCCAGGCGGTCGGCGGCGGCCTTTTCACCGCGCACCGGCGGCAGGCAGACGATGCCATCGTCGTCGGCCAACGCATTCAGCCCGGCGCTGCGGGCGATCCAGGCGCGGGCTTCGTCGGACAGTTCCATCTCGTTGTCGGACTCGGCCGGCCAGCGGTAGCCAAGCAGGCGGGCGACGGCGACCTGCAACGGCTCGGTCGCGGGCTGCGGGTGGCCATGGAAGATCCACTGGGTGGGATCGTCGGAGTAGGGTTTGGGCAGGCCGTTGGGGTAAAGCTCAGCGGCGACTTGCTGCCAGTGAGCGAGGTCGAAGGGGACCTTAACCAAGGTGGCATTGGTGACATTAAGTTTTTGATCAATCTTTCGAACAGACTCAGGAAAATCATCAGAAGAGCAAAATGCCAAAATAGCGGCTAGATGATCTGAGCTTTTAGGGACGATTGCCGCCGTATTATTATCAAAAAAATGCCCATCATAAATTGAAAAAGGCAATTGCCGCATCATGCTAACCAAAATCCCCTTACGCTTCCATGCTTCCGACCCACGGGTCGGCCTTATGCCTTGATGACCAGGTATAACACGGAGCTCCTCAGCAAGTGCCTTCAGTGTTTCTCCGCTGCCTCCGTCCCAAAAAAGTATCTGCTCACGCCCAGAATACAAAGACGCATCACTGACCGTACTTTGCAAATATGCCCAGTCAATATTTGTCTTAGCAACCTCCCAATGCCCCCTTCCAAATCTTGGAAAATCGCCAGTTTCCATCCCTTTATAGCTACTAGCGAAATCCTCAAGATAGAACGCAGCTTGAACACTCTCCATTGCAATCCTTGAATCTGGATTGCCTAATTGCCCACTCTGGCTAACAGCTACGAGCTCCCCTTCACGGAGAACACTACCCTTCTCTAAAGTGGTTCGTGACGCACTAGCATCAATGCCACGGATGTGGAAACTTTCAGAGGGCTTTCCCCTAGTCTGGGTCAGCAAAATGACATTGACCACTTCACCGCTGATAGTATCGAAGGCACCTGATCCCAACCGCGCCAGCAGATTCCAGCTCACCGTCTTGAGCAGATGCTCGCGCTGCTTCTTGTAGCTACCCAAGAACAACCAGTTCTGCGGCATGACGATCTGCACCACCCCCTTGGCCGTGGTCAGTTCCAGGCAGCGCTCGAGAAACACGTTCGCCAGATCGTTCTTGGCCAGCTCGTAGTAGCGCTCGCTGAAGTCCTTGAGGGTGTCGGACTGCTTGCCCCTCGTCAGATAAGGCACATTGGTGATCACCAGCTGATAACGCTGCCCCAGCAGCTCAGCGGCCCGCGCCAGGCCCTTGGCAGTAATCGCCGCTTCGTGCAGGTCGTCCTCCCCCGCCTCCCCCACCGCCAGCGCCTTGGCCAGCAGCGGCTGCACATCGCTCCAGTCGGCAGTGAGCAGATCGCCCTTGAGGCTGCGCGCCGGGTCAATCAGCGAGCCGAGGATCGGCGCATCGCTGAAGGTGTCGTAGAGGCGGGCCATGCCGGCCTTGAGTTCGGGATTGTCGCCGGCCAGCGCCAGCCACTGCTCACGCGGGGTCTGGATGCGCTGGCCGACGCAGGCGATGTTCAGCGCCGGCAGGCTGCGGTAGCCGCTGGCGCCGGGGTAGCGCCAGGCTTCCAGGGCCACGGCGAAGGCGGCCAGTTCGACGCAGCGCTGGTCCAGCTCCAGGCCGTGGAGGTTCTGGCGCAGCACCGCGTCGATGGCGGCGTCGGCACTGAGGCCTTCGGCGGCCATGCGCATCGGCACCAGCATCAGCAGGGTGGCGACCAGGAAGTGGCCGGAGCCGCAGCAGGGGTCGAGCATGCGGAAGTCGGCGAGTTTTTCCGGCCAGCCGTCGAAGGTGCCGGCGGCGGGGAGTTCGGGGGCGGCATCGGTCGCGGATGAATCCGCTCCTACCGTGCGCAGATAGGTGAGCGGCAGGATATGGCGCTGCTCGGGGTAGTGGGTGACCCACCAGGCGCCGAGGCTGTTGTCGAGGAGGAACTGCACCATGTACGGCTCGGTGAACAGCTGGGTGACCGGCGAGAGTTCGTCGGCGCCGATCTTCACCCCGGAGTCATTTACCTCTTTCTTCTGCTTGGCCTGCCAGTACTGGTAGACCCAGCCGAGGCTGTCGGCAGCCTGGAAGGTATCCGGGTCGAGGCCGGCGATCAGCTTTTCCAGCTCGCGCACGTGGTTGAAGGCCAGGGTGACGGCCAGCGCCGGTGAATCGGCGCGGAACACCTGGGGCAGCATCTTCGCGGCCAGCTTGCCGGCCAGTTCCCAGCCGTCGGCACAGCCTTCGTCGGCGGCCAGCTCCTGGCACTCGTCGAGGGTCAGCGCGGTGTGCGGGTCGTACATCAGCAGGTGGTTCTGTTCGAGGAAGCGGGCGAACAGCATGCGGTGCCAGTGCTCGTAGGCGACTTCGCTGCACAGTCGGCCGGTTTCCTGCTGGCCGTTGCTGCTGCGCAGATCGCCGAGCTGGCGGCCGTGGGCGCGCAGGCGGTTGCGCAGGGCGCGCTGATCGGCGTCGAGGTAGCTCGCCGCGCTGGCATCGCCAACGCTGAGGCGGGCCAGGGCTTCGGCGGCGGCCTGCTCGGCGATCTCGCGGGCCTTGATGACGGTGTTTTCCAGTTGCTTGCGAAGCTTCTTGTCGAGGGCTTGGCGCATGGGTGGTTCCTTGGCACGGCGGCGTTGCCGTCGGGTTACGCCGCGTTGCGGCTAACCCGACCTACGGATTCGGTGGTGAACAAGCCGCGGTGCGGCGTTGTCCCCCTACGGGTTCGGCTTGGGCAGATAGCGGGGGAAAAGCCGCTGCGCGGCGTTTTCCATCCTGTGACCACCCTCAGGCCCTCTCCCGCAAGTGGGAGAGGGAGCGGAGCGTTCAGACCATTACCGGGCCTTCGGCCAGCTTGGCGAGCAGGCTGGCTTCGACCTCGGCCAGCCACTGGCGCAGCTGGGCTTCATTCTCGAAGGTGCGCTTGGGCAAGGCGACGTGCTGGACCTGCGGCTGGAGCAGCTTGACCGCCTCCTGACGGGCGCTTTCGAACCTGGCGGCCAGCGAGGCGGTGCGGTCGCTCCACTGCTCGAGGCTGCAGCTTTCCAGGCTGTCGATGACATCCTCGCGGCTGGCCAGGCTGACCGCGGGCAGTTCGGCGAGCTGGCGGCGTTCGAGGATGAGCTGACGGCGGGCGGCGTCGAGCTGCTGCCAGTGGCTATCGGCTTCGAGCTCGTTCAGACGCAGACCGTACTCGGTCTGGCAGGCCTTGACGTGATGGTTGATGGCTTCGCGCAGCTGGCCGATGGTGCTGTCGATCAGGCTTTCCAGCGGGCTGGGCTCGGCGAGCAGGCTGCGGTTGGCCTTGATGGCTTCGACTTCGGTGTGCAGCTTGTCGTGGAAGGCCAGGCCCTTGCTGAGGCGCAGCAGGGTTTGCAGCAGTTGCCAGTCGTTGCGGCGCTGCTGGAGCTTGTCGCCCTGGGCACGCCAGGCGTCGAGCAACGGCTTGAGCTCGTCCTTGTGGTCGATCACCAGCTTGAGCTGGCTGTTGCCGCTCTCCTTGGCGATGGCGTCGATCAGGCTGGCATCCGGGCGCGCCGGAGCCGGGGCGTCGCCGCCGGCGGCGTTGTGCAGTGTACGGGCGAGACTGATCAGCTCGGGGAGCTTCTGCTGCTCTTCGTTGGGCTGGCAGGTGACACCGACAGCGTTGAGCAGGCCGCGCACCTTGATCAGGTCCACCGGGCGAATGGTGATGGTTTCCGGGCGGAAGGTGGTCTGGGTGAGCTTCTGGCGGTCGAGGCTCTGCGCACCGAGCGGCTTGTCGGCGCTGTCACTGGCACGCAGTACGCCGGCGGCGACCAGGGCAAACAGAGCGCCGCCGCGCCCCCCCATCATTCCGCCAGCCCACACC
>ERZ1673962.1120-NODE-1120-length-14217-cov-4.000565_pt1 | contig 14217 bp, 10 predicted proteins | sample MGYA00580188_ERZ1673962 | MGnify/ENA primary metagenome ERZ1673962 (study PRJEB41334, sample SAMN05608104) | rock metagenome | biome: terrestrial subsurface; feature: shale formation; material: shale | place: USA: Pennsylvania ... | reverse complement strand
AGAACATCCAGTCCGGGGGGGAGGTGGCCCAGGAGGCGTTCACCTCCATGCTCGCGGAGGACGGGGTGATGCTGCGTCGGGACCACGACCTCAGCAACATCGACTTCCAGGTCAACCTCCCTGATGACCGGCGTATCCTGAACTATCAGGACATCATGAACCGGTTCTCCCCCATCGTGGAGGGGATGATCGACGCTTCCACCCAGATCGGGGAGATCGTCGGACGCCGTCAGGCGATGGAGTTCCGGAACATGGTGAACCGGGGCGTTCCGGAGAACGTGGCCCGGCAGATGACCAACGAGCTGTCGCAATACAGCCTGGCCATTGGCGGGCCGCTTGCGAACCTCGCCCGGATCACGATGAACGCGCTCAAGATCGACCAGGTGGTCGAGGTGGCCGCGGCCGAGATGGACATGAACCGCAAGCCGCTGATCACGTTCCACTCGACGAACTCCGCGCTGCTCAACGAGCTGACCCGGACCGCCGAGGGGCGCATGTCTGACGAGGAGATCGCGGAGCTGCCCGCGCTCAGCCTGAAGGACCAGGTCCGGCGGATCCATAACGCGCTCTACATGGTCCGGCTGGACGGGGATCGCCAGGACGCGCGCCAGGTGTCTCGGGACGTCGCCGAGGCGTGGCGCCGCGTTGACGCGCTGATCGATCAGCTCCCGGACGACCTGCCCGTCTCCCCGGTCGACCGGCTGAAGGAGCGTCTTGAGGCGAACGGGATGCGTGTGGGCGAGATCTCCGGACGCACCCTGTGCTACCGGAATGACCGGATCGAGAAGCGCTCCCCCGAGGAGCGCGACCGCCGGGCCGTGATCGACGCGTTCAACTCCGGTGAGCTGGACGTGATGATCTACAACTCCGCAGGGGCGACCGGCGGGTCCTACCACGCCTCGCCCGACTTCAAGGATCAGCGGGGCCGGACCATGATCGAGCTGGAGACCCCGGTCGACATCATCAAGTATGTCCAGTCCCAGGGGCGCGGGAACCGCTACGGGCAGGTCGAGGACCCGAAGGTGGTCTCCGTGATGACCGGCCTCACCCCCGAGATGCGGATCATGCAGCAGCGCAACGGCAAGCTCCGCTCGCTCGGCGCCTCCGTTGACGGGAACCGGTCACACCCGCTCCTGCTCGACGACGTGCCGGACCTGCTCAACAAGGTCGGCGACGAGGCGACGCGTAACGTGCTCCTCTCCATGCCGGGCCTGGCCCGCCGTCTCGGCTTCACCGATTTCGCCGAACAGGAGGCGGGTGCGGATCGCGGGGACGGGCTCATCGATGAGGGGTCCGGCACCGCGAAGAGCGGCATCGAGAGCCTTGCGAACCGGGTCCTGGCCCGGTCCATCATGCTGCCCGCCTCCGAGCAGGAGGACCTGGTCCAGCGGATCCGGATGGAGTTCGACGTGCTGATCGAGGAGCTCGAGAGCCGCAACGCGAACCCGCTCAAGCCCAAGGAGTTCCCGGGGCGTATCGACATCAAGGCGACCAGCATCTTCTCCGGTCAGGAGCGGGATGACGAGGACCTCGACACCTCCGTCTTCCTGTCCCCCCTCTACGTGGCGACCGGGGTGCACGAGTTCACTGACGAGGCGGTGACGGCCGAGCGCCTGATCGCCATGGTGGAGCGTTGCGCGACCCTTCACGGGGCGGACGGGTTCGGCCCCTACGCGGAGCGGATCCGTCAGAACCTTCCGGCCCTGATGCGGCCGCATCTCCCGGAGGGGTATGACATGGAGGCGGCGCTTCAGAACCCGACCGGGGTACCCGGCCGGTTCCCGACCCAGCACGCCAAGATCACCGATCTGATCTGGCTGCTGGAGAACCTTCAGCCGGGGGTCGCGGTCAGGTTCCCGACCCTTGATGACATGGACGCGCGCCGGGTGAACACGGTCGTCGACCTGATCCCACCGCAGGAGAGCCGTCACTTCGACCTGGCCTCCGCCTACAAGATCCGGCTGATCTCCCCGGGCATGTCAAAGCCCGAAACGATGGCGGTCTCCCGCCTCCTGTCGCGCGACATGGAGACGATCCGGTTCCGTCCGGGCCTCTCACAGGGGATCAACGAGTCCTATCTCGAGGAGTTCACCCAGATGGCGCGCCTGCGCCGGGCCCTCCCGGTTCAGGTCCTGCAGGGGAACATCCTCCAGGCGATCAACGTCGCCAAGGAGAACAACCTCGGGACCGTCTCGCTCTACCGCAACAAGGACGGTGAGGTCTCGCGCGGGATCGTGATCCACGACAGCAAGGTCGACATGAGCACCCTGCCCGTGAACCTGCCCTCGGGTCAGGTCGCGGCGGAGGCGGTCCGGGACGCGATCCGGGCCCAGCTGGCGACGGACGGGCCTCAGGGGTTCCGGGTCTGGGGCGGGATCGACCCGCAGGGCCGCGCCGGGGACCCGTTCATCGCGGACATCATCCTGCGGATCGGCGCCAAGACGGTCACGATCGACATGATCCCTTTGCGTCAGAGCACCTACGCCTTCTGGTCCGAGCGGCCTGGCCTTTTCGAGGCCGTTCACGGCTCCGAGCTCCCCTCCTATCGGGAGACGCCGAGCCGGGCGCTGCGCAACCCGGGCAAGAATCACAAGTACCTGTCGAAGTTCCATATCGACACCGATGAGGGGCAGGACCGGCTCTACCGTATCCTGACCCTGATGGACGGTCTTCCGATGCAGATCAGCGGGCCCAAGCGGGAGTTCGTGAACGAGGCGGTGGCCCGGATGAACCGGATCCGCGACGGGGTCGAGATGGCGCGTCCGGCGGAGGTGGCGGACGCGGCCGTTGAGCCGGAGCCGGCCCCGGAAACGGAGGCGCCGGAGGAGGCGGATTTCGACATGGACAACGTGCGGTGGGAGGCGTGAGCAGATGATGATCAGATCACAAACGTCCCGGTCCGGTGAGGGGCCCCTGTCGGGCTTCGTCTGGGCCGGGGAGACGGATCCGGGCTGGATCCGGTTCCGGACCGATCCGCGCAGCGGCGTGATGACGGGGATCCATCTGTCCCCCTGTAACGGGACCGTCCCGCGCGGCACCCCGTTCAAGTTCCGTTTCCAGAACGGCGATCAGGCGATCAGGGGCTCGGAGGGGGTGGCGATGCTGATCCTCGGCCAGCTCTCACGAGACCCGGTCCAGCTCGAGGGGGAGGTCAGCCGCGCGGCGGACCCGCATGCGCAGCTTGCGGCCTGGCAGGATTTCCTGGGCTCCGAGCCGGCCTCCGCGGGGTCTGACAAGGCGGATCGTCGCCTGACCATGCCCAAGGAGGTGTACCGGAGCTCCCTCGCCGGCAGCGCCGTGTTCCGGCGCATGGGGGACGGGGACCTCGTCCTGAGCCGCACGGCGAAGTTCCAGCTCGGCGCCCCGATGTCGGGGTTCGACACGGTCTCCGCCCTGAGGGACAAATCTCTCCCCTTCAAGCCGGGCGCGATAGGGCCGCTTGATCTGGACCGGGCCCGCGAGGCGCTCAGCGCCGTGTCCCGCCCCTCATCGGCCGCTGTCGCCTGGTATGCGAGCGCCAAGGGGGATCAGATCCGGTACCGGATGCAGGCGGCGAGCGCCATGCCGATCCTGGCGGGCCTGATCGCGGAGAGCCGGGACCTGTCCCGCGCCGTGGACGAGTGCCAGCCGATCCAGCCGCTCCTGACGGAGCGGACCGGCCTGCCGAAGGCCTCGGTCAAGAGGATCACGAAGCTGAGGGTCCCGGTGCCGGCCGCCCCCCTTTTCGAGGCGGGGGAGGCGGTCCGCGGTGAGGACGCGCTCGGGGTCAACCGGACACGGCGCTTCACGGTGAGCGGGGTCGTCTCGATCGACAAGGCGATGCGGCACCTGGCGGAGCTGCCGCCGGACCGGACCCCGAAGGATGACAAGGAGTGGTCCGCCTTCTACGACGTGCTGACCGGCTGCGCGATCCCGATCTCCAACGCGTTCGATCTGCCCGTGAAGGGGCTGCTTGAGGCCTCGAAGGGGAACTGGGCGGAGTACCGGGCCACGCTCGCGCGTGCGGCCGATTTCGACCCGGACCGGTTTGACCGGCGCACGATGGCGCTGACCACGATCGACGCGATCGAGGCGATCGAGGGGTTCTCGAGGACCGCGCTGATGCCGCAGGTCCTCTCCTCCATCGTCGAGACGGGGGAACCGCTCCCGGTCGTGACCGGGGAATACCTGGTTGACGGGTTCGAGGCCTCCGCCAAACTCGTTCTGGGGAACGCGAAAAACGTCGCCTCTCATCTTTTCGAGGTGGCGCGGCGCTACGCGGGGCGGATCCCGGCGATGATGGAGGCGGAGGGCCGGGTGGCCCTGGAGGCGGAGGATCGTCCGGACCAGTACGGGGAGACCGCCTTCCCGATCCTGACCGACACGTTCTTCGCGTCGAACGGGCTGATCCTGCGTCCGCTCCGGAACTTTGATGAGCTGCGTGAGGAGGGGCAGCGCATGTCCCACTGCGTGGGCGGGTACACCTCAAAGGCGCGCGATGTCCGCTGCCACCTCTTCTCGATCCGGACCGCGGACGAGACCGAGAGCCTCTCCACGCTCGAGCTGACCGGGATGGACGGGGAGGACCCGGTGACGGCCGCGGCCAATTTCGGGATCGTCCAGAACCGGGCCCGGCGCAACGGGGCCCCGAGCCCGGAGGCGAAGGCGGCGACCGAGGAGTTCATGCGCACGCTGAAATCGGGTGAGCTCCCGATCCGGTTCGACGAGATCCTGGACTGGAAACGGCGTCGCGCCCAGGACCCGGGGGCGGCCCGCAGAACGACCGCGGAGACGACCTGGGAGAGCGTGCTCGAACATGACTGGCGCAACGAGGAGATCCGCAACGGGCTCTGGACGGAGTGGCGCACCGTGATGGGCGGGCGGATCGGGAAGGCGAACAACCCGGGCATCGTCTACACGGAGCGCGCCGCGCGCGATCTCGTCGCCTCGATGAGCCCGCGCGCCGCCGCGATCCTGCTCGATCGGGAGCGGGCCGGCCGGGAGGCGGCCCCGGCACCGGAATGAGTCAAGAGAGAACCAAACCAGGAGAGATGTGATGAACCCTGCAGCAGCGATGATCGTCGACCACATGATGGGGGATGACGAGATGAAATTTGAGCCGAAGCGGGTCGCGCTCGCGCTCGCCGCGATGTCTCTTGTCGCCGCGGTCCCGATCGGCGGGGCGGCTCTGATCAACTCCTATCAGATCGGCCAGACCGAGGCCCTGTCCGGGACGATGGAGACGGTGATCGAGGGGCGGTCGCTGCTCCAGGCCGCTCACGCGAGCGGTGTCGCCTCCGGCCTCACGATCGGGGGCGTTCACGTGCCGGTGGACCTGGTCGACCGGATCGAGACGATCGTTGAGGCGGAGATCATCGCGGGAGCACGGGTGCTGACGGAGGCGCGGATGACCGGCCTGGAGGAGGCCCTGTCCGGGGGGTGGAGCGCGGATCGGCTGGAGGAGTACGTCTCCCGGATCGAGACGGCCGACCCTGATCTGGGCCGGATCATCACGGAAGAGACGGACAGGCTTCTGGAGACCGGCGCGCCCGAGGAGCGGGCCAGGTCCGTGCTGCGCGCGATGGCCGTCAAGCTCATGACCGGCGAGCCCCGGGAGGAGCCGCTTCAGGCAAGACAGCCGATTGACGGGCCCGCCGCCGATCAGGCCCGGATCCTTGATCAGGCCCAGACCCGGATCTGGTCCCGGCTGGAGGAGCCGTATCGGGGGTCTGGACCCGGTCCTTACCCGTGATCTGGCCCTGTCCCTGGCGGCGCGGACGCTCGAGAACGTCCAGACCGTAGACACGCCTGAGCTTTGAGAAAAAATCCGGCATACCGAATCGCATGACCTCGGCCGCCTTTCCGGACGGGCGCCGCCCTTCACTTTCGGACGGGCTTCTATGCGAAGGGGCAGGTTCCGTCTCGAATGCTCCCCTCCGGGCGCGGCGATTCCGAGGAAATCCCGCCCCACGGAACTCAGGCCCCTTTTGATTTGCGAAAAAAGTTGTATAACGCTTATCACCATCCATTCTAAAAGGTGACCTGGTCATGAAGTTCTCCGCCCTCTCTCTGATCCTCCTGCTCGCACCGGGATCCGCGCTCGCCGCTGGTCCGGACGCCGGCGGTGTGGTCCTCGCTCCGGCCAGCAAGGCCGAGGCGGTATCGTCCGCTTACGAGCCCTGCAACGAGCCCACGAAGATGGCGCGCGCCGCCTGTCTGAAAAAGCTGGGCACCAGCCTTCTCTATCATGGCCGCTGGATCGACAGCTCGGTCTCCAATGCTGAGCGTCCCGCGTCCTCGAACCGGGCGGCTGTCCCGTCTCAGAAGACCCTGGTCAAGCCCGATGACGCGCGGCGGGTGGAGAACAACGACAAGCCGGTGAGCCCCGTCAAGCCGGTGAAGCCCGTAACGGGGCAGTGGGCGGACACGCCCGAGAAGCCCGTGAAGATCATCAAGCCGCGCAAGCCCGTCAAGATCATCAAGATGACGGATCGGGATACGCCCCCCTCCGCCCGTCACAAGCCCGGCCTCGACTTCAAGGGCTGATCGCCAGAATTCGGTTTGCGAAAACCGGCGGGACCATTATGATCCCCGGGACCTGTTCCGGGGATTTTTCATGCCGGACGGGAAGCGCCTGGAGAGAGCTGATGACCGCAGATGAACAAGATGACATAGCCGCCCTGATCCGGTCCGGCCTGTTCCTGACCGGGCTCGCGACCGTCCCGGTCTCGCTCCTGATGGGTCTTTTCGGCCCGGTCTTCGGGCTCCTCGCCCTCGCGGCCGCGATCCCGATCAGCGCCCATCTGGGCGGTCTGGTCAGCCTCGGGGACAGCCCGGAGCGGGCTTGGGCGCGGGCGCGCGCCGAGGCCCGGCTGGTCGGGCAGGTGACGGGGCTGGCGACGCTCTTCTGGTTCCTGATCGTCTACCTGATCCCGGAGCAGGTCGCGCAGGTCCCGATCCTGTCGATCATGATCTCGAGCCTCTACGCGATGGCGCTCTACGTGATCGGGATGCGCGGACCTCGTGATGAGGTCCTGTCCGGGATCGGTCTCCCGGTCGTTCTGATCTGCGTTTTTGCGGCCTTCCTCATTTGAGAAAAGAAAAACTATTACTTTTATTTCTGGATGTCCCTGCCTATATTTTGTGAGAATCGTCATCACAGGAGCTACGCATGCCCAGAACCGCCCTTTTCGCCCTCGCGGCCCTCATCGCCACCCCCGCTCTCGCCCTCGAGGAGGGGACATATCCGGTCCTGATCCAGGACGGTCGCGGAGAGATCTCGGTCACCGAGCGTTGGCTTTCGATGAGCCTGACCGGCCCCGACGCCTGCCAGGCGGTGGGGGAGGGCGTCGTCCTGCGGGGCGCTGACGGGGCCTGGGGCGCGATCTTCGAGACCGGGGCGGAGCCCTGCGTTCTCGTGGGTGACCAGAAGGGGTTCGCCCCGGTCGGCGCGAGCTGCGCCGCCCTCGCCACCGGAGGGTGTGAGTTCCGCGGCCAGATCGGATCGGGTGAGGCCCCGACGCGGGTGACCGCCGCGGCCCCGGTGCAGGTGATCCCCTCCCTCCTGCGTGGACGGTTCAGCCGGATGGAGGAGCGGGAGCGCATCGCGATCCAGTCCCTGCTGGCGGAGCGGGGCCTCTACTCGGGCGGGATTGACGGGGCCTACGGGCCCGGAACGGAGGCGGCCCTGACCGCGCAGATCCAGTCCCTCGCTGATCAGGGGGAGGAGGTCGACGGGAACAGCGCGCGGTTCATCCGCGAGCTCCTCGAGGGGATGGCGGAGCAGGGCGCGGCCCTGACGGCCGCGGCGGCCCCTGTGACCACGGCCCCGTCCAGCGCCGTTCCGGTATATGTCGGGGCCTGGTCCTGCGGGGGCTACACGTTCGAGTTCGCCCCGGAACGGTACCGGATGATCAACGAGTATGACGGGTCCGTTCTGAACCAGGGCCAGCTGCGCCCGGAGGTGGACGGCCGCACCGCCTACCTGGAGCTGGTCGGCTACGGGAACCTCACCTTCGCGGGGGTCGGGACCCGGTACATGGTCATGCATGACCCGTCGAACGCGGAGACCTGGGACTGCGCGGCGCGCTGATCAGCACCAGTCGAAATCGGGCGTCTCAGACGGGCCGGGGCTTCGCTCCGGCCCTTTTCGTGTCTGCGCCCCCATGAGCGGGACGGGGTCCGGCGAGGGTGCGGGGCGCGCGGCCTCTCGAGCCGGCTCCGCTCCCAGAACGGGGGCCACGGCCGGGGACCCCAGGAACGCCTGGAAGGCGTCCCGGACCTGACCCATCTCCGCCTCGAGCGGGTATGGGTAGCCGCCGGGGGGCTGGCCCCGCAGCGCCGCCGTGGCCTCGAAAGCCCCCTCCGGGATGGTGTTCGCGAGATAGTCGTTGACCACCCCGCGCGCGCCGAGCTGATGGATCACGAAGGCCTCGAAGCCGCGCGCCGCCATCTCGATCCGGGTGGAAAAATACGGGGAGCTGCGGACCCGGTCGAGCATCAGGCTCCGGTCCCGGATCCGGGTCCGCCCGGTCAGGGCGCCGATCAGGGCCTCGCCCGCCCCCTTGAGCTCCGTCGCGTATTGGGAGGAACGGGCGCCGGCGGACCGGGCCAGATGGTTATCGAGCGCGTGGAACCACTCATGCGCCAGAGATCCGGCCCCGTTCGTCTTGGTCAGGTTGATCACCACCTCGTCGGGCTCGTAATGGGCCGCCGCCGCCCCCTTGCCGCCGCGCCCCCGGGCGCCGAAAGCCAGCCCCAGGGTCCCGCCGAGGGAGAGGGCTCCTGGCGCGCACTCCAGCACGTCGGCGAGGTCCGTCAGGGCGTCATAGGCCCGGTTCAGGTCCGCCTGGCGCCGCGGCCCCTCGACATAGTTGCCGAACTGGACCCCGCGGAAACCGAACGTGTCGAGGAAGGTCTCGGGGCTCACGTCCCCGGCCCTGAGGGCCGGACCCCTCCGGTCCCGGTTGTGATCCCCCCGCTCCGGCGGCAGATCGCGCAGCTCCGCGAGGCGAGCCTCAAGTGATTCGCGATTTTCGCGCAGATGGGACTGGGCCGCCTTGGCGGTCGGGAACCGGGCCAGCTCGATCAGCTGCGACCCGTTCTTGACCCCGATGACCACGCCCCGCTCGGGCTTGCCGCGCCAGCTGTAGATCTCGATAGGGGCGCGACGGGCCGTCTTTTGCTCCGCCTCGCTCCCGAGACGGGTCCGGAACGTGTTGAGCGCCGCCTCCCGGGTCAGCTCGGATACGAGGACCTGCCCGCGTCTGCCGGACCGCTCCTTGACGACGTCCCAGCGGATCTGCGGCGGGTCGTGGCGGACCCCGTCCCTCAGCGTGTAGGCGGCCCTGGTCAGTCTCATCCCTCTGAGGCTCCGGTCATGTCCGCAGGCCTCGTAGAGGGCCATCTGCCCCTCCAGCCCCTCCCTCAGCTTCGCGAAGGCGGGGCTGGAAAGCCGGGCCTCGATCCGCCCCTTGTCGACCGCCCCCTCGATCAGGTCGGCGGCGAGATCGCGCAGGGCGCGAACGGCCACCGCCCAATGGGCGGCGCGGTAGGGGCTTCGGGGCTTCGTCGGGATCTGCTCCCGGGCGGCCCGCACGAAGGCGATCACCCAGGGGTCGGCACCGTCCTCGACGAGCCGCTTGTAGGGGGGCTCGGGGAAGGATTCGGATAGCGGGGCCACAGCCGGGTCGGCCACCTCGCGACGGGCCCGGTCCATCGCGGTCCGGTAGCCGCGCCAGCGCTCCTTCGCCGCCCCGCTCAGGTGCTCCCCGAAATCGTCAATCCTCGCCATGCGCCTTCTCCCTGCTCCTGATGCAGGATAAGCCCCTCATGCGAAAATAGGGAATCGTCCGGCCCGGACGGCCCGCCCCCAAAATGCAAAACGCCTCGCGAACCAAAATTCGCAAGGCGCTTTCTGCAGTGACGGGGAGGCGCGGCCGATCAGGCGGCGAGATCCGCCAGCGTGTGTCCCTCTTCGAGAACCTTGTTCATCCACAAGGGCCGACGCCCCTTGCCGCACCAGGTCAGGTCCGGGTTCTGAGGGTGACGGTACTTGACGGGGTGCTCCGTCCGCTCGCTCAGCAGGTGCATCAGCTCGCTGATATGGTACCCCATATCCTTGGCGGCGTCCTTCAGACGCTGAGCCGCGAGGCTCATCTCCTGCTCGCGCCGGGCGCTGATCTGATCATCCAGGCGCGACCGGATCTCCTCGAGCTCGGTGACCGTGACGTCCTGCGGGATGTCGAAGTCTTCATGGCGGTGCTGCATAGTCGTCTCCTTTCAGGTTTGCGAAAAAAATAAGTAAAACATTGATGCACGTAAAGAGCGAAAATGAAATATAGCCGAATGATATTTTCGAAAAACTTAAGATATTCTTTTTGCGAATTCAGATCCACTTCGTACCGCACTCGGTCAGTCGGGGCAGCACTTTGCGTTTTCTGAGCCTGGCCCTAATCTGATCGGGATTGCGAAAAAGGAGCATGTCGATGCCGGAACCTAAATCAGCCCACCTCTTCTTCCGGGAGGGGTCTTCGGACAAGGTCTATAACGTTCACCTGACTGAGGGTGCCGGCGGGTGGGACGTCCGGTTCCAGAACGGGCGTCGGGGGAAGGCGCTGCGGGACGGCGTGAAAATCGAAGGGGCCGACTTTGATTCGGCCCTCAAGATCTTTGACAAGACCGTCGCCTCGAAGATCAAGGGGGGCTACACGGAGCAGGAGGGCGGTGTCGCCTTCAGCTCCGCCGAGCTCGCCGGGGAGGTGACCGGGTTCCGCCCCCAGCTCCTCAACGAGATCACCGAGGAGGAGGCGCTCGCGCTCGGGCCGGACTGGCTGGTGCAGGAGAAGCATGACGGGGAGCGGCGTGGCGCGCTCTTCAATGATGGGGTCGCCACCTACGCCAACCGGCGCGGCCTGGCCGTCGGCGTTCAGGCGCCGGTGGACGCGGCGTTCCGGCGTCTGGGCGAGGTGGTGGGCCCGCTCACGCTCGACGCGGAGGACATGGGGGATCACTTGGTGATCTTCGACGTGACGCAGCATTTCATGATCGGGCCGGACGCCCGGTTCCGGGAGCGGGCGGGGGTCCTCACACATCTGGACAAGACGATCCATGATGCAGGTCTGTCTGACGTGCTGGTCGTTGATGTCCCGACCCCACTTTCCGAGTTCATCGCGCTCGGCGCGGACCGGTCCCTACGAAAGGGCGGGGCCGAGGGGTTCGTGCTCCGTCACGCGGACAGCGTCTACACCCCCGGCCGTCCCAATTCGGGCGGGGAGGCGCTGAAGGTGAAGTTCTGGGCGGAGGCGACCTGCCGGGTCACGAAGGGGCGTGAGGGGAAGGCCTCGATCGGCCTGGAGCTGCAGAACGGCACCTGCGGCCCCTGGATCCCGGTCGGCAACGTGACCGTGCCCGCGAACCGGGAGAAGCTGGAGATCGGTTCGCTGGTCGAGGTGCGCTACCTCTACGCGGAGCCGGGTGGTTCGCTCTTCCAGCCCCTCCTCAAGGGGGTCCGGACGGATGTGACCGAGGAGGCGGCCCAGATGGTGCAGCTGAAATACAAGGGTCAGGGAGAGCCGGAGGCTGAAGGGCCGGACGGGCCCTGACCTCAGCCTCCGAAGAGGGACCTGAGAGCGCCGACGAGCCCGGCCGCGTTGGCCCTGTCATCCCGCTCCGCCTCCGCCCTCGCGGAGGCGGACAGGGCCCGATCCCGCTCTCCCAGACCCCCGATCCCGGCCGCCGCCATGGCGTTGGTGATCGGGGTGACAGCCTCCAGGAAACGGGGCGCGAAATCCTCCTCCTGGCCCGGAAGCCGCTGAAACGTCTCGGCCGGGAACCGGAAGGCGGAGGGGCCCGCCTCGATCCGGCCCAGGACGCGATGGGCGCGGGACCGGATCCGCGCCGCCTCCGCCCGGATCTCCCGGATCAGCGGGTCCCGCGCGTCAAAATGGTCATCCTCCGCGTCCACGGCGGCGAGGTCCCGCATGTGCCGGTCATAGCGCCGCAGATCCAGGAGCAGGTCCGGGATCTCCCCGTCCCGACGCCAGCTTAGCGGATGGGTGATCATCACCAGCCCCACACGGGGCGCGGCCCAGAGGACGGCGCGCCGCGCCTTGGAGAAGAGGGGGCGGCGGCGCGGCGCCACCCCGTAACCGTAGCCGTGGACCCGGCGCAGGATGTCGCGGAGCCTCCCGATCACCAGGAGCTCCTGATGGGTGAACCGGGTCAGCACCGGGTCCGCCGTGATCCGGCGGGCCGTCTCCTCCCGGTCCTCCCCGGGCAGGTCCTCGGGGGTGTAGTCGAGAAAGAGCCCGTCCACCTTTTCCGGACCGGCCCCGGGATCCGGGAGGCGGGTGCCGGTCACGCGCCGGAAGGCGGCGAGCGCGACCTCCGGGTCGATCCTCGTGTCCCGAACCCTCAGGTCCAGCCCCGGCTCCATCCGGATCAGGCGCATCTCCTCCAGAGAGGCCAGGTCCGCGGTCAGGGCGGCCGCGCGACTCGCGAGGAGGTCCCGAACCCCGCTGAGGTCCGGTCCGGTCACGCCCGCGGCGTTCAGCCCCTGGAGGTGCTCGAGAAGCGTCGCGGTCTCACGCAGGGTGACCACCTCGTGACGCCGCAGGGAGAGGGGGAGGCCGGTGCCGCCGCGCTCGATAAGGACGGTTCCGAGCCGGGCGGCGCCGCCGATCAGGGGGCGGATGTCGGGGGCGAGGTCCGTCAGGCCGCGCGACGCCCCCTCAAGGCGCGAGATGACCTCGGACAGCTGTATGATCCGTTCCTGACCCGACTCCGGCATTCCGATCTCCTTTTTTGGAAATCATAAATATTTTCGCAAAACCTTTCAAGACGGGACGGGCTCGATCCTCACCTCGTCAACGAGGTCGCGCAGGGGGGCCATCGTCAGGCGCATCCTGAGCTCGGCGGATCGCCGAAACCGGTCCGACTGCGGCCTCCCGGTCAGGGTCCGGTCCGTATCATATCCGGGGACAGACCTCATGCAGGCGTCGAGCCTGGCCGCCCAGGGCGCATCGGTCCGGTCAAGGACGGACCAGGCGTGAAGATCGAGCAGGTTCGGCAGGATCGTTGAGGGGCGGGACCTGGCTCTCAGGTAGGCCTGACCCGTCCCCGCCTCCAGCGCCGCGCAGAGCTGATCCGGCGTGAGCGGGGACCGGTGCGCGCGCGCCCAGGCGTGCGCCGCCGGGACGGCCGCCTGGAGCCATGATCGGGCGCCGGCGATCCCCGGGTCCGATCGCTCATGATCCGTGAGATGAGACCTCCAGACCGCCTCCACCGCCCTGAGCGTCATCTCCGGATCGGCCGCGTCGAGCCGCAGGATCCGGGTGAGCGCGTGGTCCGCGATCGGCACCTGCGCCCCCTCGAGCCGGACCAGTCCGGCCCGCATCCGGTCCCAGTCCGGCAGGCCGGAGATCCGGGCTATCAGGTCGAGCGCGCGGGCCTGGGAGAGGGGCAGGCCGAGCCGGCCCAGGATCGCGGCCAGCCGGTCCGCCATCCGGACCGCGTCCTGCACGTTTGTCGGCTGCGCGTACCTGATCATGCCCCGTCCCCCGATGATGTCGAGCAGACCCTACCCCGAGCGGGGCGGGGAGAAAAGCGAGGAAAGCACCGTTAGAAATTTTCGCATGACCCCGTTATTCTTTCGGCAACACGACCACGGAGGGTCCGATGACCGAAAACCTGTGCTGGATGCGCGCGCCGGAGCTGTCCGCTTACGAGGAGCTCCTCCTCATTCGGGGCAACAACCCGATGACCTTCCTCTATGTGGGGTTCAGCGCGGATGAGGGGTTCAGCGGCGGGATCGCTGTTGATCCGGACCGGAGCGGGCTCCCGGAGAGCGCCGCAAGGCTGGATCGGGCGTTCGCCGCCGGGGAGCCGGGGCCGTTCCCGCTCATCCAGTCTGAGATCCCCCCCAACCTGCTTAACACCGCGCTGTTCCCGTCCGCGGAGGCGCGGGAGACGGGATACGCGGCCGATCAGGTTGCGGCGCTCACCCGGATGATCGCCGGTCGGGTGCCGGACGGGGCGCTCGATCTCGCGACCCGCAATACCCTTCGGTGTGACGAGCCCCTTATCGGCTGGGTGAACTACCTGTCCTGCGGGGACCGGGAGGCGCGGGTCCAGGCGCTGCGGGCGGTGCCGCTCCATACCGGACCCCTGCTGAGGGACCCGGAGTTCCGCGCGCTGGTCGACGAGCGGTCCCCTCTGACCCCCCTGATCGCCAGCAAG
>ERZ1673962.1118-NODE-1118-length-14225-cov-4.113832_pt1 | contig 14225 bp, 12 predicted proteins | sample MGYA00580188_ERZ1673962 | MGnify/ENA primary metagenome ERZ1673962 (study PRJEB41334, sample SAMN05608104) | rock metagenome | biome: terrestrial subsurface; feature: shale formation; material: shale | place: USA: Pennsylvania ... | reverse complement strand
TGGCTGATGCCCATCTTCTACGCCCTGCTGGTTCTGGCCATCGCCGTCCACGCGGTCGTCTTCTCGGTCGGTCTCGGCTGGCAGTAAGACCTCCCGCGTCTCGATCGTCATTCGCTCCGGCGAATCCGCCGGTCGAGAGCAGGTCCGAACGGCACTGATAGCCTTGGCTATCGGTGCCGTTTTCGTTTGTGCCGAGGCGAAGTCTGCATTGCGGCCTGGAGATCTTCCGGGCACGAAAAAAGGGCCTGGATTTTCATCCAAGCCCTTGATTCTGAATTTGGCGCTCTCTAGGGGATTCGAACCCCTGTTACCGGCGTGAGAGGCCAGCGTCCTAACCACTAGACGAAGAGAGCGGTACATCGTTCAAGAATGGCGTATTATACGCAGCTCGCCGCGTTAGACAAGCGGCTTTTGAACGATCGATGACAAGGACCATCCACGAAGACATCCATGCAGGATTCCGACCCTCATTCCGCTCCGATTCGTCCCGGCCAGCCCCGCGTGGTGCCGCGTCCCGAGCACAACATCTCGCGCGCCAACATCAGCGAGCAGGCGCTGCGCGTGCTCTATCGGCTCCGGCAGGAAAACTTCCAGGCCCATCTGGTGGGCGGCGGGGTGCGCGATCTGCTCCTGGGGCATGAACACAAGGACATCGACGTCGCCACCGATGCCACGCCCGAACAGGTGCGGCAGGTGTTTCGCAACTGTCGCCTGATCGGGCGTCGGTTCCGGCTGGCCCATGTGCATTTCGGTCGCGACATCATTGAGGTCGCGACCTTCCGTGGCAGCGGCTCGGACGACGGCGAAGACGCCGATCGCCAGGTACGCGACGGTCTGATCGTGCGCGACAACATCTACGGCAGTATCGAGGAAGACGCCCTGCGGCGCGATTTCACCATCAACGCGCTCTATTACGACATCGCCGATTTCGCCCTGATCGACTATGCCGGTGGGATCGATGATCTGCGCGCCGGCCGACTGCGGCTGATCGGCGATCCGGTCAAGCGCTATCGCGAGGATCCGGTGCGGATGCTGCGCGCCGTGCGCTTCGCCTGCAAGCTGGGCTTCACCATCGAGCCGGCGACCGAACGGCCGCTGTTCGAGCTGGGCCATCTGTTGCGCGACATTCCGGCCGCACGGCTGTTCGACGAGCTGCTCAAGCTGTTCCATTCCGGCTATGGGCTTGAGGTGTTCGAGAAGCTGCGTCACTACGGACTCTTCGGCCATCTGTTCCCGGCGACCGAGGCCTGTCTGGCGCGCGAGGATCACGATTTTCCGATCACCTTCGTCAGTCGCGGCCTGACCAATACCGACAAGCGTCTGGCCGAGGACAAGCCGATCACGCCGGCCTTTCTCTATGCCATTCTGCTGTGGGAGCCGGTGCGGCGGCGCTGGGAGGAACTGGTCGCGCATGGCATGGCGTCCATCGAGGCGATCCTGCTGGCCTCCTCCGAGATCTGTGTCGATCAGCAGCCGCTGGTGGCCATCCCCAAGCGCTTCTCGCTGCCGATGCGCGAGATCTGGGCCTTGCAGCCGCGTCTGGAGCAGCGCGACGGCAAGCGGCCCTATCGGCTCATGACCCATCCGCGTTTCCGCGCGGCCTATGACTTTCTGGTGCTGCGCGCCGAGGCCGGCGAGGCCGATCCCGAACTGGCGGCCTGGTGGACGCGCTTCCAGGACGCGAGCAGCCAGGAGCGCGCCCGCATGACCGAACCGGGTGCGCGCCGCAAGCGCCGTCCGCGCCGCCGTCGCAAGCCGTCCGGTTCGAGCGGCGAGTCCGCCGGCTGACGCGATCCATCCCCCTCTATCATTCCGGAGCCGACGATGTCCGTTGCACCTGTGTCCGTCGCCACGCTGGCCGCCATGAAGGCGCGTGGCGAGCGGATCGTCAGTCTGACCTGTTACGACGCCTGTTTCGCGCGTCTGCTCGACCGCGCGGGTGTCGATCTGCTGCTGGTCGGGGATTCATTGGGGATGGTGCTGCAGGGGCACGCGACCACGGTGCCGGTGACGGTCGAGCAGATGGCCTATCACGGCGCCTCGGTGGCGCGCGGACGTGAGCGGGCGCTACTGGTGGTCGATCTGCCGTTCATGGCGGCGGCCACGCCCGAGCGCGCGCTCGACAGTGCCGCGCGGCTGATGCAGGAGGGCGGCGCCCAGGTCGTCAAGCTGGAGGGTGGTGAGTGGCTGGCCGAGACCGTGTGCCGTCTGTCCGAGCAGGGCGTGCCGGTCTGCGCCCATCTGGGACTGCTGCCGCAGTCGGTCAATCGGCTCGGGGGCTATCGGTTCCAGGGGCGCGACGAGACCTCGGCCGAGCGTATCCGGCGCGAGGCGCGTGTCATGGAGGAAGCCGGGGCCAGCCTGCTGGTGCTCGAATGCGTGCCGGCGGCGCTCGCCGGCGAGATCAGCCGATCCCTCAGCATCCCGGTGATCGGCATCGGCGCCGGGGCCGAGTGCGATGGTCAGGTGCTGGTGCTGCACGACATGCTCGGGTTGAACCCCGGTCGTCCGCCGAGCTTCAGCCGTGACTTCATGCCGGGGTGTGGGTCGATCGGTGAGGCGGTGGCCGCTTATGTGGCGGCGGTGCGTGAGGGGAGCTTCCCCGCTGCGGCCGAGACACCCTATTGAGCCGGTGGATAGAGAGATCGAGACCATGCCGAGTACAGCGCACGCTCCATCAAGCCTGATCCAAGTCGAACGCGTCGCCGAGTTGCGCGCACAGGTTCGCGCCTGGCGCGCGGCCGGCGAGCGGATCGCCTTCGTGCCGACCATGGGCAATCTGCACGCCGGCCATCTGAGTCTGGTGCGCGAGGGACGCGCCCGCGCCGACCGGGTGGTGGCGAGCATCTTCGTCAATCCGCTGCAATTCGGCCCAGGCGAGGATCTGGACGCTTACCCGCGCACGCTCGATGCCGACCGTCGCCAGCTCGGTGAGACCGGCTGCGACCTGCTGTTCACCCCGAGCGTGCGCGAGATCTATCCGCGCGGTCAGGACACCCATGCGCGGGTCGAGGTGCCGGGGATCTCGAACATCCTCTGCGGCGCGAGCCGGCCTGGGCACTTCGTCGGCGTGGCGACCGTGGTCTGCAAGCTGCTCAACATGGTCCAGCCCGATGTCGCGTTCTTCGGCGAGAAGGATTTCCAGCAACTGCTGGTGATCCGCCGTCTGGTCGAGGATCTGGCGATGCCGGTCGAGGTCGTTGGCGTACCGACCGCGCGCGAGTCCGATGATCTGGCGATGAGTTCGCGCAACGGCTATCTGACGCCCGAGGAACGGGGGCTGGCGCCGGCGCTGTATCAGGTGCTGAAGACGACCGCCGAGGCGCTGCGCGCCGGCGAGCCGGTCGAACGCGCCGAGCAGACGGGGCTGAACGCGCTGGCGGCGGCAGGACTGCGGCCGGATTATCTGAGTGTGCGCCGTGCCGAGGATCTGGCTCCGGCCGGTCCCGAGGACCGTGCTCTGGTCATCCTGGCGGCGGCCTATCTCGGGCGGGCGCGGCTGATCGACAATCGGCGCGTCAATCTGGATTGATCGATGTTGCTGCATTGCAGCAACGCCTGCTGTAGACTTACGCCAACTGAAATACAATAGTCTTCATCGACGTTTTTGAAGACCCAGGCCGAGCGGCCATTGAGAGGATCGAGTCAAATGCATCTGACCTTGCTGAAGTGCAAGCTCCATCGCGCGCGCGTGACGCATTCGGAAGTGGATTACGAGGGTTCCTGCGCCATCGACGAGGAACTGCTGGACCTGGCCGGGATTCGTGAATACGAGCAGATCCAGATCTACAACGTCACCAACGGCGAGCGCTTCACCACCTATGCCATCCGTGCCGAGGCCGGTTCGCGCGTGTTCTCGGTCAATGGCGCGGCGGCCCACAAGGCCGCGCCCGGCGACTGCATCATCATCTGCGCCTATGCCGTCATGACCGAGGCCGAGGCCGACATCTTCAAGCCGCGCCTCGTCTATCTCAACGAACACAACCGCGTCATCCGTACCGGCGACTCCATCCCGGCTCAGGCGGCCTGAGCGCCGGTCACGCCGAGCGGGCGTGTTCCAGCGTCATCCGATCCGCGATCGCGTCGTTGTAGAGATCGATGTAACGGCGCGCGCTCGACTCCCAACTGAAGTCCTGTGACATGCCGGTGACGGCCAGACGGCGCCAGCCGTTGGGGTCGTCGCGGTAGAGTCGCATCGCCCAGCGGACGGCGCCGAGCAGGGCCGCCGGTGTCGGCTCGTCGAACACGAACCCCGTGGCCGTCCCCTTCGCCAGATTCTCCGGTGTGGCCGGCACCACTGTGTCCACCAGTCCGCCCGTGCGATGCACGATCGGCGGCGTTCCGTATCTCAGACTGTAGATCTGATTGAGGCCGCAGGGCTCGAAGCGCGAGGGCATCAGGAAGGCGTCGCAGCCGGCCTCGATGCGATGGGCGCGGGTCTCGTCATAGCCGATGTAGACGCCGATCTGACGCGGATTGGCGGCGGCCAGCTCCAGCAGCGCCTGTTCGCTGCGACGCTCGCCCGAGGCCAGGATCATGACCTGCACCCGTGGGTCTTGCAGCAGCTCGGGCAGGATCGCCTGGATCAGGTCCACACCCTTCTGTTCGACCAGCCGCCCGACATAGCCGAGCACGAAGGCGTCCTCACTGCGCGGCAGGCCCAGTTCGTGCTGCACGTCGAGTTTGTTCTCGGTCTTGAGTCCGAAGCGTTCGGCGTCATAGTTCTGGAGGATGAGCGGATCGCCGGCCGGATTCCAGACCTGATAGTCGATGCCGTTGAGGATGCCGCTGAAGCGCTGTCCGATCTGACGCAACAGTCCGTCGAGTCCGCAGCCGAAGCGCGCCGTGCGCACTTCCTCGGCATAGGTGGGACTGACGGTGTTGATGCGTTCCGAGAACACGATGCCGCCCTTGATGAAGGACAGACGCTGGTGGAACTCCAGTCCGGCCAGATTCCAGAGCGCGGGGGGCAGCTCCAGCCGATCGAAGGTGGCGCGGTCGAAGAGTCCCTGATAGGCCAGATTATGGATGGTGAAGACGCGTGCCGGCGACCAGGGTGCCTCCTGCAACAGGGTCGGAGCCAGTCCGGTCTGCCAGTCGTTGCCATGGAACACGTCCGGGCGCCAGCCGATCGCCGGCAACCCCTGCGCCATCAGCGCCAGCACCCGGCAGAACAGCATGAAGCGGTCGGGATTGTCGCCCCAGTCGCGCCCGGTCGGATCACAGTAGGGGTTACCCTCGCGCGCGAAATACTCGGGCGCGTCGACCAGATAGACCGGCAGGTCGTGATCGGGATGGCGTCCCTCGACCAGCCGGATGGCCGTCCGGTAGCCTGGGACACGGATCTCACCCAAGGGCTTTGGCTCACGCAACTGACGCATGGCGAGCGGATAGCCCGGAATGACGAGCCGCGCGTCATGGCCGAGCTGGCGCAGCGCTGCCGGCAGACTGGCGGAAACGTCCGCCAGTCCGCCGGTCTTGATCAGGGGATGCGCCTCGCTGCTGGCGACGAGGATTCGCAGACGCTCAGGTTCGAGCGCCGGGAAGGCAAAGGGGCTGAATGACGACTCCATGCGGTGTGTTTCGTTCTGGGCGCGTTGGCGCGGGCGGCCATAGGTGAAGGGAGGAGACCCCATGAAAGACATCACGTTAGCACACTTGATCCGGATCGAGGTAACTGGCCGATGATGGAACCCTGCACACTGCTGATCTTTGGGGCCACGGGCAATCTGGCGGCCTACAAGCTGCTGCCCGCGCTCTATCATCTCGAAGCCGCTGGGCGCCTGCATCCCGAGAGCCGCGTGGTCGGTTTCGGCCGGCGCGACTGGTCCGACGAGGACTGGCGCGAGCGGGTGGCCGAAATCCTGAGCCAGCGCCTGGCCGGTCGGCTGGACGGCGCAGTGTCACAGCGTCTGTGCGAGCGGCTGCACTTCGTCGGCGGCGATCTGGAGCGGCCCGAGGACGTCGCCTCGCTGGCCGCGCGTCTGCGGGGCGAGGAAGGCTTTCCGGCCAATCGGCTCACCTATCTGGCCGTGGCACCGCGCCATTACGCCACCATCGTCGAGTCGCTGGCCGCGCAGGATCTGCATCTGGAACAGGAGGGCTGGTCGCGGCTGGTGGTCGAGAAGCCGTTCGGCTTCGACCTGGAGAGCGCCAAGATCCTGGATCGCCAATTGCGCCGGCGCTTCGACGAGGAGCAGATCTATCGCATCGATCACTATCTGGGCAAGAGCACGGTGCAGAACATCCTGGTGTTCCGCTTCGCCAATCTGATGCTCGAACCCCTGTGGAACCGCAACTACATCGATCACGTCCAGATCACGCACGCCGAGTCGCGCGGGATCGAGGATCGGGCCGGTTTCTACGATGGGGTCGGCGCCCTGCGCGACATGATCCAGAGCCATCTGTTGCAGATGCTGGCGCTGGTGGCCATGGAGCCGCCGCCGAGCCTGGACGCCGAGGCCTTGCGCGACGAGAAGGTCAAGGTGCTGCGCTCGATCCGGCCCATTGCGCGCGAGGCGGTCCATGCGCAGGCGTTTCGCGCCCAGTACGGGCCGGGGCGCGCGGGTGACAACAGGCTCGCCGGCTATCTCGACGAATCGGGCATCGGGCGCCACAGTACCACCGAGACCTACGCCGCGCTCAAGCTCTATATCGACAACTGGCGCTGGCGCAACGTGCCCTTCTATCTGCGCACCGGCAAGCGGCTTGGCCAGACCAACTCGCTGATCGCGATCCGTTTCAAGCATCCGCCGCAGCGGCTGTTCCAGTCGACGGCGATCGAACGGCTCGAACCCAATTGGTTGCTGCTCAACATCCAGCCCAACGAGTGCATGCGCCTCGAGATCCAGGTCAAGCAGCCGGGTCTGGAACTGCGCACCCAGACCGAGCGGATGGATGCCAGCAGTTGTGTGCTGCCGCCCGAGCACATCGAGGCCTATGAGGCGCTGATCCTGGATGTCATCGAGGGCGACCACACCCATTTCCTGCGCTATGACGAGGTCGACTGGGCCTGGCGGGTGGTCGATCCGGTGCTCAAGCTCTGGGCGACCGAGCGCGACTTCATCCACACCTATCCGGCCGGTTCCTGGGGACCGGTCGAGGCCAATCGGCTGTTCGATCGTGAGGATCAGGATTGGCGCAATGGGCTGTGAACATGAACTCGACCAGCACGAAGCCGATCTGAACCCGACACGGGGTGTCAGTGTTTACTGGCGGGGGCCGGCATACATATTCCATTGATCAACGAGGTAACATCAGGCATAAACAGCCGTATTCTGCGGAGTATGAGACGACTCCTGAATGTGCCAGCCTCTCATGCCTCTGTTCCAGCCCCGCTTTGAGTGAGGTCCGATCCACGCATGAGCCGTCGATTCCGTGATCTGATACAACGACTCAAACACGAGTTCGTCTCGGTGCTGCCGTCAATGCTGTTCTTTTTCGTTGCGTTGCACCTTGTCGCGTTGATGCGTGCCCTGATGCTCGAAGGCACCGGCATCGCACTCACGACATCGGCTTCCGTGACGGTCGCGGCCCTGATCCTGGGCAAGGCTGTCCTGATCGCGGACTGGCTCCCCATCATCAATCGCTACCCAGACAAGCCGCTGATCTACAATGTGATCTGGAAGACGCTCATCTATCAGTCGATCGCCGTGCTGATCCATTATCTGGAGCGCCTCACCGAGAGCACGTGGCAGGCAGGCAGCCTCGTGGCCGGCAACGACAAGCTGCTCGCCGAGATCGTCTGGCCGCATTTCTGGGCCATCCAGATACTACTGCTCGTGCTCATCTTTATGTACTGCACCATGCGAGAACTGGTGCGTGTGTTGGGGCGTGACCGCGCCAGGGAGATCTTTTTCGGGCCACTCACGTTCCACTCGACCTGAGCGGTCCTGTTCATCCAATTCATCGGGAGAGATCGATGACGCTGAGCTTACGTGCGGTCGCAATCGTGATGATGGTGGCATTGATCCAGGGCTGCGCCGGACCGGTGCGGAGGGCCGCCGTGCCCCCGACACTCACCGCGCAGGCTGTCATCCCCGGTCTGGAGGACGTCCGCTACCGGGTCGGCCTCGACACCGTTGCCCTCCAGCGTGAGGCGCTGGTCTCTGTGCAGCGAGAGCTGGCTGAGCGCGCCGCGCACGGACACCGCAGCCCCCTGCCTCCGGCCGTCTTCCTGGCTGTGTCCGGTGGCGGCGACGATGGTGCCTTCGGTGCCGGGCTCCTCAATGGCTGGACCGCCGCCGGTAGCCGGCCAGAGTTCAAGCTGGTGACCGGCGTCAGCACCGGAGCGCTGATCGCCCCCTTCGCCTTTCTCGGTTCCGCCTACGACGATCGGCTCAAACGCTTCTATACCAGTGTTACGCCCAAGGATATTCTCGAGAAACGTCCCCTCCTCGCCGCACTCACCAGCGATGCCCTATCCGACAACGCCCCGCTCTGGAAGCTGGTCGAGCGGGAGGTCAATCAGTCGATGCTCGATGCCATCGCCCAGGAATACGCCAAGGGCCGGTTGCTGCTCGTGGCTACCGTCGATCTGGATGCGCGCCAGGCCGTGATTTGGAATCTGACCCGTATCGCAGCGAGTAAGGATCCCAGGGCGCTGGAGCTCTTCCGCTCTCTGATGATTGCCTCGGCGGCCATCCCGGCCGCCTTCCCGCCCGTGATGATCGACGTCGAGGCGAACGGTCGCCCCTATCAAGAGATGCACGTCGATGGTGGAACCATGTCACAGGTCTTTGTCTACCCACCCGGGCTCCATGTGAAGGATCTGGCCAAGGCCAACCATCTCGACCGCCAGCGGCAGCTCTATATTATCCGTAACGACCGCCTCGACCCCGGCTGGGCGCAGGTCGAACGCCGAACCATGAGCATCGCCGAGCGCGCCATTTCCTCGCTCATCCACACGCAGGGCATCGGCGATCTCTACCGCATCTTTCTGACCAGCCAGCGTGACGGTGTGGATTTCAACCTCGCCTTCATCCCGGATTCGTTCAACGCCCCGCACCGTGAGGCGTTCGACACCGACTACATGCACGCGCTCTTCCAGACCGGCTACGCTCTGGCGGCCAAGGGGTATGCGTGGCAGAAGGTGCCGCCAGGCTTCTGATCGGACGGCTCTGGGGCATCGAGACGGTTAGCGAGCGCGGCTTTTTCCGCATGCCGGTCTGCACTGTTTGGCTGGACGCCTGCATACCAATGGCTGGTTTTTCGACTACGGAGACCACAGCGAGTGATGCCGATGGCAAAACTGGCGGAATCAGAATTTGGCGTGGTATTCATCGACTTTAATCGATGCTTTTCATCGAAATTATCACTTTGAATCGATAGCCATTGGCGCTTTAGATAGGCTGAATGCAACAGCCATCGGTGCCGAGCCATGCGAATATTCAACGAGATCCGCTTCGACAATCTCAGGGGCGACCTCTTCGGCGGTGTGACGGCCGCCGTGGTGGCGCTGCCCATGGCCCTGGCCTTCGGTGTGGCCTCCGGGGCCGGACCCGCCGCCGGACTCTATGGCGCCGTGCTGGTCGGACTCTTTGCCGCGCTCTTCGGCAGCACCCCCACGCTCATCTCCGAACCGACCGGGCCCATGACCGTGGTCATGACCGCCGTCATCGCCAATCTGGTCGCCACCAATCCCGAACAGGGCCTGGCGATGGCCTTCACCGTGGTCATGATGGCGGGCGTCTTCCAGATCATTCTGGGCCTGCTCAGGTTCGGCAAGTATGTGACGCTCATGCCCTATACGGTGGTCTCGGGCTTCATGACAGGCATCGGGCTCATCATGATCATCCTCCAGCTCGGCCCCTTCCTCGGTCAGGCCACGCCGGCGGGCGGTGTCCTGGGGACGCTACGCTCGCTGCCCGATCTGGTCATACAGGTCGATCCGGCCGAGGCGGGACTGGCTCTCATGACCCTGGCGCTCATCCTCTTCTTCCCCAAACGTCTCAAGACCTATCTGCCGCCGCAACTGCTGGCGCTGGTGCTCGGCACCCTGATCTCGCTCCTGCTGCTCGACGGCAGCGACCTGCGGCGCATCGGCGAGATCCCGACCGGACTGCCCACGATCCAGATGCCCGTCTTCAGCGCCGAGCAGTGGCGGCTGATGCTCGTCGATGCCCTGGTCCTGGCCGTGCTCGGCTGCATCGACGCCCTGCTGACCTCGGTGATCGCCGAGAGCCTCACACGCAAGGAACACGATTCCAACAAAGAGCTGATCGGGCAGGGACTGGGCAATCTGGCGTCCGGACTCTGCGGCGGCATCGCCGGCGCGGGAGCGACCATGGGCACCGTGGTCAACATCCAGAGCGGGGCGCGTAGCGCGCTCTCCGGCATCACGCGCGCCCTGATCCTGCTGGTCGTGGTGCTCTGGGCCGCCGGTCTGACCTCCCAGATCCCGCTCGCGGTGCTGGCCGGCATCGCCTTCAAGGTCGGGCTGGACATCATCGACTGGTCGTTTCTCAAGCGCGCGCATCGCGTCTCGCTGCGCGCGGCCATGATCATGTATGGCGTGATCGCGCTCACTGTCTTCGTCGATCTGATCTGGGCCGTAGCGGTCGGTGTCTTCGTCGCCAACGTCCTGACCATCGATCGGCTGAGCCGGCTTCAGAGCCGTTCGGTGCGCGCGATCCAGCATCCCGGCGAGCACGAGAACCTGACGCTCGACGCCCAGGCGGTGCTGGAGCGCGCCGACGGCCGCATCCTGCTCTTCACGCTCGGCGGCCCGCTGATCTTCGGTCTGGCCAAGGCGATCGCGCGTCAGCATGCGGTGCTGGAGGATCACGAGGTGCTGATCCTGGACTTCAGCGAGGTGCCCATACTCGGCGTGTCGTCCTCGCTGGCACTGGAGAAGCTGGTGCTGGAGGATCTGGATGCCGGACGTCAGGTGTTGATCGCCGGGGCCGAGGGCGATGTCCGGCAACGGCTCGACCGGCTCGGGATCACGGCGCGGCTGCCGGCCGATCAGGTGGTGTCGAGCATGCAGGAGGCGCTGGTGCGGGCCGAGGCGTTGTTGGCGGCGAGTCCGCGTCCGGTTCCCTTGATCAAGCCGGAGGCGGTCGTGGCCTGAGTGCGATCAGGCGTCTTGAACCGGCCAGGCGCCGAGACATCGACCGGATTCGATGTCGCTTGCGGACAATCTCAATTTCCGACTTCTAAACTCAGGAACTACTCTAAGACTCGACGACGGAAGCCGGTCGGCTTCCCTACCGACTTCAAATTCGATCGAGTGAGGTGTTCCGATGCCAACCGCCGCCTTCGCCCAGACGACAGCAACTGCCGCCATTCATGCCGCTCCCTTCCAGGCGGCCCGGTTCCATGACGCCCACCTCCAGCCGGCCGAGTCACGGATGCTCGGCCAGCTCGAACACTGTCTGCATCGCGGCTGCATCATCGCCATCGAACATGCCGAGCGGGTCCAGGCCGGATACACCGCCTGGGAACCCTGGGAGCTGCCGAGCTGTTACAGCGGCGACATGGCCGCTGTGCATGGGGCGATCGCGCGCTGTCGTCAGGCCCATTGCGACCATCACATCCGTTTGAGCGTCGAGGATGTGAGTTATCACAGTCGGCTCGCGCTCATGGTCCATCGTCCGCACTGATCGGTCGACGATCAGCCTCCAGCCGCTCGCCGCCTCCTTCCTTCCGGTCAGCGTCCTGCACCCTGCAGGACGCTGACCTTCGTTGGTGTCCACAACTCTTCGGTCATCCCCTCTCTCGCCAGATTCATCGACTTTTGTCGATGATTTCCATTCTTTTAATTGATTGGTATTGGAAGTTCAACCTATTTATCGTCTTCGCAACCTCAGGCCGCACCCATCGAACGGAGTAAATCATGAGCACGAAGACGTATGACGCCGGCGTCAAAGATTACGCCCTGACCTACTGGACCCCGGATTATGTGCCCCTGGATTCCGACTTGCTGGCCTGCTTCAAGGTCACGCCGCAAGCCAAGGTGTCACGCGAGGAGGCCGCCGCCGCCGTGGCCGCCGAGTCCTCGACCGGCACCTGGACCACGGTCTGGTCGGATCTGCTGACCGATCTCGATTACTACAAGGGCCGCGCCTATCGCATTGAGGACGTGCCGGGCGACAAGGAGAGCTTCTATGCCTTCATCGCCTATCCGCTCGATCTGTTCGAGGAAGGCTCGATCGTCAACGTGCTCACCTCGCTGGTCGGCAACGTCTTCGGCTTCAAGGCCGTGCGCGCCCTGCGCCTGGAAGACATCCGCTTCCCGCTGCACTATGTGAAGACCTGCGGCGGCCCGCCCAACGGCATCCAGGTCGAGCGCGACCGCATGGACAAGTATGGCCGTCCCTTCCTCGGCGCCACCGTCAAGCCCAAGCTGGGTCTGTCGGCCAAGAATTATGGCCGTGCCGTCTACGAGATGCTGCGCGGCGGTCTGGACTTCACCAAGGACGACGAAAACGTCAACTCCCAGCCCTTCATGCGCTGGCAGAACCGCTTCGAGTTCGTCTCCGAGGCCGTGCGCAAGGCGCAGGAAGAGACCGGCGAGCGCAAGGGTCACTATCTGAACGTGACCGCTCCGACCTGCGAGGAGATGTTCAAGCGGGCCGAGTTTGCCAAGGAATGCGGCGCGCCCATCATCATGCACGACTTCCTCACCGGCGGTTTCACGGCCAATACCAGTCTGGCCAACTGGTGCCGCGACAACGGCATGCTGCTGCACATCCACCGCGCCATGCACGCGGTCATCGACCGCAATCCCAAGCACGGTATCCATTTCCGCGTGCTGGCCAAATGTCTGCGTCTCTCGGGCGGCGACCATCTGCACACCGGCACCGTGGTCGGCAAGCTGGAAGGCGATCGGCAATCGACGCTCGGTTTCGTCGATCAGCTGCGTGAATCATTCATCCCCGAAGACCGCTCGCGTGGTCTGTTCTTCGATCAGGACTGGGGCGGCATGCCGGGCGTGATGGCGGTGGCCTCGGGCGGTATCCATGTCTGGCACATCCCGGCGCTGGTGACGATCTTCGGCGACGACTCGGTGCTCCAGTTCGGCGGCGGTACTCAGGGTCATCCCTGGGGCAACGCGGCCGGTGCGGCCGCCAACCGCGTGGCGACCGAGGCCTGCGTCAAGGCGCGCAACGAAGGGGTCGAGGTCGAGAAGCACGCCCGCGAAGTGCTCAGCGATGCCGCGCGCCACAGCCCGGAGCTGGCCGCCGCCATGGAGACCTGGAAGGAGATCAAGTTCGAGTTCGACGTCGTCGACAAGCTCGACGCGGCCTGAGCCACGAACCCCTGTCCCCAGTCCATCTTTGAGAGGAACCCGACATCATGAACACCGCGAGCAGCATGGGCGATCACGCCACCATCGGCCGCTACGAGACCTTTTCCTATCTGCCGCCGCTCAACCGCGAGGAGATCCTGGAGCAGATCCTCTACATCCTCGACAACGGCTGGAACGCCTCGCTGGAGCACGAGCATCCGGACCGCGCCTTCGAGTACTACTGGCCGATGTGGAAGATGCCCTTCTTCGGCGAACAGGATCCGAACGTGATCCTCACCGAGATCGAAGCCTGCCGGCGCAGCTATCCGGATCATCACGTCCGGCTGGTCGGCTACGACACCTACGCCCAGAGCAAGGGACATTCCTTCCTGGTGCACCGCGCCCGCTGAGGGCGGACGCGAGGGCGAGGGGCGCGCTCCGGGCCGGCCGATGACATCGAGGATCGTGCTTGATTCGTAGAAGCCGATCAGACGACGACCGACATCGGCCCCAGGCCCGGAGCCTGGACAGCAGTCAGCAGCGATCCACGAAGAGGCAGGCACGGACATGGCTGATCAAGAACGACAGTTGACGGGGCGCGCGGCCTCCATCGCCAAACGCCGCGCCATCGCCAACGGTGGTAAAACGGGGCGACCGAACCCTGAAGCGGTCACGAACACGGAGTCGAACACCGGGCGCACCAAGCGCGCTCCGGCCGGCGAGGCGGCGCCCATGACGCTCCGCGAGCGTCTGAGCGCCCCGGAACCTGCACCGGCACCACGCGCCAGCCAACCGAAGCTCGAACGCAACCGGCGCTCCGTCACCCTGGCGGAAGGGCGCAAGCGCTCGATGGAGCGGCGCGATCAAATCACCCGCGGACGTCCGGGCTATGCGCGTCCGGCGCCGGCTGATCAGGCCGATATGCGTGGACTCGTGGGCCGCGAGGCGTCGATCGCTCGGCGTCGCGCCATCGCTGGTCTGGAGCCGACGGCGC
>ERZ1673962.1117-NODE-1117-length-14229-cov-4.090236_pt1 | contig 14229 bp, 16 predicted proteins | sample MGYA00580188_ERZ1673962 | MGnify/ENA primary metagenome ERZ1673962 (study PRJEB41334, sample SAMN05608104) | rock metagenome | biome: terrestrial subsurface; feature: shale formation; material: shale | place: USA: Pennsylvania ... | reverse complement strand
GCTCGGCGGGGATCGCCGCCGCCAGCGCCGCCAGACCGGTCAGCCATCCGCCCAGGGTCGGGCCGAAGCCACCCCACAGCGAGGTGAGCCAGATGAGCAGGGCGATGAAGGGCACGACAAGCCAATAGCGAATCAGCACCCGCAGCCGCGTGAACGGCTCGCTGGGCAGCGCGGCGCGCGGGTTGATCAGGCCGAGGATCAACCACGGCAGGCAGGAGAGAAAGAGCCCGTAGGCCAGACCCTGGAGGAAGCCGAACATGGGTTGGGTGCCTGTCCGCAGGTGGTAAGGATCGGTCATCGCATGACCGGCCGGCCGCTTGGTCAAGCGGGGCTTCCGACAACAGTATGGCTATGATGATAGCTGATAGAAGGTCGGTACGGACAGATCGTCAGGCGATCTCAGCGGTTCCAGTTCAGTAACTTAAGTTCGCTAGCGCACCGACAGGCGCGGCCCACATGGCCTAGGGTTGGCCAAACCCGGCGCAGATACATGCAGGACTGACCGGCCGTAATGCAACGCCAACCGATGGCGACGACAACAGGTGACGATGATGAACAAGCTTCCGGCACTGACACTGACACTGATGCTGCTGATCACGATCAGCGGATTGTTCGGCTGCAATACCATGGAGGGCGCCGGCAAGGATATCCAGCGCGGCGGCGGTGCCGTGAGCGAGACGGCAAGAGACGTCAAGCGGGATATGTGAGACGCGCGATGTCGTCACGCCCGCCGTGGGAAGCGCGGCGCCTGCGCACTGCCGGACGGTGCGCGAAACAGAACGGCACGGAGGCCAAGAGCGATCCATCCTCAACCACTGGAGCACAGGTTATGCATTTCGATATCACCCAGCACAACGTCGGCAACATCGATCGTCTGATCCGCGCGCTTGTCGGCGTTCTCCTGATCGTCGCCGTCTTTCGCGGCAGTAGCTGGTTCGGCGGAATCCTCGGCGCGGTCCTGCTCGCCACCGCTTACTTCCGCTTCTGCCCGATCTATACCTTCTTCAATTTCAGCTCCGACAGCTCCAACAAGGACGTCGCTCCCCAGGGCAAATAGGCCGTGCGGGCACCCGCCGGGTGGGTCATCAGGCCCGGCGGTGGAACCACGCGACTGGACTGGCTACATCGGCCATTAAAATTATGGAGCCCGCTGTCATGCTATTGATGAAGCGCTTACTCGCCGAGTTCATCGGCACGTTCTGGCTGGTTCTGGGCGGTTGCGGCGCGGCGGTGTTTGCCGCCGGCGTGCCCGATGTGGGCATCGGCTATCTGGGCGTCGCCCTCGCCTTCGGTCTGACGGTGCTGACCATGGCCTACGCAATCGGTCATATCTCCGGCTGTCATCTCAACCCGGCCGTGTCGGTTGGTCTGGCCGTTGGCGGTCGCTTCAGCGTGGCCGATCTGCCGCTGTATGTCGTGGCGCAGACGCTGGGGGCCATCGTTGCCGCGTTTCTGATTCTCTTTGTGGCCAGCGATATGGGGCTGTACAAGGACGGTCAGGCGACCTTCGCTCTCGCGGCCGACAGTCTGGCCGTGAACGGTTATGGTGAGCTGTCGCCGCAGGGTTACGGACTCGTGGCCGGACTGGTGACTGAAATCGTCATGACCATGATGTTTCTGTTCATCATCCTTGGCGTCACGGACAAGCGCGGCACCGCCGTGGCCGGCGGTCTGGCCATCGGTCTGGCGCTGACCCTGATCCATCTGATCTCGATCCCGGTCACCAATACCTCGGTGAATCCGGCCCGCAGCACAGGTCCGGCGTTAGCCCTCGCCTTCTCGGGCGAAGGCAAGGCGCTGGCGCAGTTGTGGCTGTTCTGGGTGGCGCCCATCGTCGGCGCGGCCCTGGCCGGTGTCATCTACCGCTTCTTCGAGCGCGACGAGGGGCGAGTCTGAGGGCGCGAGGCGCGAAAAAACTGACGTCCGCAGACGGCTCAGTCCCAGTTCAGGGCGCCGCCGGTCTGATACTCGGTGACACGGGTCTCGAAGAAGTTCTTCTCCTTCTTCAGATCCAGCACCTCGGACATCCAGGGAAATGGGTTGCTCGCGCCCGGATACTGCTCCGGCAGACCGATCTGGGCGCAGCGCCGGTTGGCGATGAAGTGCAGATAGTCCTCGAACATCTGGGCGTTGAGTCCAAGCACCCCGCGCGGCATGGTGTCGTGAGCATAGCGCGCTTCCAGCTCGACGGCCTCGCGGATCATGCCGACCAGTTCCTGCCGGAACTCGGGTGTCCAGAGGTGCGGATTCTCGATCTTGATCTGATTGATGACGTCGATGCCGAAGTTCATGTGCATCGACTCGTCGCGCAGGATGTACTGAAACTGCTCGGCGGTGCCGGTCATCTTGTTGCGCCGGCCCATGCTCAGGATCTGCACGAAGCCGACATAGAAGAAGATGCCCTCGAAGATGACATAGAAGGCGACCAGCTCGCGCAGCAGCTTCTGGTCGTTCTCCGGCGTGCCGGTCTGGAAGTGCGGATCGGCCAGATACTGGGTGAAGGGCAGCGCCCATTCGGCCTTGCGCGCCACCGCCGGCACTTCGCGATACATGTTGAAGATCTCGCCCTCGTCGAGTCCCAGACTCTCGACCACGTACTGATAGGCGTGGGTGTGCAGCGCCTCCTCGAACGCCTGACGCAGCAGATACTGACGGCACTCGGGATTGGTGATGTGACGATAGACCGCCAGCACCAGATTGTTGGCGACCAGCGAATCGGCGGTCGAGAAGAAGCCCAGATTGCGCTTGACGATGAGACGCTCGTCCTCGGTCAGCCCGTTCGGATCCTTCCAGAGCGCCAGATCGGCGTTCATGCTGATCTCCTGCGGCATCCAGTGGTTGGCGCAGGCGTCGAGATATTTCTGCCAGGCCCAGTCGTACTTGAAGGGCACGAGCTGGTTGAGATCGGCGCGGCAGTTGATGATGCGCTTGTCGTCGACACGCACCCGGCTTGCCCCCATGGCGAGTGATTCCAGGCCGGTGGCGCCGCCCGTGCTGGAGGCGCTCGGGTGCGGCTCGGGCAGGATGCAATCATCGATCGGCAGATCGCCCTGAAGGTCCGGGGCGGCATGGGCAAAGGGATCGGGATCGACGCTGGGGGCGGCACCGGCGGTCGTCATGAGCGCGGCATTGTCGACCAACCCCAGACCGGGACGCGGATGCGCCGGGCGTGGAGACGACTGAGGCGTCGCGGCTCCATGAACGGCTGTGTCCGGTCGGCGCGCTGGCCTTGGACGCGTCACGGGTTCCAGCGACGGCTGCGGGCTTGGAGTCTGACTGGTGGTTGCGAGTGGGTCATCCCAGTTCAGCATGGTTCTGGCCTCCGAGGTCGCTGCGGCGGGTGAACGAGAGGGGGGGGCGAGTCTACGCGATTTCAGCGACGGCTCCAAGAGATAAAGCCCATATCTTGTGCATTCAATGCGTCGTGGATCGCTTATATAGTTTTCGAACACCTTGCCATGCCGGTGGTGTCCGCACGATACCTGACCCTGGGGATGATAAAGATCCACTGGCGTGGCGTGTTCGAGACGAATGCGGCCCAGCGGGACCGGAAAGCGTTAGAATCAGGTCATGAACACAGCCAATCCAACCCCCTATGCCGATCTCGGTCCCGACTGCGTGCTGGATGCCGTCGAAAGCCTGGGGCTGGTGCCCGATGGTCGTCTGCTGGCACTCAACAGCTACGAGAACCGCGTCTATCAGGTCGGCCTTGAGGACGAGGCGCCCGTCATCGCCAAATTCTACCGTCCCGGACGCTGGAGCGATGCCGCCATCCGCGAGGAGCATGCGTTCACGCTGGCCCTGGCCGAGCTGGAGATCCCGGCCGTCGCCCCTCTGGACATCGGCGGCGAGACGCTCCACAGCTTCGCCGACTACCGCTTCTCGCTGACGCCGCGACGTGGAGGGCGTCATCCCGAGTTGGGCGACCTGGACGTTCTGGAATGGATCGGGCGCTTCATCGGGCGCCTCCACGCCGTCGGCACGGTCGAGCCGTTCCGCCATCGCCCGACCCTCGACATCGCGCATTTCGGCATCGAATCGCGCGACTATCTGCTCGCCCACGACTGGATCCCGGCCGATCTGCTGGCGGCCTATACCAGCGTGGTAGATCAGGCCCTGCAAGGCGTGCGCGACTGTTATGCGCGCGCCGGATCGATCCCGCACCTCCGGCTGCACGGCGACTGTCATCTCGGCAATCTGCTCTGGACCGACGCCGGCCCGCATTTCGTCGACTTCGACGACGCGCGCCAGGGGCCGGCCATTCAGGATCTGTGGATGCTGCTCGCGGGCGAGCGCGAGGAGATGAGCCAACAGCTTGCGGCCGTGCTCGCCGGTTATGAAGACTTCCAGGAATTCGACACGCGCGAACTGCATCTGGTCGAGGCGCTGCGCACGCTGCGTCTGATCCATCATGCCGCCTGGATCGCGCGGCGCTGGGCCGACCCCGCCTTCCCGGCGGCTTTCACCTGGTTTGGCGACGCGCACTACTGGCAGAACCATATCCTGCAACTGCGCGAACAGATCGCGGCGATGGAGGCCGGCCCCCTGCATGGATTCTGAGTGGCGGATGCGCGGCACCAAGACGCGGTTTAGAATGCGCCGCTCCTGCACCACGATGCACGCGCCCACCCCGACCGGTAACGGTGGAGTTCCGGGCCGGCATACACACCGATTCGACATCCGAGGTTTCATCACATGCGCAACCGAGGCGGACGCCGACAGTCCGACGATCTTGATTTCAACGGCTCGGACTGGCTTGGCAAGGCCAAGGATCTGATCAATCAGGGCAATCTCAGGCGGCTGATCGTGCGCCGCCCCAGCGGGCGCATTCTGGCTGACCTGCCCCTGACCGCGGCGGTAGTCGTCCTGCTCATCCTGGTCCTGATCGTGCCGATGCTGATAGCGCTCGCGGCCCTGGCCGCGCTCGCGATGCAGTTCAAGCTCGAGATCACGCGCGATCCGGGTGTCTACGACAGTCACGACTACGACGACTGAAGCGCCTGCTCGATCGAGGATGGCCGAGGCGCTCGCCGCTGACTGTGGTCAGCGGCGCCGCGTTGCGATCAGATGTGCTTCAGCCGGTTTTCGAGTTCGGGGGGAGTCAGACTGAGCAGCCACTGGCCGATCGACTCGAAGTCCATGATCAGTGTCGACGCCTTCCAGACCGGATCGGACGGCGCGGGCGTCAAGGCCGCCAGATAGACGGCCATGGCCACCAGCACCACGCCGCGCGCACCGCCGAAGGCCATCCCCAGCACGCGGTCCAGTCCGCTCAGGCCGACTGTGTCGATCAGGGTCGTCAGGATGGCCGCGAGGATGGCACCCGCCAGCAGCGTCAAGAGCACCAGCCCGACGAAGGCCACGCCCTTGCGCACCATGGGATGCGAGAGTTGCGTGCTCAGCAGATCGGCCACTTCCTGATGGAAGAGCCAGGCGATCACGAGGGCGGCGATCCAGGTGCCGAGCGAGAGCACTTCGCGAATCAAGCCGCGCGCCAAACCGACCAGGGCCGAGAGCGCAATGATGCCAATGATGATGTAGTCGACCCAGTTCATCTGGTTTGTGGGCTGTTCGTCAATTACTGATAGCGTTGGATGAGCGTGTCGAGCTTTTGCTGCTTGCGCAGCATCTCGGCGGTGCGCTCGGCATTGGTGCGGTCGATGTCAGGACCGACACGTACCCGATAATAGGTCTTGCCATTGACCACGGCCTGCTCGACGAAGGCCGAGAAGCCGGACTGCTTGAGTTTGTTGGCCAGTTTGCCGGCCGCTTCCGGCGAACCGAGACTGGAGACCTGGACCACCCAGGATGGCAGACCATCGGCACGCGACTTCGGCGGCTCGGGCAGTGCCACCCTCGACTCCGGCTTGGGCGCTGGCTGCTGGGCCGGCTTCGGGGGCTGAGCCGGTTTTGGTGTCGGCGCCTGCGCCATCCTGGAGGCCGGCGGCGGCGCCGAGGGCGGAGTCCGAGGCTGGGGGACGGTTGGCGGCGCAGGTTCCGAGACCGGATCGAAGGCGATCACATCCGGACCATCCTCTGCAAAGGTCTCATCGATACGCCCGAAGTCCCGCATCGGTTCGGGGGGTGTCAGTTGCGTTTCCTCATCGGTCAGACCACTGGCCTCAGCGGACATCGGCGGCAGCGGCATTCCGGGCACCGCATAGGGCGCGTCGAGCGACAATGGATCCTGGAATACGGGTTCGGGCGGAAGCGGTCCCTGGACATAGGGCGGCGGCGCGAGCGACTCGTCCTCGAACAGCATGGGCACGAAGATCACCGCCAGGGTGACAACCACCACGGCGCCGGCCAGTCGTTTCTTGGCTCCTTCTTGCATTGCTCATCACCCGATGGTCGGGCACCGCTGAGCGTGCCCGCGTATTGATGTCGTTCATGCCCCGATGAGGCAGGCGCCAGTATAACTCAGACCCACCGGCGCGGCGCGGGACCGGGTGTCCGGCCAGACCGCCAGAACCCCGTGTCAGCCATCGGTCTTCCGGGGTAGCGGAGCGTTCAACCATTCGAGCAGATCCAACAGCGCCGTGCGCACCGCCTGGGCGCGTACCGCCTCGCGATCGCCGGCGAAGCACGCGCGGCGCGTCACGGATGCGCCGCCCGCTTGCCCCCAGGCGAACCAGACGGTTCCGACCGGCTTTTCGGGCGAGCCGCCGCCCGGCCCGGCGATACCGCTGACGGCCAGCGCGATCTCGGCCTGACTGTGCGCCAGCGCGCCCGCGACCATAGCGCACACCACGGGTGCACTCACCGCGCCGTGCTGTCCGATCAGCCCGGCGTCGACGCCGAGCATCTCCTGCTTGGCCGCATTGCTGTAGGTGACGAAACCGCGATCGAACCAGTCGCTGCTGCCGGCGATGTCGGTGATCGTCTTGGCGACCCAGCCGCCGGTGCAGGACTCGGCCGTCGCCAGCCGCCAGCCGCGTTCTTGCAGGCACTCGCCCACGCGCGCCGCGAGCCGGGTGAGTTCATGGGGTGAAACCGAATGCGGGGCAGGATGATCTGTCGTCATGGGAGACGATCTTCGCCGAAGGCGACGGACCGGACAAGCGTCGGCGTTGGAAAAAATCGTCTGAAAACCGCACTATTACACTGTCAAGGCCGGCAGAGCGGCCGACACCCCAATCTCAGACGACCCGATCCAACCGACGAGACGACCCAAGAGACCATGAGCGACCTGGAGATCCGTTGCGAACACAAGCCCTCCCCCGCCAAACTGGACGTGATGGGCGTTTATGACTGGCCGATCTGGAAGAAGGAACCCTCGACCTTCTCCTGGCGCTATGACCAGACCGAAACCTGCTATGTGCTGCGCGGCCGTTTTCGCGTGACACCCGAGGACGGCGAGCCGCAAGCGTTCGGGCGCGGCGATCTCATCACCTTCCCGGCCGGACTCTCCTGCACCTGGGAGATCATCGAGGCGGTCGAAAAACACTACGACTTCGCCTAGGCGTCTCCAGTACGCGCCGCGCGTCGACGAACGAGAACACCAACGAGGAAACGAGGACAGTCACATGCGAAAGATCCACTGGCTTGCCATATTCACCGCCCTGCCCCTGCTGTTCGCCACGCTGGCGCCACGCGCCGAAGGCATGAGCATCGCCGACACCGTGGTCAAGATGCCGCTGGCCGAAGATGTTTCCATCGACGACGCGATCGACTCCATGCTGCTGCGTGCCAACGGACTGAACTTCAAACTTGTCGCGCGCCAGCCGCTCTACAAGGAGCTGGAGGCCATGAGCGTGGAGACCAGGCACGTCGAGATCTTCCAGTTCTGCGACGCGCGCATCGCTGCCCGGATGCTGGCCGAGAATCTCGATTTCGCGGCCTATCTGCCCTGCCGCATCACGTTGATCGAGGATCAGGACGGCAAGGCCTGGCTGGTGACGCTGGATCTGGACCGGGTGATGCAGATGGCCGACCTGCCGCCGAACCTCAAGGAGCTGGCGATCAAGGTGCGCGACACCATGAACGAGATCATGACGGCCGGCGCCAACGGCGATCTGTAAGCCGCCCTGCCCGACTCAACCGCCGCGCGCGGCCTTGCGCTCGCGCGCATCCAACTCTCTCCCGCCCCAGATCCTGGGCCGTTCCAGCCATTTCTGGATGAAGGACCAGGACGCCTGATAGCCCTCGTGCGGCAGCCGACAGTCCGAGCAATCCTTGCGCCTGAGTCCATGTTTGTCGGTATAGATCCGATAGGGTCCGGGACACTCGTAGGCGATGAGCGGGCAGTAACAGAACAGGCAGTTGAAGGCCCGCTTGACCCCGGCATGGCAGGGATAGAACGGGCATTCATGGTTGGTGAAGCCCTTGTAGGCTTCATTCGCCGTACCGTCTTTCGGTTGCATCATCCAGCCGTCACACGTCCGATCAGGACGTGATTTCGATCAGCACCTCATCCGGGTTGACCGTGTCGCCCTTGACGACATAGACGGCGGTGACGGTGCCGGCGATCGGCGCCTGGATCTCGGTCTCCATCTTCATCGCCTCGGTGACGATGACCGGCTGACCGGCGTTCACCGTATCCCCCTCCTTGACCAGCACGTCGACGATGTTGCCCGGCATGGAGGTGGTGACGTGACCCGGCTGACTCGGCTTGGGACGCTTGCCCGCGCTCGCTCGCGGCACCGCACCCTCGGCGCCGCCCGAGAGCACCAGCTCGTCGAGCGTCTCGACGACCACCTCTTCCGGGATGTCGTCGATGGTGAAATAGAAATGACGCTCGGCCTGCCCCTTGTGCCCGGCGCCCGTGACCTTGATGTGATAGGTCTCACCGTGGACGTTGATGTTGAACTCGGTCGGCGCAGCCTTGGCCGGCTCGTTGCTCGGCGGCGGCTCCAGCGGCTCGGGCACCAGGGTGCCTTCGGCGCGCTGCTCCAGGAAGCCGCGCCCGATCTCGGGGAACATGGCATAGGTCAGCACATCGTCCTCGGACAGCGCCAGCGGACCGATCTCTTTGGTCAGACGCTCCAGCTCGGGCTTGAGCAGATCGGCCGGACGGCACTCGATCAGATCCTCGTTGCCGATGGCCTGCTGTTGCAGGGTCGGATTGACGGTGGCGGGTGCGGCGCCATAGCGCCCCTGGAGATAGAGCTTCACCTCGTTGGTGATGGTCTGATAGCGCTTCTCGGTCAGCACGTTGAACACCGCCTGGGTGCCGACGATCTGCGAGGTCGGCGTGACCAGCGGCGGATAGCCGAGATCCTGGCGCACGCGCGGAATCTCTTCCAGCACGGCGCTCATGCGGTCGAGCGCGTTCTGTTCCTTCAACTGGTTGGCCAGATTCGAGATCATGCCGCCCGGCACCTGATTGACCTGGACACGGGTGTCGACGCCGGTGAACTCGCTCTCGAACTGATGGTACTTCTTGCGGATCTGGTAGAAGTACATCCCGACTTCCTGGATGGCCTCCAGATCCAGCCCGGTGTCGTACTCGGTGCCGCGCAGGGCCGCGACCAGACTCTCGGTCGGCGGATGTGAGGTGCCGCCGGCCATGGATGAGATGGCGGTATCGATGGTGTCGCAGCCGTTCTCGATCGCCTTCAGGTGGCACATGTCGGCCAGACCCGAGGTGGCGTGCGAATGCAGATGTAGCGGCAGATCGACGCTGTCCTTGAGCGCCTTGACCAGCTCGGCCGTGACGAAGGGCGTCAGCAGTCCGGCCATGTCCTTGATCGCAATGGAGTCGCAGCCCATCGCGGCCAGTTCGCGTCCCATCTTGACGAAACCGTCGACAGTGTGGACCGGACTGACGGTGTAGCAGATGGTGCCCTGGGCGTGCTTGCCGGCGGCCTTGGTCGCCTCGATCGCGGTCTTGAGGTTACGCAGATCGTTGAGTGCATCGAAGATGCGGAACACGTCCATGCCATTGTCGGCCGCGCGGCGCACGAAGGCGCGCACCACGTCGTCTGAATAATGCCGGTAGCCGAGCAGGTTCTGGCCGCGCAGCAGCATCTGCAAGCGGGTGTTGGGCAGCGCCTCGCGCAGCTTGCGCAGACGCTCCCAGGGATCTTCCTTCAGGAAGCGCACGCAGGCGTCGAAGGTCGCCCCGCCCCAGCACTCCAGCGACCAGTAGCCGATGGCGTCGAGCTTGGGACAGATCGGCAGCATATCCTCGGTACGCATGCGCGTGGCGAGCAGGGATTGATGCGCATCGCGCAGGATGACGTCGGTGATGTTGATCTTCGGCATGGTGAAGCTCGCTTGAAGCCGGTCGGTTGTCTCAAAGCCCCGCGTGAGCGGCGATGGCGGCGGCGAGCGCCGAGGCGATGTCCTCGCGGCGGCGCTTGGTTGAATAGTTCAGGAGTTCCGGATGCGACTCCAGGAAGCCGGTATCGAAGTTTGCGGCCCGGAAGTCGGGGTGACGCAGGATCTCCTGGTAGAACGGAATGGTGGTCTTGACACCATAGACGCCCATGTCGCGCAGCGCCCGATGGCCGCGACTGACCACGTCATCCCATTCGAGCGCCCAGACGATGAGCTTGGCCAGCATCGAGTCGTAATAGGGCGGGACATGGTAGCCGGTATAGATGGCCCCATCGGTACGCACACCCGGACCGCCCGGCGCGTAATAGCGCGAGATGCGACCGAAGCTCGGCAGGAAGTTGTTCTTGGGGTCTTCAGCATTGACGCGGAACTCGATGGCGAAACCGCGACGCTGGATCTGGTCCTGGCGATAGCGCAGCGGCAAGCCGGCCGCGACCCGGATCTGCTCCTCGACCAGATCGACACCCGTGATGGTCTCGGTGATGGTGTGCTCGACCTGGATGCGGGTGTTCATCTCCATGAAGTAGAAGCGCCCGTCGGAATCGAGCAGGAACTCCACGGTCCCGGCATTGGTATAGCCGACCGAGCGCGCGGCCAGCACGGCCAGTCCGCCGACGTACTGGCGCTGGGCATCGTCGAGCTGCGGCGAGGGTGCGATCTCGATCAGTTTCTGATTGCGCCGCTGGATCGAGCAGTCGCGCTCGAACAGATGGATGCAATGGCCGTGATGGTCGGCCAGCACCTGGACCTCGATGTGCTTGGGATTGACCACGCATTTTTCGAGGAACACCTCGGCGCGCCCAAAGGCCTTGGTCGCCTCCGAGATGACGCGCTCGTAGTTGTGGCGCAGGGCGGCCGGGTCGTCGCAACGCCGGATACCGCGCCCGCCGCCGCCCGAGGTCGCCTTGAGCATGACCGGATAGCCGATCTCCTCGGCGCAGGCGAGCGCCTCATCCAGACTGTTCAGATTGCCGGGGCTGCCGGGAGTGACCGGAACGCCCGCTTTCTGCATCGCCTGGCGCGCGGCGGTCTTGTCGCCCATGCGGGCGATGACCTCGGCATTCGGTCCGATGAAGGTGATGCCGCGCCGTGCGCAGGTCAGCGCCAGCTCGGGATTCTCCGACAGGAAACCATAGCCTGGATGCACGGCATCACAGCCGGTCATGACGGCGAGGTTGACGATGTTGTGGACGTTGAGATAACCGGCGAGCGGATCGCTGCCCAGACTGTAGGCCTCGTCGGCCTTCTTGACATGGAGCGAGTGACGGTCGGCCTCGGAATAGATGGCCACCGAGCGAATGCCCATCTCGGCACAGGCTCGGATGACGCGCACGGCAATCTCGCCACGATTGGCGATCAGGATCTTACGAAGCATGGATTAGCCTCTGGAACGGCCGGCCGCTGGCCGCAATGGCGTTGGCGAGTGAACCGCGATCGAGAGCGATGGTTCAGCTCGCGATGAATGCTGCTAAGCAGCAATATAGCTGAAGTGCGGAATCCTGCAAAGAGATCGCTGAATGCGATCGCGGCGATCCGAGCGCGGCTCAGGCGGCATGGGCCGCCTTGCCGTGACTTAAACTCCGATGTCTAAGTCATTTGAGCTGGTACCGAGGGCCGGACTCGAACCGGCACGGTGTCACCACCGTCAGATTTTGAGTCTGATGCGTCTACCAATTTCGCCACCCCGGCAACGCAGGGGCGGATTATAACCAAGTCGGGCCGCAAATGGGAGATCCTGATCCAGTGTCCGTGGAGCGGGGCACGCTGTCCGTCAGCGTTCGTCGAATCCGGCCAGCCTGTAGAGTCGTCTCGCCTCATCCAGATCCTGCGCTACACCGTGCCCTTGTTCGTACATCATCGCCAGCGTGGTCAGGGAGCCAACGAGCCCCTGGTCGGCCGCCCTCTTGAACCACTCGACGGCTTTGGCGGGATTCTTGTCGGTGCATTCGCCCTCCATATACATGAAGGCCAGACCATGCTGAGCCAGCCCGAGTCCGGCCTTGGCCGCGCTCTTCATGTAGCTGTAGGCCATGAGCGGATTGGGCAGCATCCCGAGACCATTCTGGGCCATGATGGCCATGCGGTACTGGGCCTCGACCTGTCCTTGCTCGGCCAAAGGCGCAAGCAATCCCACCGCGCGTGAAAACTGCTTGCACTCGAAGGCGGCAATACCACTCGCCAGGTCGATATCGAACGCATTGTCTTGGTCGTTCACGGAGATCACCTCATGCTGGAGTCTGTTGGAACCGTTATCGGTGGTCGCATTCCGTACTGACCCGCCGGCTGGACAGGGTCACGACATGACGCTCTATTCCAGCGTCACCTGCACCTGAGCCGCCGCATGCACGGCCCGCGCGGTGGCCTCCTCCACGTTCTGGCCGCGTGCCAGAGCCACCCCCAGCCGGCGCCGACCCTGCACCTCGGGCTTGCCGAACAGACGCAGATCGGTTCCGGGTTCGGCCAGGGCGGCGGCCAGATTGCCGAAGCGCGGCTGTGTGGACTCCCCTTCGGCCAGAATGACCGCCGAGGCCGCCGGCCCCAGCTGACGGATGGCGGGGATCGGCAGTCCCAGAATCGCGCGAGCGTGCAGGGCAAACTCCGAGAGATCCTGCGAGATCAATGTCACCAGCCCCGTATCATGGGGGCGGGGTGAGACCTCGCTGAAGATCACCTCATCGCCGCGCACGAACAGCTCGACGCCGAAGATCCCCTGCCCGCCCAGCACCTCCGTCACCTGGGCGGCGATGGCCTGGGCACGCTCCAGCGCGCGCGGTGTCATCGGCTGCGGCTGCCAGGATTCGCGATAGTCGCCCTCCTCCTGGCGATGGCCGATCGGTTCGCAGAACGTGGTGCCGTCGCGATGGCGCACCGTCAGCAGCGTGATTTCGTAGTCGAAGTCGATGAAGCCCTCGACGATCACCCGGCCACCGCCGGCGCGGCCGCCGACCTGGGCATAGTCCCAGGCCGCTTGCAGGTCGTCGGCCTGGCGCACCAGGCTCTGGCCCTTGCCCGAGGAACTCATGATCGGCTTGACCACGCACGGCAGGCCGATTTCGGCGACCGCCTGCTCGAACTCGGCGTGGGTGTCGGCAAACCGGTAGTTCGAGGTCGGCAGTCCCAGTTCCTCGGCCACCAGACGGCGGATGCCCTCGCGGTTCATGGTCAGCTGGACGGCGCGGGCGGTGGGCACGACCCGGAACCCGTCGGCCTCCAGCTCCAGCAGCGTCTCCGTGGCGATCGCCTCGATCTCGGGGACGATGAAGTCGGGACGCTCCTGCTCGATCACCCGCCGCAGCTCGGCCCCGTCGAGCATGGAGAAACAGTGGGCGCGATCGGCCACCTGCATCGCCGGTGCATTGGCATAGCGGTCGCAGGCAATGACCTCGACGCCGAGGCGCTTGAGTTCGATCACGACCTCCTTGCCGAGTTCGCCGGCCCCGCAGAGCAGCACCTTGGTGGCTGAGGGGGTCAGAGCGGTTCCGAGTGTGGGCATGGGTACTCCGCATGGTTGGCGGTGGATGGGATTGGGGCGACATCCAGTGGTGAGATTCCCCCGAAATTTCGTCTTACAAGGATAACGCAGACCGTACGTTTGACTGGAGATGAAGAGGCGGAAGCCGGTGGTGGCGTATTACGCCAACAAAAATTATCATACAGCCCATATTGGCACCCAGCCGTGGCTGTATCAGACCGGCATTCCCCATCGTCAAGGAACCTCTCCATGTACTCACGACGCTCGTCACCCGTTCAGGCCGCGCTCGTCATTCAGTGTCTGGCCTGGTCTGGGGCGTACGCGCAGGAAACGATCACGCTCGAGACCATCGAGGTCGACGCCGAGCGGATCCTGACGCCGACCAAGCAGGCTGAAGAAACCGTGTACACCGGTGCCGCCCCGACGACCAGGGGGATCGAGATCCAGGGCGCCAAGGCCGCGATGCAGGTCTGGGG
>ERZ1673962.1116-NODE-1116-length-14242-cov-7.498766_pt1 | contig 14242 bp, 15 predicted proteins | sample MGYA00580188_ERZ1673962 | MGnify/ENA primary metagenome ERZ1673962 (study PRJEB41334, sample SAMN05608104) | rock metagenome | biome: terrestrial subsurface; feature: shale formation; material: shale | place: USA: Pennsylvania ... | reverse complement strand
TCCGAGGCGGCCTTCGTGGCGCGCACCGTCAGTGTGCCTTCGCCGTTGATCGTACCGGCATAGACTTCGTCGCCCCGTTCCTTTGGGACCAGCGCACTCTCTCCGGTGATTGGCGCCTGATCGACGGCCCCTGCCCCATCGACAACCTCACCATCCAATGGGATGCGGTCTCCGCCGCGCACGACGAAACGTGCGTTGATAGCAACCGCAGAAGCCGGAACGTCCGCTTCTGAGCCGTCATCATTAAGAACTCTTGCCGTCGGCGGCGCCAGGTCGAGCAGAGCTGAAACCGCATTCCTCGCACGCCCGACGCTCCAGCTTTCGAGGTAGAGCGAGAGCGAGAAGAAGAACGCGACTGTCGCCGCCTCGAAAAATTCGCCAAGCCCGATGGCACCGGCCACGGCGACCACCATGAGCAGGTTCATGTCGGGCGACAGCCGCTGAGCGGACGACCATGCCTTGGGTGCCACGAGCCAGACACCGAACAGGATCGCAACCGCGAACAGCCCTGCCTCGACCAGTGGCATCGGCGCTTCGCCGTGACCCGCGAAGAGGCCGAGCGCCCCGCCCATGCCGGTCTCGATGATGTGCCACAGAAATCCCGCGGCCCAGAAGCCTCCACTGAGCGCCGTAAACAGCCGCTGTCTTGCAAGATGGGCCGCCTGGTCGACCGACGCGTTCTCGGCATCCCAGGGCTTGGCGGTCATGCCGGTGCTTGCCACCAGTTCTGCAATTTCGCCGTCCGATACACTGCTGGCGCTGTCGAGAATAGTCATCCGTCCATTGATCACGTCGAACGCGAGATGCTCGGCTCCACCGATCTTCGGACCGACCACCTTGTTCAGGATTGCTACCTCCTCGGCACAATCGAGGCCGGATACCTGAAAACTGCGCCCGCCCGATGGCGCGGGCGTCGTCGGAACGATGTCGCCGCACGTTCCGGCGCCCCCGCAGCAGCTGCCGCCGCTTGTCTGGGCATCTTCGGCGTGATCGTGGTCGTGACGATGGGTGTCGGACGGCATGAATGGACCTCTGGATTCGGGTGCTTTACCATGACATAACCCCTACAGTAGCTAGAGCTTCAAGAGCAAAATACGGTGGTATTTCAGTTTGTTTTATTGCTAGAGGATGCGGCGACCGGCTCCATCACGCCTTGAGGCATGAAAAGCCGATGCAAAGAAAAACAGACACGAAAGGAAGCTTGATGCGGGTTTTGATGCTGAAGCAAAAAATAATTGTTGCAGTGGCGCTGTCTCTTACGGCCGGGTGCGCAATCCAGCCGACTGGACCGGGCGACTCGGCAGACCGGCGGGGCAACGTTCCCGAAGCCGTGATTGCAATGGCTGCCCCGAATCAGGATGTTTCAACCGCGCGCTTGGTGCCCGAGGACGGGTGCTACTGGTACGAACACAGCGGCCCCGTTGAAACGACCTTGCTGCCGCTGCGCACGGCGAACGGCAACCCTATCTGCGTCGCGCGGGAAGTGTGACGACGACCCGCACGTCACATCAATGCGCTGAGAGTTAATTACCTCATTCAACTTCTCGCGGTAACGCTAGCCTCAGCCGAATAAAGATGTGCTATCGATCCGATCTCGACGTTCGGATAAAGCTCGTTGATGTGTGCCATAACCATCCGCACGCAACCCGAACTCGCACGACCGCCGATGCTTCTCGGATAGGGTGTGCCTTGTATCCGAAGATAGGTGTCGCGATCACCGACATAGAGATAGAGCGCCCGTGACCCGAGAGCGTTTTCCGGCCCTGGTTCCATCCCATCGGCCCATTGTGCGTTCACGGGATCGCGTTCGATCATGTTTTGTGTTGGCGTCCAGTGCGGCCACCTGACCTTGCGCTTGATGTTATAAACACCCGGCTCGTAGAGGTTGCCCCGCGCGATCGCCACGCCGTAGCGCATCGCGGTTCCACCCTCCTCAATGTGGTAGAGATACCGCGCGACCGCATCGACATGGATGTCTCCCGGCACGAGGCCGTCCTTCGCGTCCACACGCTGAGGCAAGAAACGTGGGTGTAGTCCCCAAGGGTTTGACGTGGCCGGATCGAAGCCGGGCGGGCTGACTTGCGCGTCCCATTCAGCCTTCTGAGCCTCGGTGGGCCAGCTATCGGCAAACACAGGGTTGGCCACAGTCGCCGAAAAGAGCGCTGTTGTCGTTTGAATAAAGTGTCGTCTTGTCAGCATGTCGTACCCTTTCGGTTCCCACCGGCAATCAATGGCAAGAACGATATAGATTCTCGTCGACTAGATAGGACTTCTAGTGGCTAGAGGTTCAAGGGTAAATTTTCGTGAACGCATGCACGCGACCCTGGTAGCACATGCTTGCCTTGCGGGCGGGTTAACGGCCAACCAGGTCAGGTCCGAATTAGCGTGGTAAAGCGGGAGTCAGGGGGCGGAGTAGGACAGATTTGCCGAATTGATCCCCCGGTGGATCGGTTTTGGTCGAAAGATACTATCCTGACACCCTGTCGATCTTCACCCGCCCGTGTCATTGGCCGAAACTTCGGCTTGGAACTCACGTTGTCGCTCAGGCCAGGTGCTCTTGATGTAGACGAGGATAGCCGCGATCTCTGCGTCTGTCAGATCCTCTCCGAAGGCCGGCATGTCGCTCTCGTATCCCGGCACGACGGCCCCGACCCCGCCTTTAGTGATCTGAAAAAGCATGCGGTCTGAATGGTGCCAAGTGTGGCCTGAGTCATCATGCGGCGGGGCCGGCATTCTTCCTGTGTCAAGACGACGACGCCAATCGGGCTGACCCTCGAGGCTGGCACCATGGCAACTGGCGCAGTTGTCCGCATAAAGCTGTTGCCCTGCCATGACCTGGGATGCGAGCACGGGCTCTCCCAAAAACGTCAGTCCCTCGACACGCGGGTCAACCGGTTCCGATTGGGCCAGCACCACAACGCCGGTGGTCGCGAGCGCGGACACTAGGGCAGCGAGGTGCACTGACCGCCTGACCGCACACTTCGCCGATCGATCTTTCGGCCCTTTATTCATCGGCATAAATTGAAATTCCGTCTGGGCCAAAGGCGTAGGTCCTTAGCGTGCCTGACTTGACCGCAGCCATGCCCGGCGCGTTCGCGGGCATTCCCGGCAAGGTGATACCCGTTATCGCCGGACGGGTTTCCAGCAGCCGATCGATGATGTCGACGGGGACGAGACCGCTGACATAGTAGCCGTCGATCTCGGCCAGGTGGCAGCCGATGCCCTGGGCGGGCACACCGACTTCGACCGAGCGTTTGTCGAAGTCGCGGTCATCCACACGCGTAACGGTAAAGCCGTGTTCTTCGAGATAATCCCCATAGGCATCACAGCAGCCGCAGCCCGGATCGCGCCAGATGGTGATCTGCCTTTCGTTGCCCGCCAAATCGGACGCCATATCGCCTGTCGCTTGCGCCCAGGCCGATGTGGACAGGCCCACCATTCCGACAATGCCGCTGCCAATCAGGCCAAGCGCGTTTCTTCTCTGCATCATTTTCTCCATCATTGTTCTCCTGTTTCGATCCAAGTTGCGCCGCCGTCACGGCTGATTTTCAAGATGCCGCCCAACAGGGCAGCGATGTAGGTCTCGTCTCTTGGATGAACCGCAACAGCGGTCGCAGCTTTGCTGGCCCGCTTTTGCCAGATGACTCCGCCGTCCTGCGATGCCCAGAGGCCCGAGGGCAGCGCGGCGTACATCACTTCCGGCGCCGAGGGGGCACTGGCCAGCGACAGGATCGGTTCACCTCCAGGCAATGGCGCTTCGGACGGTGGGGCTTCACCCGCAACCAATGCGTCCATCGCGTTGCCTGGCTGCACGTCCTGCCAGCGACAAAAGCAATCGGGCACCCGCGTTAGGCCAACTTCGGTGCCCGCATAGATCCAGATCCCGCCCATGCCGGTTTCAAGCTCGACCGAAGCCAGAGCAAGAGGATCGCGCTCTGCGTCGTCGAGCCAGGGGCGGTCCATGGCGAGCGACCAGGTTGCACCGGCGTCTTCGCTCTTCCACAACCCGTCGCCGCGAAGCGAGGCATAGATCATGTCCGGGTTCCGCGAGGCGATAGCAACGGCAGTGATTTCTCCGTCAGGCAGCCTAGCTTCAAAGATACGCCACGAAGCGCCCCCGTCTTCGGAAATGCTGACACCGCCCTCGGCCAGCCCCGCAACCACAAGTCCGGGCCGGTCGCGATGGGTCGCCAGCGACAGCACTTTTCCGGGTGTCTCTGCCGCGGTCCAAGTCCGGCCGCCATTATCACTGACGAACAGCCCTCCTCTCGCCAGCAGGATGGTATCACCATCAAAGGCAAGTGCCGCTGGATCACCATCGCTCGCCGCGAGTGCGAACCCCGGCAACATCGAAGCGACGCCGATACTGAGTGCCGCGGTGAGTACCTTGCGCCGGTCTGGCCGAAATTCAATCTCAATCGACTTCAATCTGCATGCTCCCCTGCTCATGCGACGCGGATCACGCCCATCATCCCGGCCGCCTGGTGCTCGAGGATGTGGCAATGGAACATCCAGTCTCCGGGATTGTCGGCGACCAGGGCGATTTCGACCTGCTCGCGCGGCGCGATCAGCACGGTGTCCTGCCATTCACGGAATTCGGTCCGAACGCCATCGCGGCTGATGACGCGGAAGGAGTGGCCGTGCAGGTGGATCGGATGGTCGAACGCCGTGGCGTTCGTCATGTGGAGGACATGGCTCGCGTCGCGCTCCAATGTCAGGAAGGGATCGAGCATGTGCCCTTCGGCCGCAACGCCATTGACGAACCACATGCCGCCGCCCACAACGCCACCCATCATTCCGCCCATCATGCTGCCTGACTGGCTCAGGCCCATCTGGCGCTCGACCATTGCTCCCATCATGCCCCCGGTGAACAGGATTTCGTGACGACGGGCCGCGTTCAGATCAGGTTCGACAAGCGGATTGGCTGGAAGGGCAATTTCCCATTCCGGCGGCGCGGCACGCAAGGGCGTGTCGTCAAAGACGACATCCAGCAGGTTGAATTCATTATCGCGATAGGCGCGGTCGACGATTTGAAGCGTGGTTCCCGGGTCGGCAGGGCAATCGAGCATTATGTCGGCACGCATCGCCGGGCCCAGAACCACGACACCGTCAGGCGCGGCGTGCGGGGTGATCGGCTGGCCGTCGAGCGCAATGATGCGCGCGGAAAGGTCGCCGAAGTCGAGCGCGAAGATGCGGGCGTTGGCGGCATTGATCAGCCGCAACCGGATACGTTCGCCTTGCCGCACCACGAAGACATCGGGAACACGCCCATTTATCGTGACAGTATTGCCCAGACGGCCCGCATGACTCATGTCCATGGATGCGCCGAAGTCATCCGCAATCGCCGCGTCCTGTGTCAGCCGCCAGTCGTCAAGCAGCCAGGTGACATCGCGGTCGACCCGCGGCGGGTTGGTTTCGTCGATGATGAGCGGTCCGGCCAGCCCACGTCCGACCTGCTCGAAACTGCGCTGGTGCGGGTGATACCAGAAAGTCCCGGCATCGATCGCGTCGAACTCGTAGGTGAAGGTTTCTCCGGGTGCGATCGGCTTCTGCGTTAGGTGTGGAACCCCGTCCATCGCGTTCGGCAGACGAAGTCCGTGCCAATGGACGGTGGTTTCCTCGTCCAGACCGTTTGTGACGACGATGCGCAGCCGATCGCCTTGCCGAACCCGTAGCTCCGGGCCGGGAACCTGACCGTTGAAGCCCCAAACGGGGGTTGCGGGATAAGGTTCTGGGACCAGCCTTGCCTGTCCCGGCGCGGGGCGCAGCGAAAAGCTGCGGATTTGCGGCTCGGCGCGCAAGGGCCTTCCGAATGCCGTAGCGCCGATGCCCGCTAAGGAGGCTGCAAGAAAAGATCGGCGACTGAAAAGGGAATTTATTTGGTAGGACATGGATGAACACTCTCTGATTTCACTGTACGCCGCCAAAGCAATTGCGTGGCGACGTTCATGGATCCGCGCAAACGCCCATTTGAGGGCGTCCGGCACGGGGAAACACACGAAGCGCAATCAGGCGCCGTGTGTCAGATCAGAGGTAGACCCGAGGAGGTTGCTTGGCCGGGGGGCCGGATATTCCGTGCGGAACGTCCACGAGCTGGATTTCATGGGCTGCGGTGGCAGCGATCGGGCTGGTACCAGCCGGGATCGAAAGAAGAGCGGCCATTCCCGAGGCATTGCACGCAAAATCACAGACGGAACCCATCTTACCGTCTTCCAAGCTGCCGCAGGCGTCGCAATCGTCCATAGCCATCATGCCGCCATCCGTGGAGACCATTGACGAGGCCATGGCAATTGAGCCAGCAGACTGCGCGACCGCGCCGATGGCAAAAGCCACCAGCGAGAGGATACAGATAAGGCGTGCCCAACGTCTCATGATCTTGATCTACTACCCGCGCGATCCGAATGCCAGCGGCACAATATCACGTTTCTTGGACCATCCAAAAATTGGCTCGTTCAAATCCTCGGCCAACCGACTTGTTGCAGCGGCAACCACCTGCCTATGACCGCTGGGCAAACGCCGCGAACAGGGCAAGCGTGCGCTCGCTCACATGATGCTCGATCCCTTCCGCGTCGCGTTCAGCCGTCTCGGGGTCGAGCCCGAGGCTCAGGAGAAACCGCAAGACGATCTCGTGGCGGTGTCTGCATTCCTTGGCAAGCGCCCGGCCTTCCTCGGTCAGAAAGACCGAACGGTATTTCGCGCGAGTGATCAGGCCGTCCCGCGCCAGACGGCCGAGGGTTTTGGCGACCGTCGGCGCGGTAACGCCCATCCGGGCCGCGATATCGACCGGTCGGGCTTCGCCGTTCTCGTGGATCAACTCAGCGATCAATTCGACATAGTCTTCCGCCACCTCGCTGCGCCGCGCCTCGCGCACACCGATGAAGGCCTCGGCGCGGGATTCGACCGCACGTGCCTCTGCCTCGGTTGATTCAAGGTTCTCATCATCCGTCATGCCGTCACCCTCGCACGATCAGGATTGACTCGTAAAGCCTGAGCGATGATTATTAGCCTATGCTAACTTTTTGCGCCGGGACTTTGGCCTGCGTGTCATCTGAAGGGACAACGTCCATGCCTGTCGATACCAGCAAGCGAGGGCGCGAGGTGTCGTCCGCCGTGGAGACATCGCTGCCCACAGCGCCACCTGGCGTCGTCACGGAGCCAGTTTCGGCGTCGCGACGCGCGTTGTTGGTCGGCGGTCTGGTGGCTGCCGGCGGAGCGGCCGTGGCCGCGAGCCGCGCGCAATCCCAGGCAACGCCCGACCCGATGGCGGGGCATGCGATGCCCGGCGGGGCGGTCGATCCGTATTCGGCCCATGACAGTGGCATGGCGCATGGCAACATGACGATGGTCGGCCAGGTCGACCACGCCCGGAACGGGTTCGACCCGACGGCCATGCTGACCGACTGGGAGACAGGCCAGACCGAAGTTCTGCCGGATGGGCGCACGTTACGAACGTTCGAGGTGGACGCCATCGACGTGGAGATCGAGATCGCTCCCGGCGTTTTCTTTCCCGCCTGGACGTTCAACGGACGCGTTCCCGGCCCCGCTCTGCGCGCCAAAGAAGGCGAACGGCTACGGATCATCTTTCGCAACCTCGGTTCACACCCGCATTCCATGCATTTTCACGGCATTCACTCTGCGCGAATGGACGGCGTTCAAGGCGCCGGGCTGATCGATCCGGGCGAGGAGTTCGTCTATGAGTTCGATGCCAAGCCCTTCGGCTGTCATCTCTATCACTGCCATGCCCTGCCGTTGAAACGGCACATGCATAAGGGCATGTACGGACTTTTCGTGGTCGACCCCGATCCGGCCCGCCACCCTGAATTTGCGGCCGTGGCGGCGTCGCGTGTGCTGGGCAGCCCGGAAAACGCCGAATGGCAGGAACTGGCAATGGTGATGAACGGATTCGACACCAATTTCGACGGCGAGAACGAGGTTTATGCCGTCAACACGGTCGGCCAAGCTTACATGAACGCGCCGATCCGGATCGACAAGTCGCGCCCGGTCCGTATCTACCTCATGAATGCGACCGAGTTCGATCCGATCAACTCGTTCCATCTGCACGGCAATTTCTTCGACTACTACGACACCGGTTCGCAACTCACGCCGACCCTGCGCACGGTCGATGTGATCATGCAGTGTCAGGCGCAGCGCGGCATCCTCGAGTTCAGTTTCGCTGACCACGAGGATGGATTGTACATGTTCCATGCCCATCAGGCCGAGTTCACCGAACTAGGCTGGATGGGCTTTTTCGACGTGCGGGAGGCCGGAGCATGACCGATCAGACCGAACAAAGCCGCCCGCCAATGACCCGCCTGCTTCTCGTTCTCGTGCCGCTGGCCGTCATGCTGGGGGCTTTCGTGTGGATTGCCTCGCTCGATCCGCTGCGCGGCTTCAACAATGGCGCGCCCCCGGTCGAGGCGTTGACCGTCGAACGGACGATCCTCGATGGGTCGGGGATTTCGCTCAGTGTGCGCGCCGGCGGATCGGAAGCAATGGTGGTCGCGCAGGTCGCAGTGGACGACGCCTACTGGACCTTCACGCAGGAGCCCGCGGGGCCGATTGCCCGCGGCGAAGCGGTCTGGTTACGAATTCCCTATCCGTGGGTTCTCGGCGAGGCCATCACGTCAACCTGCTGACCAACACGGGCGCGACCTTCGGGCATGAGATCGGGGTCGCCGTCTCGACGCCAAGTCCCACCTGGGGTCAACTTCGACTTCAGGCGGTGATCGGGGCGATCGTCGGCTTGTTGCCGGTGGCGCTTGGCCTGATGTTCTATCCGGCCATGAAGGGCGTCGGGCGAAGCGGGATGAACTTTCTGCTGGCACTGACGGTTGGGTTGCTGGCCTTCTTGCTGATCGACACCCTATCCGAAGCAATGGAGCTGTCGGCAGAAGCGGCCGCAATATTCCAGGGCTCCGCCATGGTCTGGCTCGCGGCGCTGGCAAGCTTCCTTTTGCTGATGGCGATCGGGCGCTGGCGCGGCAACCCGGAGGGCATTGCGCTGGCGTTCTACATCGCCCTCGGGATAGGGCTGCACAACTTCGGTGAAGGGTTGGCGATCGGCGGTGCATTCGCCGCAGGATCGGCCGGGCTTGGCACTTTCCTCGTCCTAGGCTTTGCCTTGCACAATGTCACCGAGGGCATCGGCATCGCCGCCCCGATGCTTCGTGCCCGGCCAACGCTTTGGACGTTCGCCGCCCTGACCCTGCTCGCCGGTGGCCCGGCCATCCTCGGAATGTGGGCGGGCAGCCTTGCCTATGCGCCGCAATGGTCGGCATTGGCACTCGCCGTCGGAGCGGGTGCGATCCTGCAAGTCATGGTCGAGGTCAGCGCCTACTGTCGCGTTGCCCTTAAATCTGAGACACGACGCGTTCGGGGATATTTTTTGCCCTTAATTATGAGATTCCACTGCCATCGCGCCTATGCTTTTCGCGCGCTGCCGGGCGATGTAATCGACCGCGGCAAGCAGACGTGGCTCCTTATCGAAGGCGCGCAATAGAGCAACCCTTGCATAGTCGTCGATGCCGGAGCTTGAGATGGCCGCTTTGACCAGTGGACGGGATTGGGCTGCATCAATTGCAGCAAGGCCAAACAGCCTTACTTCCAGCCTGTGGCCCTGAAGAGCGTATAACGGATCTCCGCGGAAGGCCTTTAATGATATGGCAAAGGTGACCGCGCGCATTGCGCGCCGAAATTGCTTGGAGCTGCGTAATCGCGCGGCGTATTCAAGCCGCGCGGCGCCGTTGCGCGCACGATTTATCAGCTTTTCGGGCATCTGTTCGCCACTGGCCTTGCCGAGCGTCGGCACAAGTCTCGTCCCACAAACCTGGCAGTCGAATGCCCAGGCTCGCCTCCAATGCTTGAGCGAAAGGCCCTCTCTGGAACATTGCAGGCAATGCTGGAATGGTATCTGGGCCGTCAGCGAGGCTTCTCGTGTCGTCATTGCTGGGAAGGTCAAAGATCGCACAACATCTGGGTCAATCCGTGCGGCGTTGGCAATCTTCGCCGCCGCAGCCGCGTCGACGTTGAAGTTCAAGGCGGTGCCATGCGCGGTATCGATTCTGAGATGAGCCAGTAGTTCCGCATCATCACAGTAGTTGGCCGCCGCCAGCCTAGACAACCAACCTGACAACAACTCGTCGGGCAGCGGCGCGACAGTCTTGGGCAGCGGGTGCGGCTTCACACCCCGGACTTCTCGAGCCGCCGATGGGGGTTCGCATGGCGCGACCAAACCGGCGTCCATTTTGCGATTGCGTCATCGGTGATGCATTCATCACCTGTGACAATGGCGTCGATGGAAAGATCCTTGATCAGGGCGAAGATGCGCGAGGTCACCCCGCCGGTCAGCGCAAGTATCTGCTTTAGTGACTTGACCTTCAGATTGGATTTCTTCTCGAGGGGCATTGCCGCGATGAGTGTCTGGATCATGTCCGAGAACTCGGCGTCGTCGCGCCAGTTTGGAAGGTGATGTTCGTCCAGCCGCCTGGCAAGCTGGATATCACCACGGATGGCATCGACGGCCTCGCTGACCCCCAGGCAGACCAGCGACACTTCGAGTTCATTGCTGAGATACCGCAGAACATTGAGAAAGCGGCGCTGTTCGCGGTGGGTCCCGGCCAAGAGGTTGTGGACTTCGTCGATCATGATCATCCGCAGGCCAAGGTCGCGCAAGAGCGCGACGACACGGACTTCGAGGGAGGCCACATTTTGAGCGCGCGCGCTCAGTGCCGTGGCCGGTGCCCCGACGGTCGCCAGGATGTGCAGATAGAACCGTCGTTCGTCGGGAGCTGGTGGTGCTTGTAACAGTAACAGCGGCGTTCGCGTAATTCCCGATGCTGGGTCATATTCCGGTGCATATCTGCGCGAAAGATTGCGGGCGATCATCGTCTTTCCGATCCCGGACGCGCCATGCACAAGAAGGCCAGGCATACGGGTTTGCCTTGGCGCTTCGATCATACACTGCAAACGGTCCAGAACTTGTTCGGCCCGCGGAAAGCCAATCCAGATATCCGATTGAATGAGGGTGATCCGACCGTCTTCCTCTGTTTTTCCTGCCCTCAATTCACCATCTCTCCACCTTGAACAATGGGCGCGATGTATCACCCGTATCGATCGCGCGCAGCCCTTCGGTTGTTGAGACGGCCGAGTTGGCGCCCTCCAATGTCCCTTTTCTTTCACGGGATCGGCGTTCGGCCCTCGTCAGGCTCCGGCTTTCAGACTCGATTTGGCGTTGCTGTCGGATCAGCTCAGCCAGGACCAGCTCATTGGACCCGGACTTGCCAAGGGCACGGGCATTCCTCATGGCTTCGCGATATTCCCAGAGCGACACAGGCGGAATTTCCAGGTTTCGGTACCGAGCTTCGACGTATCGGTCATTATCCAGTTCGACCCAGATCACCGAGAGGTCGCGAGGGTCGTAGCGGACGACCACCTTTCCATCCCCGCGCCCGATGTGGCCTGCAAGCGCATCGGACCAGTACCGTATCTGGAACAGATGGATGCCGTCACGCCTGACCTTGCGCAGTTCACTTGGCAGAAAGCTCACCCGAAAGGCTTCAATCTCGAAGGGGATATCGCCCATCATTTGCTCTGAGAGCGCCTCCCATTTGGCAACGGGCGTGCAGCCAAGACTTGAATGAATGCTGTTGTTGTAGCGGCAGATTTCCAGAGCAAACCAGCGATCGAAGTCGCTTAAGGTCATCGTGGCCATGCCCTCGGCGTCATAGTCGCCCTTGGCCACGACCGAGGATTGCGTTGTTCCAGGCAACAGGTGCACGGCCCCCATCATCGTGCCGATCAATCGTTCGATGTGCCCTCCGAAATGAGGACTGCCTGGCGGCCGATAGACCAGATCGATCCCCCATTCTGCACATGCCGACCGAAAGGCATGCGACCGGAAATCGCGCCCGTTATCGACGTGGATGCTATGCGGTTTACCCTGCGCGGGCCAAGGAACATTGCGCACCAATTCCGCCAGAAGTTCCGCCTTGGGGGCCACAGCCTGTGTCAGGCAAAGCGCCACCGACAGACGCGAAGGTGCCTCGAGAGAGGTGTAATATCCGGTCACCATCCGCGTTGCGACGTCGATCGCCAGCGTGACCCAAGGCCGCCCAATTGGTTTGCGTTCAAAACTGTCGACGAGAATGATGTCCGCAGGCGTATGGTCGATTTGCACGACCTCCAGTGGCCGGTTTGCCTTGTTGTCGCCTACGACCGGCGCAAATTTCTGGCGGGCCGCCTTTGCGCCTTCGCGTGCCTTGGCAATTTCACGGGCATCCATTGCATCCAGCCTGCGCTGAACCGTCCGACGTGTCGGCGGTTGCAAGCCCTGCTGCCAGCACGCGCTTCGGATTTCTGTCACGATGCGCGACAGGCTTGGGCGTTCCCGCCGTAAGAAATAACGGCGAAGATGTTCTTCGATCACCGCTTCCACCTTGCCGGATATCAAGGTTGTACCAGTCGGGCGGCCCCGTTTCCGAGAAGCCAGCGCGCTGGTGCGCCCACCCTCTTCGGCCAGACGCTTTATCCAGCGCCAGACAGTCGCCCTGCTGACACCAAGCTCCCAAACGGCGTCATTGATGCCACTTTCCAGACTGCCAGTTCCTTTGAGATATGCCTGAACAAGCGGACGCAGAACGGCCGCCCTGCGCGCCTCCTCAGCACCAGCGGCAACGAAGTCTTCGCGATCATCATCCATCAATATTTGCCACACGAAGCTGCGAACCCTGTCTCAGGTTTAAGGGCAAAAATATCGGATTTAAAGGCAAAATATCATATTTAAGGGCAAAGCAAGGCCGTTGATTTCGTTGGATTTCTCATCTCACAATTAAGGGCTACGCGACACGCACCAAAACGAGTGCTTCTGTAGAGGTGTTTCATGGCATCGCCCGCCACATGCGGAAACGCCCTTGTCCGGTCACCTCGCAGATCAGGTCGCGCGTTTCCATCCAAGCAAGGTTGCGCTGGACGGCGCCGCGGCTGGCACCGGTCAGGGTCTCGGCCATTGGGGCGGAGACGAGGGGCCATTCGGTCAGCACAGCGCGCAATGCAGGTGGTGTCCTGCCAGAGAGCGGGGCCATCATGGCTTCCGCCCGCACTGACCATGCCTGGATATCGTCGAGGTGCCGCATCGCGGTCAGGCATGCTGTTTCCATTCCCTCGAGCCAACGCTCCAAGCGCTCAGCAGGTGGGCCACTGGCGCGCAGCCCCCCTGCTCCGCGCATAGCCAGAGGCGCAAAGATGGCCCCGCGATTCGAATTCGGGCCTTCGCTCGCGGCAATGCGTGCGGCGGTAACCGCTGCTTCCGTCCGGTCGCCCTGTTGCCTGAGGCCCGCAAGGTTCCAGAGGTGAAACCCCATGCAGGCGCGTGTGATCGAGTGCAGGTCGGCGGCTTGCGCCATCAGGTCAAGCCAACCGACCGCGCGATCCGCAAAGGGCTCGGCTTCATTGGCCATGTTTTCAGGGTCACGGCGATCGAGGAAAGCGGATAGGTCCACCTCTGGGCCGGGACCGCCTGTCAGACGCCGCACCGCCCATCCGACACGCGCGAGTGCTGCGGTGTCGTCCTGCACACCCGACAGGCGCATGGATATCCAGAGTGCCAGCCGATCCGGGCCAATTCGGTCGCCCACAAACCAGCTGAGGTCTGCCGCCTCCATCAGCGCGAGCCTATGCCGCCAGCCCTCCGGGCCACGGTGCAGACGGTCATCCAGCGCGCCAATCCGGCCCGCCACACGGGCGAGACGGGCGGCATTGCCTGCCTCTGCCTTCCGCCAGTCGTCGAGGACTGCGGTTTCACGCAGCTCTGCCCTCGGTCCGGGCGGCAGATAATCCGGCTCCACTTCCATCGGACCGGGCAGGAACCACAGATCGTCCTCAGACGTCACTTCAAGCCCCTCCGCATCCACTAGAGGATCATCAAAACTATCATACTGCGTAGTTACTTGAGGCTTCATATGTGCAAAATACGGCAGTTTTGCAGTTTACCCAAGTGTTTTGTAAGGGTGCGCCTGTACACCTTATATAGCACGCGCGCGCGGTGGTCTGCGAGATCTCTCTGATCGCGCTCAGCGTATGAAAACCAAGGGGTTTTTGATGAGCAGCACCACAGAGAGCACCCTTGCATCTGTTTACAAACGGTCGTTTATTGGTGGTACATAAAATTGCAAACGGCCCAGTTTCATGCCGCTGATTGGCTATGCGCGCGTCTCCACCGAGGATCAGACCCCCCTGCCCCAGTCTG
>ERZ1673962.1115-NODE-1115-length-14252-cov-24.559625_pt1 | contig 14252 bp, 23 predicted proteins | sample MGYA00580188_ERZ1673962 | MGnify/ENA primary metagenome ERZ1673962 (study PRJEB41334, sample SAMN05608104) | rock metagenome | biome: terrestrial subsurface; feature: shale formation; material: shale | place: USA: Pennsylvania ... | reverse complement strand
GAACGTCATGGATGGCTGAGGACTTGGCGGCGCTCAAGCAGATATGGGGCAGGGGAGAGCGGTTGGTGGATTATCTCAAACAGCAGGAGGGATGATGGCTATTTTCGGTTGTTGCGTGTCAATTTTAATCGGCCTGTGGCTTCTCGTTGGTAGTTTCGGGGCTATGTGGCTGGCTCTTGGGTTCACAGGGAAGTTTGGCCTCGAGAGTGTCGTGTGTGGCGGTGCGGCATTAATCGGCGTCTGGATGATTTGGTTCGGGTTCGCCAGTTTGCCATTCAAAATTGTTGCAGTTTAACGACCAATAGCGAAAGGAGCGCAGATGCTAACATGGCCGCAGAAACGCAGGGTATTCAGGGCAGCATGGATTCTCCGGCATGAATCGGAAATATTGCCGGACGCAATACAGCCAGAAGAAAGGGTGCAGACAGGCGGCAGGGGTGGAGGTAGGACGTTTTTGGAATGGGCGATTGACTTCTTATCCTGCGGCGATTCGCTGGCGATCAAGTCAATTTACTTCGGCACCCAGGATTACAACCCGGTACCGAAGGAGTTGAGAAAACCGCACAGGACGTTTTGGAAAGAGGTTGCGAGGAGGAGGCTTGAAAACTCTGGCTTGCATATTGCCGATCTTGTCTACGGTACGACTGAGCAGGGCGATAAAGGCGAATAAAAAATTTTGTCTAAACCGGCAAATTCGATATACTAAAAGGTTATGCAAAAATCCCTTGACAATTTTTTTTAGCGATGTTAGCTTATAAAGTATCTTGAGAGAATTAGGTAAGCGCAGGGCTGTGGAGAGATTCGCAGCCCTTTTTTTATGGGGGAGGCATGGACGTTGCGGAACTCAAAGCCGAGATACAGCGTATTGCCTGGACGACTGACCCCAAAGAGCGCGACAGGTTACGAGTCTTAAAACGCAAGCTATACCGCAGGTGTTGCGGCGACATGGCAAACTGGCGGCATATCCAAGGTGATTTTGAGGACTACGCAGACCACAGCGACGATTTAGAGCCGTATCACGACATGGCCGACACACTGAGCCGGGAAGACAATTTTTAGCTACCGCATAGGGTGGTAGCGTTGACCACTAGCTGGTCGATTTGACAGGCGGGGCCGTTCTTCGGAGCGGCTTTTGCTTTTGGAGGTGGAGGAGATGGGAAAGGTTGTTGATATTGACCGCGACATGGAGACGGTGACGCGGGAAATGATTTGTGTAAAATGTCTTGCACGGTACATATATGTTTCCCCTGCGAATGTCCCGATGAAGGATTTGATGTGCGGAGGATGTGAGGAAACGGGGTTCCTTATTGACACCGGACAAGGGGTAGAGGGGACCGTTTGATGAATAATTTACATCCCGTCATTAGCGTGACGGTGCCGTTAGCCCTGCGGCGCGGCAAAGATAGTACCGCTGACAAATCCTATCCCGTCCGTGAGGCGGTGACGATCCAGCGGCAACTCGTGACAAAAGGCCCATGTGTTAAAACACCTCTGTGGCGAATGTTGGGGACGAAACGCCCAAGCCGGACACATAACCGGCACAAAACAAATCTTTAGCTCACCTTCCATGTGGAGGCGGAGTTACAAGGCCGTTACGGTAATCCACGTAGCGCCCTTAGCCTATTCTGCCTCCGGGCATATAACGGCGACATACCGCGTTGGCCGTGCGGCGTCTGCCAGTGGCGCGTAAGCACTGGCCCTCCTCCTCCTCCTGTAGCCGCTGTTACTCTCCAAAGTAGCAGCGGCACTTTTTATGGAGCGTGTATGACAGTCGAAGAGTTGCGCGAAGAGGCGCGGGAAAGAATCAAGCGCTCTATAGCGACGAAAAAGAAGCTCCGTGAGGAAAGCACAGTGATGCCACCGCGCTACGATGAGGTGTTTTATCGCGGCGTAGAGTGGCTAGACGGTCTTTAAGGTGATGCCATGAGCCGCACATATCATCACGGCAGAAAGCACAATCCGAGAGCGGAGAACAACCGGCCCCATTGGGAGCAGATGACAACGCCCAACGAGTGGAACCGAGAAATGACCGGGAGGCCGAACCGCGCAAAAGAACGGATGGTTGCGAGACGTTGTGAAATGGGTTTTGACGCTGACAACGAAGTGTGGCCGTTAGCGAAGAAGCCGCAAATCTGTTACTGGTGATGCCATGTACCCAACCGAAGAGCAATGGCGGCAATACTACATCGACCTCGCAGCACAGTTCGGCGGTGAAGTGCCTATCGGCTACCCGCTAATTATCCAGTGGGTATGCGAGTGCGGGACGGACAACGCCACGGTGGAGGGAGAGCGCAGAAGATGCACGAACAAGGCCTGTCACATTTTGAGGATTAAATGAAAACACGCTGCCGCTGCGAAATAAGGGGAAAAGACGGCGCATGCTGCCGGGGATGCCAAGACCGGCATAAATGTCCGCAGGCGTGCCTCATCGCGAGTGGCGAGTTGCCGCAGAGCGAGTGCAGAGGCGGGGATATTTACGGGGAGGTGGAGTGATGGATGCTGTTTGTTGTGGCTATTGCGGCAGTGAACTGGAGAGGAGCGGGAATTTTTTGCAGTGCAGTAATGAGGGTTGCGTATCAAGACAGCCAACAGTGGCGCACGACAAGCAAGGCGAGTTGGCCGACATGGTTAACCATCCACCGCATTACACGGACACCGGGGTCAGGTGCAAATGCGGGGAGCCTATCGAGGTTATCCAGGTGACGCGAGAGCTTAATTTCTGTTTGGGCAACGTGGTCAAGTATGTGTTGAGATCCGGCAAGAAGGGCGATGCGCTGGAAGACCTGAAAAAAGCGCGGCGATATATCGACTTTGAAATCGAGCGCTTGTTGGCGAGTAAATAGGAGGGGATGCAGTGTCGAGAGTTATCCAAAAAAGTTGCAGCTTGGTGATGGCCGGGATAGGGATTGTGTATTTCCATTTAGGCAGCGTTGACGAAGCCACTTACGCTGTCCTTCTGTCGATACTCATACACCAATGGGCCGTTGACGATGACTGACCGCACCTGCAAGACATGCCGATGGAACGAGCAGCCGCTGGGTTTTGAACGCTGTCAGGAGTGTGCGCAGGTGAAAAAGAGCGGCGGCGGGGAGATGAGCAACTATGAAAAAGCCCCGCGTTAACGGGGCTGGTTGAGCGTCAAATTATTTAGCACATTACGCAAGTCTCAATTTGTCGCCAACGACTAGATATTCCCGTCCTTCGGCGTCGATGATCTTGTGGCTGTAGTCAGAGTTTTTTCTACTGGCGGCGATGGCTGCGGCCTCCGTTTTGTGTGTCGTGTACCCCTTGCCTCCGTAGTACGCAGACAGAACGACGGCAAATTTGCAGCTTGGGGCGAAAACGATTTCGCGGTCAAACAGGTCGCTGGCTATATCGTGGATACTGCCGGTGCCACTCATTTTCTGCGGGATGGTGTAGGTGGTCATTTGTTGCCTCCTTGGTTGAGTTCTCGTTGTGCAAGCCTGTCAATCGCTAACGCTATCACCCTGGCATCGGAGTCTATACCGAGTTTGCGGCGCAACTCCTTGATCTGTGATAGCGTTAGCGGCTGCATACGGTATGTGCGGCGGTTGTCGGTCATTAGCATTTTCTCCCGCTGGAGTGGGTACGGGGTTAGAGGGTTATCCATTTTTCGCATCCTGCAGCAGTTCTGCCATTTAGCGTTGGTCAAGCCCAGCTTCGGCTGGGCTTTTTTGAATTGGTAAGCTGTCATTTGTTTGAAATCCATTTTTCGATAGTGTCGTATGTTTGTGGCTCATCCTCTTCAGCAAAATTAAGAAGGTCACTGGCATCAAGAAAAGTTTCCGTTTCTCCTGAGTTTGATATCCATTCGTAAGTTCCGTCTTCGTTTTCGATGATTTGGTCGTTTGCGTAAACAGTTAATTTTTTCATCTCTTCCTCCGTGAGTTGTTGTGTCATCCTGTTGTCTATATAATACCATCGTCATGACAGGTGTCAAGACAAATAATGCAGAAAGTTGAAAATAATTTGAACCCCTCCGAAATTGATCCCGATTACTGCCGCACATACTGCACAGCGGGACGGTTTATGGATAAGGGACGGCGGTGCATGTGCCACGGTGTGGAGTGTGGGAACAAGATGGCGCGGAGGAAGAAGTAATGAAGGTACCGAAGCGTTTTAAACTTTTTGGCGCAACCGTAGATGTTGTTGATAATCCAAAACTGCAATGGGAACGGGGATGGTCTGGCAGTGCAAGCTACGATAAACACAAAATTGAGCTTGTACCGATATCCGATAGTTTTGAGGTGTCCCGCGCATCGTATGAACAGACATTTTGCCACGAACTTTCGCATTTCCTCTGCTACTACGCCGGGGGTGTTATAAATAGTAAAATCGGAGGGTTTTTACACCAGGACGAAGAATTTGTTGACCTGCTCGGCGTGTTGCTACATCAGGCGATAACAACTATGGAATATGAATAGGTTTGGGTTATGGCGCTGACGCCAAAACAACAGCGGTTTGTCGAGGAATACCTAATCGACCTTAACGCGACACAGGCTGCGATCCGGGCTGGATACAGCGAAAAAAACGCCGACAAAATAGGCTCGCAGTTGCTAGGCAAAACTAGGGTGGCTGCATCTATTAGAGAAGCGCAAGAAAAGAGGACACGGCGGACCGAGATAACCGCAGACTATGTGTTGACCACCATCCGCGAAACGGTGGAGGCACTGTTAAACGACCGAGAGAAGAACGCGGCCAACATTTTTAAAGGGTCGGAGCTGCTCGGCAAGCACATCAAGCTGTTTACCGACAAACACGAAATCACCGGAGCGGATAGCGGACCGATACAAATAACTGTTGTGCCCGTCAAGGTGCCTGATGCAGATTAATGTCGAGATACCCGAAAAACTGCTGTTTCTGCTCACTGAGCGGGTGCGGTACAAAGTCGCTCGTGGCGGACGCGGCAGCGGTAAATCCTGGTCATTTGCGCGGGCGCTGCTCACACTAGGCGCGTCGCGGCCTATCCGTGTGCTGTGCGCTCGTGAGGTACAAAAGAGCATCAAAGACTCTGTGCATAAGCTGCTCAAGGATCAAATCGGGCATTTAGGCATGGGGACGTTTTACAACGTGCTGGATGCCGAGATACGCGGCGCGAACGGCACCGAGTTTTCGTTCACCGGCCTGTCTAGCCACACCGCGCATACCATTAAATCATATGAGGGGGTGGATTATTGCTGGGTCGAGGAGGGGCAGACGATCAGCAAAAAATCCTGGGACATCCTGCTGCCAACCATCAGGAAGGACGGCTCCGAGATTTGGGTATCGTACAACCCCGAGTTGGAGACCGATGAAACCCATCAGCGGTTTACCGTCAATCAGCCGGACAACTGCATCAATGCTCTCATCAACTGGAGCGACAACCCCTGGTTTAACGATGTACTCAACCAGGAGCGCTTAGAATGCAAGCGCAAACAGCCCGACGATTACGAAAATATCTGGGAGGGCAAGTGCCGCCCGGCGGTGGAAGGCGCGATTTATTATCATGAGATTCAAAAAGCGGAGGCCGAAGGGCGCATCTGCAACGTGCCGTATAATCCGCTGTTAAAGGTGCATGTCATTTTCGACCTAGGCAAAGGGGATTCGCTGTTCGTCTCGATGGTGCAGAAACACATGAGCGCTATCATGGTAATCGATTGCATCGCCGGGACGCACTTTAACCTCAATTCCCTGTCAGTGGATCTTCGCACACGCCCATATAACTGGGGCAAAATGTTTCTGCCGCACGACGGATTTACAACCACCATCAATGCGCCGCGCAGTACCGCCGAAACCATGCGGGCGTTAGGATGGGACGTGGTGCCGCGTGAGGTCATCAAACTGCATGCGCTGTCAGTCGAGGAGGGCATCCGCAACGCTCGCACAGTGTTTCCGCAGACCTATTTTGACCGGGATCGCGCCGCGCCGCTGATCGAATCGCTCAAGCGATACCGGAGGCATATCAACCAGGCAACTGGGGCGGCATCTGATCCTGTGCATGACGACGCGTCGCATGGTGCAGACAATTACCGATACATCGGCTGTAACGCGGATTTAATGACCAACGATAACGACTCGGACTGGGACGAGTTCGAGGAATTCCGCAACGACGGCGGGCGCAACTCTGTAGGTGGGTATTGATCTCCTTTTTTTACTCGGAACTTACGAAAAACTACGCAAGGGCATCATGAGTATACAATATTTGCTGGACAACGCGGATACGGTCAACCTCTGCGGCAAACTCGGCGACGACCGGCTGTCCGAGATTGCGACCCGCTGCATTGAGGATTTCGATGCGGATTACGCCAGCCTCGGCGAGTGGCGCGAACGCACCCAAGCCGCTATTGACCTGGCGAAGCAGACGGTCGAAGAAAAGAATTTCCCGTGGGAGAACGCAGCGAACATTAAATACCCGCTGATTACCGAAGCGGCCATCCAGTTCAATGCGCGCACCTATCCGGAGATTGTCAAATCCGGCGAGATGGTTAAGGCTCGGGTCATTGGTCGGGGCGATTCCAGCAAGGACGCCAAGGGGAAGCGTATCGCAAGGCATATGAGCTGGCAGCTGGCCGAGGAGATGATTGAGTGGGACGAGGACACCGACAAACTGCTGCTGTATTTGCCGATTGTCGGGACCGCGTTTAAAAAAACCTACTTCGACACCACACTGCAACGCAATGTGTCCGCCTGGCGTCAAGCGGACAAAGTGGTTTACGGCTACCACTGTGAGTTTAGCCGCGCCCCACGCATCACGGAAATGATTGACCTGTATCCGCAGGAGATCGAGGAGCGGGTACGCGCCGGAATTTACCGGGATGTTGACCTCGGCATGGGGCAGGACGTTGACAAAGACATTGCGCAGGAGATTTTAGAGCAGCACAGGCTGCTGGACCTCGACGAGGATGGGTACAAAGAACCGTATATTGTGACCCTGCATCGCGAGAGCAAACAGGTATTGAGGATTGTCCCACGCTATGACGCGGACGGCATTCTTGTCCGCTACGAGGGGCAGGAAATAACCCTCGGCAAGGTGCGGCGCATGTTGGACGAGGCGCGGCAGCAGGCGCGACAGGTCATGGTGCAATACGAGCAGCAATCCCGCGCCATGCTGGAGCAGGGAGTCCATCCCCCGCCCCCGCCGATACTGGATGTGCCGGAGTTTGACACCAAAAAGGCCAAGCTGCTGCGCATCGAGCCGTTGCAATATTACACCAAGTTTGGGTTTATTCCCTCTCCGGATGGCTCAGGGTATGATCTTGGGCTTGGGCAGTTAATGTTCGGCATTTCCAACGCCGTAGACACCCTCACCAATCAGCTTCTTGACGCCGGAACCCTGGCCAATATGCAGGGAGGGTTTATTTCGCGGGGGCTTAAAGTGCGTGGCGGAAACGTGCGCATGGCTCCTGGGCAGTGGGTGCCGACCGAAAACGCCAGCGGAGCGAGCCTACGCGACTCCATTGTGCCGATGAACTACCCTGGCCCGTCTGTGGCGTTACTGAACCTGCTTACGTTCCTGGTGGATGCTGGCAAGCGAATATCGTCGGTGCAGGACATCATGACCGGGGAGCAGGGGCAGAACGAAACCGCCACCACCACTATGGCGCGGCTGGAGCAGGGCTTAAAGGTTTTCAGCGCCATCTACAAGCGTATCTATCGCAGCCTCAAGCAGGAATTCGGCAAAATCTATGCGCTGAACAAGAAATACCTGCCGGAGCAAGCCTATTTCCGCGTGCTGGACGAAGAAGAAGCGGTCGCTCGCAACGATTACGATGATTCTCTGGACGTGGTACCGGTTGCCGATCCCAGCGTTGTTACCGCCGCTCAACGTATGGCGCAGGCGCAAGCGCTGTTGCAGTTTGCCAACGACCCGTTTATCAATCAGAAGGAAATCCGCAAGCGGTACCTGGAATCGTTGCAGATAGAGGGTGCCGAGAACCTCATTACCGACCCGCCGCAGCAAGGGCCGGACCCTAAAGCGATGGAGCTTGAACTGAAAGCCGCACAGCAACGGGTAGACGCAGAGAAGACGAAAGCCGAGATAGCGAAGATTTACGCCGACGCAGTGAAATCTATTGCCGAGGCAGAGGCCAAGGAGGCCGGAACACAGTTAGAGCAGTACCGGACGCAACTCGAACAGTTAAGGATGGAGCATGACAGAGCAGGAGTACAGCCAAGACCCGCTAACGGCGGAGGAGTTCAGGGCATGGAAGGGCAACCGAACAACGGCCAAAATCTACCACCTGTTGAAGCAACACCAGGCATGGCACAAGGACAATATCCTGACGGGCTGCCACCTGAACTTGCCTAGCACCGACAAGGCCATGCAGCAATACGCCAAGGCGCTGGGCATCATCGAAGGCATGGACAAGTTTTTGGAAATGGAGGTGGCAGACCTTGATTAAGCCCGTCGAATATAAAGTGCTTGTGTTGCCGGAAGTGGTGGAAGACAAGACCGAAGGCGGCATCTTCATCCCTGAACAGATCAAAGAGAAGGACCAGATTGCACAGTGCAAGGCGACAGTTGTCGCTGTTGGAGGGAATGCGTTTGAAGATTGGAAAGGGCGCATCCCGCACGAAGGCGACACGGTGTATATGGCAAAATATGCCGGGTATCAGGTCAACCAAGAAGGCAAAGTTTACCGTCTGATTAACGACAAGGACATAGCGGCAGTAGAGGTGAGTGCATGAGCGAAGAAAAACAAGCAGACACGATCGAGCGGGAAGCACGAGCGCAAGGGTGGGTTCCTGAGGACGAGTATAAGGGAGACCCGGCGAAATGGCGCAGCGCAGAGGAATTCGTGGAGCGCGGGAAGAAAATTACCCCGATTCTCAAGGAACGGAACGAAAAGCTGGTTCGCGATATTGAAGCCATGAACGCCAAACTTGAAAGGCAGGGCGAGGCGGTTCAGGAGTTAATGCAATACTACTCAAAGTCTGAGCAGCGTGCCTACCAGAAAGCGTTCAACGACCTGAAAGCAAAGCAGCGCGAAGCCGTGGAGACGGGCGACACGGCAGCTTTCGAAGCCGCAGAGCGGGAGATTGACGAGCTCACCAAGTCGCCGCCGCCTGAGCCTAAAAAGACGAAAGAGACGCCGCAAGGCCCGCCGCCTGAGTTCGACGACTTTCTGGAGGCCAACCCGTGGTACACATCCGACCCCGAATTGACAGAATACGCGGATTTCATCGGAACCCGCATGATGAACTCAGGCATCCGCAAGCCGCTTGACAAAGTGTATGCGGACATTGCCAAGCAGGTGAAGGCGCGGTTTCCTGAGAAGTTCGAGAATCCGAAGCGCAGCACAGCCCAAGCCGTTGAAGGCGCAGGAAGCCCCCCGAAGGCCAAGGGGCGTGGCTATAACGACCTGCCTTCCGACGCCAAGGCGCAATGCGACCGGTTTGTCAAGGAAATACCTGGGTTTAGCAAAGAAGAGTACATGAAACACTACCAGTGGGACTAAGGAGCATATATGGCACGCAGTAAGGCAGACCGAAAAGAGAGAGTACCTTTGGGCGCAACCCGCGCCAAGATGACCGTTGATGCCGACACCAAAGGGCGTTATCCCGGAAAACGGATGCGTTGGATTAATGATACAGCAGACGGGCGCGTCCAGCATGCCCAGGACGGCGGATATGCGTTTGTGAACGGCGACGGCAAGGAGAAGATCGGAGATGGCCAGAACGGCAACAGCGACATGGGCTCACGAGTGTCCCGCGTCGTCGGCACTAAGGAGGACGGCACGCCGTTACGCGCCTATCTGATGGCGATAGACGAGGAGTTCTACAAGGAAGACCAAGCGGAAAAACAAAAAGAAGTGGACGAGATTGACGCGCAGATAAGAAGCGGGTCAGTCGGCGGCACCAAGCCCGGTCAAGACGGGCGCTACGTAAAAGACATTTCGTACAAACCATAAGAGGCTCCGGCCTCTTTTCTTTTTGGAGCGTAAATAATGGCAAATACCGATGTTGCAAAAGGGCTGGTGCCTGTCAAGTACCTCGACGGCACCCCCTATAACGGTAAGTGCGGGAAATACTACATCCCGGCTACCGATAATACCGCCGTGTATATTGGCGATCCTGTTAAACTGGCCGGTTCCGCCGACGCTCGCGGCATTCCTACCGTTGCAAAAGCCTCGTCTACAGAGGTGTTCGTGGGTGTCGTGGTGGGCGTTGAGCCGGAAACCGCAGACTCTACCCGCTACCGGGCGGCTTCTACCGGGCGTTATGTGTTTGTGGCAGACGATCCGAATCTACTGTTCGAGATCCAGGAAGACAGCGACGGCGGTGCGCTGGCGGCAACCGACGTTGGCCTGAACGCCAACTTTATCGACGGCGGCGGTTCAACCGTAACCGCGTTTTCCGGCCTCGAAATCGACTCTTCTACTGCGGCCACTACCGCAACCCTCGATTTCCAGATCGTGCGGCTGGCCGACCGCGAAGACAACGCTATTGGCAACTATGCCAAGTGGCTGGTCAAGCTGAACAACCATCAGTTTGTTGACGGCACTACCGGCATTTCTTAAGGAGTAAATAAATGGGTGTAATTTATACCAGCAACCATCCCAAGGCCCTGTGGCCTGGGGTGAAGGCGTGGTTCGGTCGCATGTACGACGAGCACGTTGAAGAATACAGCAAAATTTTTGACCGGGATTCATCCAACCGTGCCTATGAAGAGCGGGCCGAGTTGACCGGCTTTGGTCTTGCCCCCGTGAAGAACCAGGGCGGAAGCATTTCCTACGATTCGGAAAGCCAGGGTGTTACGTCCCGGCTTACCAACGTGACCTATGCTCTTGGGTATGTTGTGACGATGGAAGAGTTGCAGGACAACCTGTACGAAATGGTGTCCAAGCGTCGCTCCAAGGCGCTGGCCTTTTCCATGCGGCAGACCAAGGAAACCGTGGGCGCGAATGTCCTTAACCGGGGCTTCAACAGTTCCTATACGGGCGGCGACGGCAAAGAACTGCTTGCCACCGACCACCCGACCCTTGACGGCACGCAGAGCAACGAACTGTCCACCGCTGCCGACCTGAGCGAAGCGGCTCTTGAAGACCTGATGATCCAAATCATGCAGGCCAAAAACTCTCGAGGGCTGCGTATCGCGCTGAAAGGCGAAAAGCTCATTGTTCCTCCGGCGCTGTTCTACGAGGCCAACCGTATCCTGAAGTCGGCATTGCAGAACGACACCGCCAACAACGCCGTGAACGCGTTGAAAGCCACCAATGCTCTGCCCGGAGGCATCGTCCTGAATCACTATCTGACCGACTCCGACGCTTGGTTCATCAAGACCAACTGCCCGGAAGGTTTGATCTATCAGGAACGTATGCCCATGGAGTTCGAGCAGGATAATGACTTCGACACCAAGAACGCTAAAGCCGCCGCCGTCGAGCGGTACGCCTTTGGCTGGGTAGACTGGCGCTCCATTTACGGGACTCCCGGAGCATAACTTGCAACATAGCGGGGGCTACGGCCCCCGCGCCACATGGAGAACAACGCATGTCCAAAACTCTTTTTAAGCTATCCGGACCAGACGGAGCAACCTTTGAGGTCGTGGACAATTCCGGCACCTGTGAAATTCACAGCGGAGGCACCAAGGTAATTGGGGCCCAGGGCTCGGCTGTTACTGGGCTGACGGATAACAGCGGCGGTACCGCCTCCGACACTATTGCCGCTATTGGTGCAACCTACGACCAAGCCGAGGTCCGGAACGCAGTTGCATCGCTGGCGGCGAAGATTGAAGAAATCCTGACCGCACTCGAAACCCAAGGCATTATCGCATCGTAAGGTGGCTAAATGGCAAACACGATTACAAAAACGGAACGCCTCGACGGTTCGCGGAAATATGTGCTGGAAGTGGAAATCACCGGGGACGGCAGCGGCGACGAAACAGGCGCGTCTTTGATCGACGTTTCCGGGCTATCTCCTGTAGCCTCTGCTGTGGCGATTGAGAAGATTTATTACTCGCTGGACGGTTTTTCGGCGCGTCTGCTGTGGGACGCGGACACGGACGTTGAAGCCTATGTGATGCCGGAAGGAGAAGGCGGCATAGATTTTCGTATTGTCGGCGCTCCCCTGCAAAACACTGCGGGCACCGGCAAGACCGGCGACGTACTCCTTGCAACGACAGGCTTAGGCTCGACGGGCCACGGATTTATTCGCATTGAGGCGTACAAAAAATGACCTATATCCCCGGTAATCATTGGCTTATATGCGACATAACAGGGCTGAAAATCCGTCGCTCGCGGGCCTCCAAGACCTATGACGGGCTGATGGTGCGCCGGGGTCAAAACGACGGGCGGCATCCGCAAGAGGGCGTAAGAGCACGCAGCGACAGAACCGCTGTAAAAGACCCGCGTCCGCGCCCTGCGGACGTTTTTTTATCTCCCGGCGACGTTACGGAGGCTGACCTGTGAGCACTTCCGGAAGCACCGATTTTAGCACCACACGCAACCAAATCATTCACGACGCCTTGTTGCTGCTGAACGTCATCGCGGCGCAGGAAGCCGCAGAGACGCACCAATTAGCGTTTTGTGGTCGTTTCCTTGACATGATGGTCAAGCAGTGGGCCCCGAAAATGATGGTATGGCCGACCAAGGACGTTACCGTCACGCTGGTCCCCGGCACAGAGTCCTATGCAATTGGGAACAGCCTAACGATTGACGAACCGCGTCCTCTTAAAATCGTTTCGGCAAGGCGGCAAGACACATCGGGGAACGAGGTGCCGGTTGACGTTGTTTCCCGCGAAGAATACATGGCGTTGCCGACCAAAAGCACACAAGCTCCGGCGAACATGGTCTATTACGACCGGCAAAGAACCAGCGGGACGATCTACGTCTGGCCGACCGGAGATACCTCCAACACCACCCTTATTCTGACCGTCAAACGCGCTTTGGAAGACCTGGACAGCGAAGGTGACGAGCCGGACTTCCCACCGGAAGGGTTGATGGCGCTTGTTTATAACCTTGCCGTTTTAGTCGGGCCCGCCTTTGGTGGCATCCCGCAAGACATAGCGGCGATCGCAGGACAGCTAAAACAGGAATTGCTCGAAGACGACACAGAAAACACCGCTGTTTACTTCATCCCGAGGTTTCAATAAATGGCAACTCGCGCACGACATTTTGAAGCCGCACTGGCAGGGTTCCGCGACAATTCCGGCAACTCGCTAAACGGCGGCAAACTGCAATTTTACATCCCTGGCACGTCGTCCACCAAAAACGCCTACACGGACCGCGACAAGACTGAGCCCGTGACAGAAGTCACACTGGACGCCAACGGGCGTGCCGAGGTGTACGGGGATGGTTGGTACGATATTAAACTGCTCGATTCGGAAGATGTGGTGCTTGCCACGTTCGAGTATGTCTATTTGCAGCGCACATCCTACACCACGGAAACGAAAACTGCCGATTTTACTGCAACCACGGATGTTGATTCCTATCTTGTCGACACCACATCTGGTAATGTCACCGTAACCATGCCTGCGGCGTCGGACATGACGTATCCGATCACCGTTGCAAAAAAAACGGACGATACCAATACCGTTACGATTGCCCCTGCCGGAGCGGAAACGATTGATGGCGGACCAAGCTATACTATGTCCGTGCAGTCTGAAAGCGTTTCCGTAGCAAGCGACGGCGCGAACCTCTACGCTCTTGGCAAGCTTGCAAACAGCGCCATCACCATTTCAACACCTGCCACAACGTCGACCGAGGGGAAAACGCGCTACGCCACCTCGGCGGAAACGAAAAGATGCTCCGAGGCATCGGCGGCTGTCACCCCATCCGGATTGGCATCGACTCTTGGCGTTTTAGGGTCATCTCATTATGGTCTTCTTCTGTCAAACAACTCGTCTGACCCATCACACGATATTGACATTTCAGTCGGTGCGTGTCTTGACAGCACAAATGCAGCCTTTCTTGTGCTCAGTACGGGCCTAACGAAACAGATTGATGCGGCATGGGCGCAAGGAACAGACGCTGGCGGGTTCCCGTCAGGTTTGACGCTAGAGACAAGCGTAGCCGACAGGGCAAATTCCACGGCTTACAGCCTTGGCGATTTGATTAAAGTAACTTCTTCACCTTGGTGGTGGGAGTGCACCACCGCTGGAACTTCCGGTTCTTCGCAGCCGTCAGGGTACGCAACATCAAATTCCACCGTGTCGGATGGTACTGCCGTCTTCACGCGCACCGAGCCCGAATGGTACAGGGTGTTTTTAATCGCTTCGTCAGATTTGTCCTTGATCGATGCTGGGTTCGATTCGG
>ERZ1673962.1114-NODE-1114-length-14257-cov-3.234685_pt1 | contig 14257 bp, 12 predicted proteins | sample MGYA00580188_ERZ1673962 | MGnify/ENA primary metagenome ERZ1673962 (study PRJEB41334, sample SAMN05608104) | rock metagenome | biome: terrestrial subsurface; feature: shale formation; material: shale | place: USA: Pennsylvania ... | reverse complement strand
GCAGGGAGACAGTCATGAAAACGCGTATTACCGAGCTTTTCGGCATCCAGTATCCGGTCATTCAGGGCGGCATGCATTATGTGGGCTTTGCCGAAATGGCGGCGGCGGTTTCGAATGCGGGCGGGCTTGGCATCATCACGGGCCTCACCCAGCGCACGCCGGAAGATCTGGCGAATGAAATCGCCAAGTGCAAGTCCATGACGGACAAGCCGTTCGGCGTGAACCTGACCTTCCTGCCGGGCTTTGCCGCGCCGGATTATCCCGGCTACATCAAGGCGATCGTGGACGGCGGCGTGAAGATCGTGGAAACGGCGGGCCGCTCGCCCGAAGCTTACATGCCCGCGCTGAAAGAAGCCGGCATCAAGGTCATCCATAAATGCACCTCCGTGCGCCACTCGCTGAAAGCGGAACGCATTGGCTGCGATGCGGTGAGCGTCGACGGGTTCGAATGCGGCCGCCATCCGGGCGAAGACGACATTCCGAACATGATCCTTCTGCCGCGCGCGGCCGAAGAGCTGAAAATTCCTTTCGTTGCCTCTGGCGGCATGGGCACGGCTTCGCAGCTCGTGGCGGCGCTGGCGCTGGGTGCGGACGGCATCAATATGGGCACGCGTTTCATTGCGACGAAAGAAGCCCCGGTGCATGAGAATGTGAAAAAGGCGCTGGTTGCGGCAACCGAGCTTGACACGCGCCTTGTGATGCGCCCCTTGCGCAATACCGAGCGCGTGCTTTCCAACGCGGCGGTGGAAAAGATCGTCGAGATCGAGCGTGAAAAAGGCGCGGCGACGACGATCGAAGATATCGCGCATCTCGTCGGCGGGGTTTATCCGAAGGTCATGCAGGAAGGGGAAATGGATGCAGGGGCCTGGAGCTGCGGCATGGTGGCCGGCCTCATCCACGATATTCCGACCTGCAAGGAGCTGATCGAGGGCATCGTTACCGAAGCCCAGGCGATCATCACTCAGCGCCTGTCGAAATTCGCGGCGGCGTAATTCACCGCCTGTTGCGCATGAAAAACCCCGGCTCGAAAGGCCGGGGTTTTTTGCTGCTTAGAGCGTAGGTCTTAAGCGGCGATCTCATTGCAAGGAGAGGTGCGGCCAAGACCGTTGTAGAGGTCGCGGCCTTTTTCCAGCCAGACGAGGAGCGGATCGTCCTTTTCCAGCACCGGCAATGTGGCGACGGAACCCAGCCAAAGGAAGGTGCCGAGAATGAGATAATCGGCATAGCCGGGCGTGTCGCCGGAAAGCCAGCGCTGATTGCCGAGCGTCATGCGCAAGGGAAAGAGCGCGGAGCGCAGGCCGGGCAGTTTTTCCTCGCGCGCTTCGACCAGGCTTTCGAGCTTCGTGCCGCCGAGCTGTTTTTCCCGGCTTTCTTTGAAATAGGTCCGGTCTTCTTCTTTCACATGCAGATAGATGTCGTGGACGTAAGCGGGGAAGGCCTGGCGCAGCACGTTCGAGAATTGCCAGGTCTCGACGAAATGGCAGAGCGCTTCCACCTCAGGGCTCGGGAAAAGCGCGGGCGTGTCCGGATAGGCCTTGTCGAGATATTTTGCAATCTCCCAGCTGTCGCCGACCCAGGTGCCGTTATCTTCGATCACCGGCACGGTTTTGAAAGAGCCGTCGCCGATCGTCTTGATGGCGCTGAAGGAGACGGGCACGGTTTCGAACGCCAGACCCTTATGGGCGAGCGCGTATTTCGTGCGCCAGCAAAAAGGGCTGAAGCGCCGGTCATCTTGGCCGCACAGGTCATAAAGGGTGATGCTCATGGGGGTCGCTCCCTGCAAGATGAAAAAGATGATGCGTCCAACTTAAGCATTTCGCCTGCCGCTTTACAGGGGCGGGGGCTCAATTCTGCGGGATCGGGATAAGGGCGTGGATGCAAAAAGGCCCGCCGGTGAGGCGGGCCTTTGCGTTTTGTTTGCGCTGCAGCGGCTTAGTAGCCAAGCTCGGAAAGACTTTTGCCTTCCTTGACCGCTTTTTCCAGCAGCGCGGCCGGCTCGAAATCGTCGCCATGCGCTTTCTGGAATTCCTGCATCTTGGCGAGGACTTTACCCAGGCCGACGATCTTTTCGCCGTAATACATCGGGCCGCCCCGGTAGACCGGCCAGCCATAGCCGTTGATCCAGACGATATCGATGTCGGAGGCGCGGATGGCCTTGCCTTCTTCCAGGATCTTGAAGCCTTCATTGATCATCGGATAGACGCAGCGTTCCAGAATTTCCTGATCGGAAATATCGCGGCGCTGGATCTGCTTCTTCTCGGAGAAGTCCTTGATGATGTCTTCCACGATTTTCGACGGGGTGGCCTTGCGGTTCTCGTCATAATCGTAGAAACCGGCGCCCGTCTTCTGGCCGCGGCGGTCCATTTCGCAGAGCACGTCGCGGATCGTTTCGCCCTTGGAGTTCTCCTTGCGCCAGCCAAGGTCGAGACCGGCAAGGTCCGACATCGCGAAGGGGCCCATGGGCAGGCCGAAATCGTAAAGTACGCGGTCCACATCCCAGGGCATGGCGCCTTCCAGGATGAGCTTGTTCGCTTCGCGCTGGCGCTGGGCAAGAATGCGGTTGCCGACAAAGCCGGGACAGACACCGACAAGGGCGGCGATCTTGCCGATCTTCTTGGCAAGGTCCATGGAAGTGGCGATCACCTCTTTCGAGGTCTTGTCGGCGCGCACGACTTCCAGAAGCCGCATGACGTTGGCGGGGGAGAAGAAGTGCAGGCCGATCACCGCTTCCGGGCGCTTCGTCACGCTGGCGATCTCGTCGATATCGAGCGCCGATGTGTTGGTGGCGAGGATCGCGCCCGGCTTACAGATTTCATCGAGCTGGCGGAAAATGTCCTGCTTCACATCCATGTTCTCGAACACGGCTTCGATGACGAGGTCGCAATCGGCCAGCGCCTTCATGTCCGTCGTGCCTTGGATGAGGCCCGTGCGCTTTTCCACATCGTCCATGGAGATGCGGCCTTTCTTGGCCGTGTTCTCGTAGTTCTTGCGGATCGTGGCGAGGCCCTTGTCGAGGGGCGCCTGATCGCGCTCGACGATGGTGACGGGGATGCCGGCATTCGCAAAGTTCATGGAAATGCCGCCGCCCATCGTGCCGGCGCCGATAATGCCGACTTTTTCAATGGGAATGCGTTTCGTGTCCTTGTCGATGCCCGGCACTTTCCAGACCTGGCGCTCGGCAAAGAAGACATGGCGCTGGGCTGCGGACTGCTCGCCCGTCACGAGTTTGGTGAAAAGCTCGCGCTCGACCTTGATGCCTTCATCGAAGGGCTTGTTCACGGCTGCTTCGATGCACTGAATGTTATATTCCGGGGCGAGGAAGCCGCGCGTCTTGCGGGCGATGGACTTGCGGAAGTTTTCGAAGATTTCCGGCTTGCCGCGCGCCGCTTCCACCTTGTCGTTCATCTCGCGGACTTTTTTCAGCGGGCGGCTTTCGGCAACTACTTTCTTGGCAAAGGCGATTGCGCCCTCGCGCAGCTTGCCTTCTTCGGCCAGCTCATCGACGAGGCCCATTTCAAGGCACTTTTTCGCGGGCACATGCTGGCCGGTCGTGACCATTTCCAGCGCCTTTTCCGGGCCGACGATGCGGGGCAGGCGCTGCGTGCCGCCAGCGCCTGGCAAAAGGCCGAGGTTCACTTCCGGCAGGCCGCATTTGGCGGAGGGAACCGCCACGCGGTAATGGCAGGTGAGCGCGACTTCCAGGCCCCCGCCGAGCGCCGTGCCGTGAATGGCGGCAATGACGGGAACGGAGGCGTTCTCGATCATGTCCTGCGCGTCGAAGAGGCTGGGGCCCGTGGGCTTCTTGCCGAATTCGGTAATGTCGGCGCCGGCGATGAAGGTGCGCCCGTCGCAGATCAGCACGATGGCTTTCACGGCGCTGTCGGCGGCCGCTTTTTTGATGCCTTCGAAAATCCCCTCGCGCACCGGCGCGGACAGCGCGTTGACGGGGGGCGAATTCAAGGTAAGGACGGCAATCTCGCCTTCCGTGGACAGGTCGGCGACGTCGTTGATATTGCCCATGACGCATCTCCCATTATTGGTCGTTGAAATTGCCGGGATTGTAGCCAGTTTGAGCCTGAGAGCCAGCCCTGCTTTCCCCTGCGTTTGGGCTCTATGTCGCTCATTTGCGCACACCGGCTTTGCGTGTGCGTACAGAGACAGCGCTCTTCCCGAATCTTCCGCTTGCCATGATAGGATTTCAGCCGTTTTCGCATGGGAGTGATCCGGTTGGACGCGCAGATCAAAAAGAGAACCAAGGCCGGCAAGGGGCGCCCGCGCGTAAGTGTCGCCGCGCCTTCGGATGACCCGCGCCGTGATATTCTGGCCGCTGCCGCGCGGCTGTTCCGCCAGCACGGTATTGCCGGCGCGTCGGTGCGCGAAATCGCGCAGGAGGCGGGGCTGCGCAAGGCTTCGCTTTATTACTATTTTCCCTCCAAGCAGGACATCGTGCATGCGATGGCGGAAGATGTGCTGGTTCCGGCACTTGCTTTGCAGAAGCGGCTGAGTGCGGCGGCGCTTTCAGAGGCCGCCCGCCTTTATCTCTACCTTCGCCGCGATGTTCTTCAGCTTTGCAGCGCCCCTTACGATTGCAAGGCGATCTTGGCGATGAAAAAATGCAAGCCTATTGGCAGGAACGGGAAAAGCTCCTTCGCTGGCTCGCCGCGCGTGTGAAAAGCGGGATCGCGAAAGACGAGTTCTTGCCGCTTGATGTGCGCACTGCCGCGCAGGCTTTGCTCGCGGCGACTGAGGGTGCCTCGGCCTGGGTCGACCGGGCGAATGAACGAAAGTCCGTACGCCAAGCCGATGAACTGGCCAGCCTCATGCTGCGCGGCCTTCTCGCCCCGGGCAAGACGGTTGCGGATGTGAAAGCGGAAGCGGAAACGACCCGTATTTCTCTGGAAAGCTAAGGTTTTCAGCGCCAATCGATTGCCGGTTGACGCGGCGCCTCGCTCATCTTATTTTCGACCGATCGGTTGAAAATAAGATGAGCCGCAAATGAATATGCAGGACTTGCTGGTGCGGGGGCGCAAGGCCGTGCCTCCCCGTTTGGCGGAGGCGTCGTCGCTGCCGCCCGGTTTTTACACTTCCAAAGATGTCCATGCGCTTGAAGTGGAGCGCGTTTTCCGCCGTCATTGGCAAGCTGTCGGTCATGTGAGCGAAGTGCCCGAACCGGGATCATATTTCCGCTTCGATCTTGCAGGCGAGCCGCTGCTTATCGTGCGCGGCGCAGACGGCACTGTGCGCGCGCTTTCAGCCGTTTGCCGCCATCGCTGGATGCTTTTGAAGGAAGATGCGGGCAAGGCGGCTTCCTTTTCCTGCCCGTACCACAAGTGGACATACGCATTGGACGGCAAGCTCATTGGCGCGCCTTTGATGGAAGGGGCAGAGGGCTTTGAAAAAAAGAACTGCGCGCTTCCTTCTTTTGCGTGCGAAATCTGGAACGGGCTGATTTTCGTCAATCTGGACGGCACAGCGCCGCCGCTTCGCGAGCAAGTGGCGCCGTTGTCGCAGGAACTGGCGCCCTGGCGTATGGAGGAAATGGAACTCGTGGGGCGGCTCGATTTCGGCCAGGCCTATAATTGGAAAGTGTTGGTCGATAATTTCATGGAAGCCTACCACCATTTTGCGATCCATCCGGAAACCTTCGAGACGCATTATCCGGCGGCCATCACGCATGTCGACGAGGCCCAGGGCCCCTTTGCGGCTTTGCGTATTCCGCATAAAGGCAATGAGCAAGCCGAGACGCTTTTCACGCCCCTTCCCGGTATTCCGGACAAGGCGCGGCGCTCGTTTTCGGTTTTCAATGTCTATCCATCCTGCCTCTTTGCGGTATTGGCGGATGCGGTGATTTTTTACCGGCTGCAAATCGAGAACGAGGCCTTCTTCCAGCTTTCGATTTATCTTCTCGTTCATCCGCGCTCGCTTGATGTGGAAGAGGCCGGGGCGCGGAAGGAAATTTTTCTTGAGGCGACGCGCGCGGTTCACCATGAAGACATCATTGCGTGCGAGGGCGTCCAGAAAGGACTGGCGAGCGGTTCGGCCGGTCCCGGCCGTCTGAGCCATCTGGAAGCTGCGATCCATCAGCATCAGCGCTGGCTTTTGAGCGAGCTTGAGCGGGCGTGACGCTGCGTCGCTTGGGAACGCGCGGATTTCCGCCGATTTTTCCGTGGCTCGCCGCTGGCGGCCCGCCCGTCCGGCTGCTAGTCTCCCGGCCAATAAGAAAGCAGCATCAGGGAGCATGCGTCACGTGAAACCCGAGGACGAAATTCAGGCGGTCCGCGAAGGCTTCGCCAAGGGTGGCTATATTTGCGACAAGCAGATCGCCACGTCGATTTTCCTTTCCCGGAAACTGGGCAAGCCCATTCTCGTGGAAGGCCCGCCCGGCGTCGGTAAAACGGAACTTGCCAAGGCGACGGCGGAATATCTGGGCCAGGAGCTGATCCGCCTGCAATGTTATGAAGGCGTCGATGAAGCCAAGGCGCTTTACGAATGGAAATACGGCAAGCAGCTGCTTTACACCCAGGTGCTGAAGGAAAAGCTCGGCGACCTGATGGAAGGGGCGGTGGGGCTGAAACAGTCCATGGACCGCTTGCACGAATTCGACGACACGTTTTTCTCCACCGAGTTTCTGGAGCCGCGCCCGCTTTTGAAAGCACTGTGGTCGGAAAAGGGCGCGGTGCTTTTGATCGATGAGATCGACAAGTCGGATGATGAGTTCGAAGCCTTCCTGCTGGAGCTTTTGTCAGACTATCAGATTTCCGTGCCCGAGCTCGGCACGATCAAGGCCAAGAGCACGCCCATCGTATTCCTGACCTCGAACAATTCGCGCGAAATCGGCGATGCGCTGAAGCGGCGCTGTCTGCACCTTTATATTCCGTTCCCCGATTCCAAACTTGAGAATGACATCATCAAGGCGCGGGTGCCGGATGTGGAAGAGGGGCTGCGCAAACAGCTTGTCGCCTTCGTGCAGGGCCTGCGTACGCTGGAGCTCAAAAAACATCCCTCCGTTTCCGAGACGATCGACTGGGCGCGCACGCTGGTACTGCTTCATGCCGAAACGCTCGATGCGGAGCTCGTGCGCGATACGCTGAACGTTCTTCTCAAGTTCCAGGACGATATCGAGAATGTGGACGGGGAAATCAACGCCCTGACCACGCAGGCGCAAAAGGCGAGCGCATAGCCGGCGCCGGGGACGAGACCATGAGCGAGGTTCTGACCGAATTTATCCGGGCGCTGCGGGTGGCGGATGTGCGCGTGTCGATATCGGAAAGTATCGATGCGGGGCGCACCGTTGAGCTTGTGGGCTTTGATAACAGGCAGGTGCTCAAACACTCGCTCGGGCAAGTGCTCGCGAAAACCGAAGAAGAAAAACTTTCTTTCGACGAAACTTTCGACAAGTTCTTTGCCTTCGATCAGTTCAAGCCGCCGCCCAAGCGCGAAGACGGCCCCGGCCAGGCGAAAGATGGGGAGGGCGAAGGCGAGAAAAGCGAGAGCGGGCAAGACGCGCCGAGCGACGGCGAGGGTGAAGGCGGCGCAGATCAGCCTATGCCCGGCCAAAGCTCCGGCGGCGATGGCGGCGCGCCGCAAGGGGCCCAATCAGGGGGCAAGCCCGGCGGCAAGCCCGGCGGCGGGCCGGTCAATGAGGGAGATGTACGGCAAGCAGGCCCCAATGCCCCCGGCGGGCAGACCCTTCTTGAAATGCTGGAGGCGGGCGATGCCGCCGCCCTGCAAATGGCGCTGGCGGAGGCGGCCCGGCGCACGCAGCTCAACCGCATCCGGCTTTTCACGCAGCGCGGCATGTATGTGCGGCGCATTCTGGAGGAAATGGGGCTCGAAACGCTCGATCAGGCGATTGAGACGGCGGAGCGGCAAGGCACGGAGGCGGGCGATGCGCGCGGGCAGGAAATCCGCGAGATGCGCGACGGCTTGCGCGCGCAGGTGCGCGATTATGTCGAGCAGCAGCTTGAGCTTTATACCGCCAATGCCGGTAAACGGCTACGCGAGGAAGTGCTCTCCCAGGTGCGTCTTTCCAATGTCGACCATAGGGACGCCAAGGTTATCCGCCAGCTTGTGAAGAAGATGGCGAAGAAGCTCATCGCGCTCAATTCGCGGCGCAAGAAACGCACGCTGCGCGGCCAGCTCGATGTGCGCAAGACCATCCGCAAGAATATCGAATATGACGGGCTGCTTTTCGACATCGTCTGGAAAAGCGAGAAGGTGGACCGCCCGAAAGTGATGGCAATCTGCGATGTGTCCGGGTCCGTTGCGCAATATACGCGCTTTCTTCTGATGTTCCTTTATAGCCTCAGTGAGGTTTTGCCGCAGGTGCGCGCCTTTGCTTTTTCCGGCCGGCTGGGGGAAGTGACGGATCTCTTCGAAAAGGAGGGCATCGAGAAGGCGATTGCCGAGACCATGCATGTGCATGGCGGCGGGGCGACGGATTACGGCATGGCGCTGGAAGATTTCGCGGATCTTGCTCTTGATGATGTCGATCATCATACGACGGTGATCATGCTGGGGGACGGGCGCTCGAACAACGCCAATCCGCGCGCCGATATTCTGGACAAAATCCATGACCGTGCCCGGCGCGTCATCTGGCTGAACCCGGAGCCGAAATCGCTCTGGAATACGGGTGACAGCGTCATGCGCTCCTTCACTCCCCACTGCGACCGGGCGCAGACCTGCGCTTCCCTCAAAGACCTGGAGCGGGTGGTGAGCGAGCTGTTGCGCACGGCAGTTTAAGAGCCAAATCAAGCGCTTACGCAGGCCCCTGCCGGAACGTTTGGCGTGACCGCCAGTGCCGATTATGATCGGGGAGGGACTTGGCGAGATATGCTGCCGGGCCGAAGCGGGGGCCGCTTGCCGGTATTTCAGCATCGATCCGCGATACCGCCTTATGAAGGGTTCTCCGGCCCGATCCCTGCAAGGGGAAGGACCTGGAAGGCTTTAGGGGCAGCGCTGTGCCGGTGTGGGACAGGCGGGCCCCGCATTGGATATGGGGACTGGACAGGATGACCAGGGGGGCAAGCGCCGCCTGCGCTAAAAGCGCGGACAGGGTGCGCGTAGACAGGGTGCGCGCAGACAGGGTGCGCGTAGACAGGGCGGCAAAGATCAAGCGGGCTGCATTTGCGCTCTTGGCTTTGGGCGGTGCGCTTTTCTGGGCGTCCGCCACCCGCGCGGAAGTGGCCGATTATCTACCGCTTGCCCGGCCGGCCCCGTCCGATTCCATTCTTTCCAAACCGATCCGCGAGCCCGGCGATCCGGGCGGGGCGGGCCACGTGCTGCCCGCGCCCGATTATAGCGCCCGCAAAAAATTCAATGTCGTGGTGCTGGGCGATTCGCTCGGCGACGGGCTTTGGGCGGGGCTTTACCGCGTCTTGAAAGGCGACAAGCGCTTTGAGGTGATCAAACGCTCGAAAGTCGCCTCGGGGTTTGTGCGCTCGGAATATTACGACTGGAACGCGAATGTCGAGCGGGTGCTCGATGAAGAGCGGGTCGATATTGCCGTCGTGATGATCGGCACGAACGACCGGCAGGTCATCGTCAACGGCAAGGGCGAGCGTTATCCGCTGCGCGCCAAGGGCTGGGAAAAGGAATACCGCGAGCGCATCCGCCGCTTCACCGCCTCGCTGCAGGCGCGCGGGGCCTATATTTACTGGGTCGGCATTCCGGTCATGCGCTCGGCGCGGTTTGGCGGCGATATGCAATATTTCAACTCGATCTACCGCGAGGAAACGGCACGCGCGGGCGTGCCTTTCGTGCCTACCTGGAAGGCGCTTGCGGGCGCCGATGGCGCCTACACCGCTTATGGGCCGGATTTGCGCGGGCGGGAAAAATTGCTGCGCGCCGATGACGGCATTCATTTCACCCTTGCCGGTTATCAGGTGCTCGCCTCTATAGTAGCGGATGCGATTAAAACCGATATCGATAAGGGCTATGTGCGCCTCGATGCGCCGGCCGGGAAGTCCCCGCAAAGCGCGGCTCTCTCTGAGCCTGAGGGAGGTGTGCCGGCCGAACCTCAAACGCCCGCTCAAGGACATGAGGAAGACGCCTCTATCGATGGGGCTCACGGCGCTGAAAGCGAAGTTCAAAGCGCCCGCGCTGCGCCCATCGAAGTGCCGGAGCTGCGACCCGGCCGTGCCGACGATTGGAGCTGGCCGCTGCGCTAAAGCCGCTCTCGCTCTTCTTCTCGTTTCAACGCTCAGCGCCTGCGCTTCTGGAAGTTGCGGCCCGGCGCCCGCGCCTGCGCCCGGTCTTGCCGCCTTTTACAGCGCATTGGGTGAGCTTGAGAACGGCACGCGCACCCGCGCGGTTTCCATTCTGCATCTCGGCGACAGCCATATCGCCGCCGACAGGTTCAGCGGCGATCTTGCCGCGCGCTTTCAGGTCCGCTTCGGCGATGGCGGGCGCGGGCACTTTCCGCCCGCCGAGCCTTTTCCTTATTTCGCGCGCCAGGGCTACGAGGTGTCGGCCTCGGAGGGCTGGCACATTGCCAACAGCCAGCGCCCGGACGCGCCAGGGCCTTTCGGCCTGACCGGTATCCGCGCGCAGAGCGGCTCGGCTGCGGACTTTATGCGCCTTGCCGCGCGGGCAGGGGCGGTTTCTTCTTTCGCCGTGGACGTTTGGGGCGCACCTGAGGGCGGCTCTTTTCAGCTTTTCCTCGATGGAGAAGAGGCGGGGATTTTTTCCAGCAAGGGCCACGGGCTCATCCGCGTTGCGCTGAAAGGCGGAATGGCCAGCCGGGCGGAACTGCGCCCCATGGGCGACGGGCCGGTCACGGTGCTTGGCTGGGGCCGCGCGCCGGCCGCGCGCGGCGTTCTCTATGAGGCACAGGGCATTCCGGGCGCGCGCCTTTCCATCCTGGAGCGCTGGGACGAGGGTGTTTTGCGCGCCGAGCTTGAAGCGCTGAAGCCCGATCTCATCATTCTCGATTACGGCACGAATGAAGGCTTCGACGATGCGCTCTCGCCCGTTCAGTACAAGCGCCTGCTCGGGCAGACATTGCGCCGGCTCGGCGAGTGGGCGCCGGGCGCCTCCCTTGCCGTTATCGGCGCGCGCAGCGGCGCGCGGCTTCCTTCCTATCTTAAAACCGGGGCGGAGCGGCGGACTTATCCTTGCGTGCCGCTGGCGCTGAATGAGAAAGCGAAATATCCGGCGCTCCTCGCGCAGGAAAGCCCGGTGCTCGCCCGCTGGCACGCGCCGCCTTCTTTAGGCGCGGTGCGCGCCGCGCAGGAAGAGGCGGCGGCTGCGGAAGGCGCTTTCTTTTGGAACGCGGCGGCGGCTATGGCGGCGGGGGAGGGCGCTGCCTGCGCCATCCACACCTGGGTGCTGGCCGAACCGCCGCTGGCCTATTCCGATCATGTGCATTTGACCCCTGCAGGCGCCGAGCGGCTGGCCGCGCGTTTCTGGGAGGCCTTGATGGGGCCTTATGAGACCGCGCAGTGCCGGGCGAGGGCTGCGGGAAACGCGCTTTTTTGAGCGGGCCGCGCCATTAACCAAAATGTCACGCGCCTGTTGCGAAAAGGCGCGCCAAGCCTGACAATCTGGGCTCCGTCATGCCCCCTGACGGTTAATGTAGCGCGTAACATGTGTCAGGCGGCGGATGCTTTTCCCAACTTTCGAGTTTGGCGTTTTTTTTCTCGTTGTCTTCGCGGTGGGCTGGGAGCTCCGCCGCGATCCGAGTTGGCGTAAGCTTTTTCTCGTTGGCGCGAGTTACTTTTTCTATGGCTGGTGGGACTGGCGCTTTGTCGGCCTTCTGGTCTTGTCCTCGACCATCAATTTTTCCGCCGGCTGGCTGCTCGACAGGCTGGGCCGGCCTTCCATGCGCAAAACCGTGGTGGCGCTCGCCGTCATTCTCAATCTGAGCATTCTCGGCTTCTTCAAATATTACGGCTTCTTCCTCGACAGTTTGCGCGTGCTTCTGGAAACGCTCAATCTGGAGCGGGATCTGCCTTTCGTGCAGGTCATTTTGCCGGTGGGGATTTCCTTCTTCACCTTCCAGGGCATTTCCTATGTGGTGGATGTCTACCGGGGGCATGTGCGCGCCTCGCACTCGGTGCTGGATGTCTTTCTCTATATCTCGTTCTTCCCGCAGCTTGTCGCCGGGCCCATCGTGCGCGCGGCGGATTTCCTGCCGCAGCTTGATGAGACCCCGCGCCTGACGCGCGCCATGGGCGCGATCGGCGTGGTGCTGATCCTTTCCGGCCTCATCAAGAAAATGGTGATTGCCAATTATCTGGCGAGCGAGCTCGTGGACCCGGCCTTTTTCGATCCTTCTGTGCTGGGGGGCGCGGATCTTCTGATCGGGGTTTACGGCTATGCGGTGCAGATCTATTGCGATTTTTCCGGCTATTCGGATATCGCCATCGGGGTCGCGGCGCTGCTTGGCTATAAGTTCTCGGAAAATTTCAATCAGCCTTACCGCGCCTCATCCCTGCAAGATTTCTGGCGCCGCTGGCATATTTCCCTCTCCACCTGGCTGCGGGATTATCTTTACATTCCCCTGGGCGGGAACCGGGGCGGGGGCTTTGCCACCTATCGCAATCTCTTTTTGACGATGTTTCTGGGCGGGCTCTGGCATGGGGCGGCCTGGACTTTCGTTTTCTGGGGCGCGTTTCACGGCGCGGCGCTTGGGATCGAGAGTTTCGCCCGCCAGAAGCTGAACGCCCTTGCCCCGCCTGCGGGGGAGGAGCCCGGCTATATCACCCGCCTCTCGCGCCCGCTCAACCGGGTGCTGGGCGTCATCGTCACGTTCCATCTCGTTTGTTTTGCCTGGATTTTCTTCCGGGCGGAAAATTTCACGCTGGCGTCGACCTATGTGACGGGGCTTGCCGATTGGTCGGTGCCTTCGCTTTATGTGACGCCCTTCATTGCGGCGCTGATCGCGGGCTCGCTTTGCTTCCAGTTCACCCCGCCGAAGCTCGCCGAATGGCTGGCGCGCCCGCTTGAATATGCGCCTTCCGCCGTCTTGGGGCTGGTGCTCGGGCTTGGTATCTTTCTTATCTGGGCTGCGGCGCCGGCAGGCGTTGCGCCGTTCATCTATTTCCAGTTCTAGGCGGGCTGGAGACATGAGGATGCAGGGGCTATGGGACAGGATATAGCGCTTTCCAATCCGGGCGATATCGTGCCGCAAAACCAGGCGCTGGCGACGACCGACCGGGTGATTTTTCAGAACGGCGAAGTCGAGCAGGGCTGGGAAGCGGTGCCGCGCGGCTTCCTGCGCGAAGAACGGGAGACCCATTATCAGGTCGGCCGCCTCTGGCGCGCGCTTATTATCGCCGCCGCCGTGCTTGCGCTTTTGAATAGCGGGCGGCTCGTCACCATGGTGAGCGGGCTTTCCGTCGGCCCGGTGGAAGACACGGTCATCGTCATGTCCGAGACCTGGCACGAGCAGATGAACGAGCGCGGCCTTGCCCAATTCGCCGAAGAGGTGCGCGCCAAGATCGATGCCTGGCGCGCGGCGACTTGGGAAGATGTCGAAGAAGACCTGCCTGCAGGTGAACGCGAGGGCGCATTGCTGCGCGGCCCGCAAAGCGGGGTTTAGACGGCCTACTGTTTACGCAAAGAAAAAGCCCCGCTTCGGATGAAGCGGGGCTTTTGCGTTTCTTAGCTTGCCTTAGCGGGGCAGGTCGCTCTTGCCCATCAGGGCGAGGTCGACCTCGCGGGCGCATTGGCGGCCCTCGCGGATGGCCCAGACGACCAGCGACTGGCCGCGGCGCATGTCGCCGCAGGTGAAGATCTTCTCGCGGCTGGCCTTGTAGCGGATCGTGTCCGCCGCCACATTGCCGCGCGGGTCGAGCTCGACGCCGAGCTCTTCCAGCATGCCTTCATGGACGGGGTGAACGAAACCCATGGCAAGCAGCACGAGGTCGGCTTTCAGCTCGAATTCCGTGCCCGCGATGGGTTTCATATTCTCGTCCACATGCACGCAGTGCAGCTTTTTCACCTGTCCGTCTTCGCCGGTGAATTTCTGCGTCATCACCGCAAATTCGCGCTCCGCCCCTTCCTGCTGGCTGGAGGAGGTGCGCAGCTTCAGCGGCCAGTCCGGCCAGGTCAGGAGCTTGTTCTCCATCACGGGCGGCTTCGGCATGATTTCAAGCTGCGTGATCGACAGGGCGCCCTGGCGGCGCGAGGTGCCGATGCAGTCAGAGCCCGTATCGCCGCCGCCGATCACGACGACATGCTTGCCGCCTGCCAGGATCGGTTCGACATTGTCGAGCGGTTCCTCGGAGACGCGGCGGTTCTGCTGCGGCAGGAA
>ERZ1673962.1112-NODE-1112-length-14287-cov-120.498876_pt1 | contig 14287 bp, 9 predicted proteins | sample MGYA00580188_ERZ1673962 | MGnify/ENA primary metagenome ERZ1673962 (study PRJEB41334, sample SAMN05608104) | rock metagenome | biome: terrestrial subsurface; feature: shale formation; material: shale | place: USA: Pennsylvania ... | reverse complement strand
GGAATACTTTTTCCTGAAAATCAAGGCTGCCTTCCCCGGGAAAGCGCGATGAACCCAAAAAAAGGGCGACCGAGGTCGCCCTTTTTCATGAAGAACCCGAACTTAGTTCTGGTTTTCCATCTGAGCACGGATCAGATCACCAATGGTGGTCGGGCCAGTGCTTTCTACGTCCTGCTTGGTGCGCAGCTCTTTCATCGCATCCTTTTCGTCTTCGACGTCTTTGGACTTGATGGACAGGCTGATCACGCGGGACTTGCGGTCGATGCTGATGATCTTGGCTTCGACTTCGTCGCCTTCCTTCAGCACGTTGCGCGCATCTTCAACGCGGTCACGGCTGATTTCGGAGGCTTTCAGGGTCGCTTCGATATCGTTGCCCAGATCGATGATGGCGCCTTTGGCGTCAACTTCTTTCACGATGCCACGAACGATGCTGCCCTTGTCATTGACGGCGGCGTAGTTGGAGAACGGATCGTCTTCCAACTGCTTGATGCCCAGGGAGATGCGCTCACGCTCCGGATCGACCGACAGGATGACGGTATCCAGCTCGTCGCCCTTCTTGAAGCGGCGAACGGCTTCTTCACCCGGCTCGTTCCAAGAGATGTCGGACAGGTGAACCAGGCCGTCGATGCCGCCGTCCAGACCAATGAAGATACCGAAATCGGTGATCGACTTGATGGTGCCGGAGATGCGGTCGCCCTTGTTGAACTGGCCAGAGAAGTCTTCCCATGGGTTGGACTTGCACTGCTTGATACCCAGGGAGATACGACGACGCTCTTCGTCGATGTCCAGAACCATGACTTCCACTTCGTCGCCGACCTGTACGACCTTCGACGGGTGGATGTTCTTGTTGGTCCAGTCCATTTCGGAAACGTGTACCAGGCCTTCGACACCCTCTTCCAGCTCGGCGAAGCAGCCGTAGTCGGTCAGGTTGGTGACGCGAGCCTGAACACGGGTGCCTTCCGGGTAACGCGCCTTGATGGCAACCCATGGGTCTTCGCCCAGTTGCTTCAGGCCCAGCGATACGCGGTTGCGCTCGCGGTCGAACTTCAGCACCTTGACATCGATCTCGTCGCCAACGTTGACGATCTCGGACGGATGCTTGATGCGCTTCCAGGCCATGTCGGTAATGTGCAGCAGACCATCGACGCCGCCCAGGTCAACGAACGCACCGTAATCGGTGAGGTTCTTGACGATACCTTTGACCTGCTGGCCTTCCTGCAGGGACTCGAGCAGAGCTTCGCGCTCGGCACTGTTCTCTGCTTCCAGCACGCTGCGACGGGAAACGACAACGTTGTTGCGCTTCTGGTCCAGCTTGATGACCTTGAACTCGAGCTCTTTGCCTTCCAGATGGGTGGTATCACGCACCGGACGGACATCGACCAAGGAACCTGGGAGGAACGCACGGATGCCGTTAACGTCGACAGTGAAGCCGCCTTTAACCTTACCGTTGATAACGCCCTTGACCACTTCCTCAGCGGCGAAAGCTGCTTCCAGAACAATCCAGGATTCCGCGCGCTTGGCTTTTTCACGGGACAGCTTGGTCTCGCCAAAGCCATCTTCAACCGCGTCCAGAGCAACGTGGACCTCGTCACCCACCTTGATGGTCAGCTCGCCCTGCTCGTTGTAGAACTGCTCGACCGGGATGACGCCCTCGGACTTGAGGCCGGCATGCACGGTGACCCAGTCACCGTCGATGTCGACCACGATGCCGGTGATGATGGCGCCCGGCTGCATGTCGAGGGATTTAAGGCTTTCTTCAAATAGTTCTGCGAAGCTTTCGCTCATGTTGATTCCTGCTGTTTTCAGGCGAGAATCCGCCCAATCTCCACATTCCAGACAATGTGGGTTCATTCATATAAAAAAAGGCCTGTGGGACTGGATCTGGTCTCCCACATGCCTCCTTGTTAACGGCCTCGAGATGCACAGCCTGCTGGCTGTGCCTACTCAAGGTCCGTTTGGCCGCCTTTCGGCGTTCCGATCATCCAGCCAAATCGCGGTCGGCGACTTCGCTCAGAATCTTTTGCAACACCTCATCAATGGAGAGTGTAGTGGAATCCAGTTGAACGGCATCATCTGCCGGCTTCAGCGGGGCCACCGCACGTTGGGTATCGCGCTCATCGCGCTCCCGAATCTCCTCAAGAAGACTCGCGAGATTAACATCATCGCCTCGTGCCTTCAACTGCAAGTAACGTCTGCGAGCACGCTCTTCCGCACTCGCGGTGAGGAATATCTTCAACGGCGCGTCGGGAAATACCACAGTACCCATGTCACGCCCGTCCGCGACCAGTCCCGGCGCCTCGCGAAAGGCCTTCTGTCGCTGCAGCAAGGCGGTGCGAACCACCGGTAACGCTGCGACCTGGGATGCGCCGGCGCCAACCTGCTCGTTACGGATCGACTCGGTGACCTCCTCCCCCTCCAGAATGATGATCATGCCGTGCCCATCGCGTGCGGCACCAAACTGGACATCGAGGTGCTCGGCGAGCACCTTCAGCGCTTCTTCGTTGGTCAGATCGACGCCGTGATTGCGCGCTGCGAATGCCAGCAGGCGATACAAGGCACCGGAGTCGAGGAAATTCCAGCCAAGCTTGCCCGCAAGCAAGGCTGCAACTGTGCCCTTCCCCGAGCCACTCGGCCCATCGATGGTGATGACCGGAACGGGCCTGATCATGAATCACCCTCCGAATGTACCTGCATGCCGGCGCGCTGCGCCAAGGAGAGGAAGTTGGGGAACGACGTCGCCACGTTGGCGCAGTCATGGATTCGAATCGGGCCATTGGCTCGCAGCGCAGCCACACTGAAGGACATCGCGATGCGGTGATCGCCATGCGCCCAGACTTCACCGGAACCGATCGCACCACCTTCGATGACAATTCCGTCCGGGGTCGGTTCAGCCTTGACCCCCAGTGTCTGCAGCCCGTCCGCCATGACCTGGATGCGGTCAGACTCCTTGACCCGCAGCTCTTCGGCACCGCGCAACGTGGTACGACCTTCCGCGCAGGCCGCAGCCACGAAGAGCACCGGGAACTCGTCGATCGCCAGCGGAACCAGGTCCTCGGGAATGTCGATACCCTTGAGCTGCGCGCCACGCACGCGAATATCCGCCACCGGCTCGCCGCCCACCTCGCGCGGGTTCTCCAGAGAGATGTCGCCGCCCATCAACTTCAGAATATCGATCACGCCGGTACGGGTCGGATTCACGCCGACATGCTCGAGCACGATCTCCGAACCCTGCGCAATGCTCGCCGCCACCATGAAGAATGCCGCTGAAGAAATATCGGCAGGCACTTCAATATGAGTACCACGCAGCTTGTGCCCTGGCTCGACAACCGCAGTACTGCCCTTGACGGTCACCGGATAGCCGAAACCGCGAAGCATCCGCTCGGTGTGATCACGCGTCGGAGCCGGTTCGGTTACCGAGGTCTGATCAGCTGCATACAGACCGGACAGTAACAGGCAGGACTTGACCTGCGCGCTGGCCATCGGCATTTCGTAATGCATGCCGGACAGACGCTGGCCGCCGCGAATGGTCAGCGGCGGACGCCCTTCCGGTGCCGTCTCGATAACGGCTCCCATCTCGCGCAGCGGCTTGGCGACGCGGTTCATCGGCCGTTTGGACAGGGACGCATCACCCGTCAACGTCGTATCGAACGGCTGCGCCGCGAGCAAACCGGACAGCAGCCGCATGGAGGTTCCTGAGTTGCCCAGGTAGATCGGCCCGGGCGGGTTCTTGAGGCCGTGCAGACCGACACCATGGACCGTCACGCGCCCCTGATGCGGACCCTCGATGACGACGCCCATGTCCCGGAACGCCTGAATGGTCGCCAGAGCATCTTCGCCCTCCAGGAAGCCTTCGACTTCCGTCACGCCCTCGGCAAGAGAGCCGAGCATGATCGAGCGGTGAGAAATGGATTTGTCGCCTGGCACACGCAGATGGCCGGTCAGGCTGCCGCCAGGGCTGGCGAGGAAAACGAGGTCATTGGAATGCATAACGTCCACATAGGCTCGGCGAGCCAGTATTTTGCTGAAATGTTCCCGGGCAGCCTTGGCGCGAGTGAAAACGCCCAACAGCTTGTGCCCGTCTCCTTCATCGACCGCGGCGCGCAGCGCGTCGAGGTCGGCACGAAAATCGTCCAGGGTATGCAGCACTGCCTCGCGGTTGGCGAGAAAGATGTCGTGCCACATCACCGGATCGCTACCGGCGATACGGGTGAAATCGCGAAAACCACCTGCCGCGTAGCGGAAGATCTCGAGATTCTCATGGCGCTTGGCGAGCGAATCAACCAGACCGAAGGCCAGCAGATGCGGTAAATGACTAGTGGCAGCCAGCACCTCATCGTGATGCGTCACCTCCATATGCTCGACATCCGCACCCAGCGCCGACCAGAGCTTGCTCACCAGCGTGAGCGCTTGCGGATCGGTATTTTCCAGCGGCGTCAGGATCACCTTGTGCCGCCGAAACAGCGTGCTGTTCGCCGCCGTCACGCCACTGAGTTCGGAGCCGGCGATGGGATGGCCAGGCACGAACCTTGATGGCATGTTGCCGAACACTTTACGCGCACAGCGCACGACATTGCCCTTGGCGCTGCCGACGTCAGTGATCACTGCGTCGCCCAGCTCTATGTTTGCCAGCTCGGCGAGCAGCCGCTCCAGCGCAAGAATAGGCGTGGCGAGCTGAATCACATCAGCCCCATGACAAGCCTCTGCAAGCGTCGCGGCGCAGCGATCCACCACGCCCAGTTCGACCGCAAGCTCACGCGAGCGTGCATCCAGATCGAAGCCGACCACCTCGCGACAAAGGCCAGCCTCACGCAAGCCCTTGGCGAACGAGCCGCCAATCAGGCCAAGGCCGATCACAACCAGGCGATTCACAATCGGCGAAGGCTGTTGCGCGTGACGAGCGTGATTCACTGAGCGAGTACCTGACGCAGCACATCGAGAAAGCGTGCATTTTCCTGCTCGGTGCCAATTGAGATACGCAGGAACGTTGGCATACCGTATCCGGCCATAGGGCGCACAATCACCCCTTCGCGCAACAGCGCCTGATTGATCGGCGTAGCGTCACGAGCGAAGTCCACCGCGATGAAATTGCCCCGCGAAGGGATCCACTCCAGTCCCAGCTGACGGAAACCCGTTTCCAGCTGAAGCATCCCGGCATCATTCGCCTTGCGGCTTGCAAGCAGATAATCGACGTCACCCAGCGCTGCGCAAGCCGCTGCCAGCGCCAGACTGTTCACGTTGAATGGCTGCCTGACGCGATTCAGCACATCGGCGATCACCGGCGAACTGATCGCGTAGCCGACCCGCAGCGCAGCAAGCCCATAAGCCTTGGAGAAGGTGCGCGAAACCAGCAGATTCGAATAGTCGGCCAGAAAGGCCAGACCATCCGGCAGCTCCTGCCCTTCGGCATATTCGATGTAGGCCTCGTCCAGCACCACCAGGACATGCTCCGGTACGCGCGCTAGAAATCCACCCAGCGCAGCAGCATCGAACCAGGTTCCGGTGGGATTGTTGGGGTTGGCGACGAAAACCACGCGGGTATTCTCGTCGATGGCCACCGCCATTGCGTCGAGGTCGTGCCCCCAGTTCCTGGCCGGCACGGCACGTCCCTCGGCCCCGACCGCCTGCGTCGCGATCGGATAGACAGCGAAGGCATGCTCGCTGAACACGGCGTTGAGGCCCGGAGCCAGATAGGCGCGCGCAACCAGCTCAAGAATGTCGTTGGAACCATTGCCCAGGGTGACTTGATTGATTCCGACCGAATAGCGCTCGGCAAGTCGCTGCTTGAGCGCGAACCCGTTGCCGTCGGGGTAGCGGGTCAACTCCGAAAGCTCAGCCCTGATCGCATCAAGCACTTTCGGGCTTGGCCCCAGCGGGTTCTCGTTGCTGGCCAGCTTGACGATTCCTGCGGGGTCCAAACTCAGCTCGCGCGCCAGTTCTTCAACCGGCTTGCCCGGTACGTACGGCGACAGCTTCTGCACCCCTGGCTGCGCCAGGGCGAGGAAATCACAACTCATAACAAAACCTCAGGCTGCAGGCTTCAGGCGGCAGGTACAAGCCGGTCGCCTGCCCCACTGCCGCGACCTGAAGCCGCAATTAAAGAACCGCTTTGGGGTAGGAACCCAACACCTTAAGGGCCACAGCTTCCTGCCCGAGCCTCTCCAGCGCATCCTTGATCAGCGGATCCTGGTGGTGACCCAGGAAATCGATGAAGAACACGTAGGTCCACTTGCCGCTGCGCGACGGCCGCGTTTCGATTCGAGTAAGGTCGATGCCGTTGGCATGGAACGGCACCAGCAGCTCGTGCAAGGCGCCTGGCTTGTTGCGCATCGAGACGATGATAGAGGTCTTGTCATCACCGGTCGGCGGCACTTCCTGGCTACCGATAATCAGGAATCGCGTGGAGTTGTCCGGGCGGTCCTCAATCTTCTCGGCCAGCTTGGTCAGACCGTAGAGCTGGGCAGCCATGTCGCCGGCGACGGCCGCCGAATTCCACTCGCTCTTGACCCGCTTGGCCGCATCCGCATTGCTGGAAACCGCTACGCGCTCGACATTCGGGTAGTGGGCATCAAGCCACTTGCGGCACTGCGCCAGCGATTGCGCGTGGGAGTAGATGCGCGTGATCCGATCAGTCTTGGTCGTCTCGCCCACCAACAAATGGTGGTGGATACGCAGCTCCACTTCGCCGCAGATCACGATGTCGTGCTCGAGGAAGCTGTCCAGCGTGTGATTGACTGCACCTTCGGTGGAGTTCTCCACCGGCACTACGCCGAAATTCACAGCCCCCGCCACAACCTCGCGAAACACCTCATCAATGGCTGCCATTGGCGTACTGATGACCGCATGGCCGAAATGCTTGAGCGCCGCAGCCTGGGAGAAGGTACCCTCTGGGCCGAGATAGGCAACTCGGAGCGGCTGTTCCAGGGCCAGGCAGGACGACATGATCTCACGGAACAGACGCGCCATTTCCTCGTTATCGAGCGGCCCGCGGTTGAGCTCCATGATGTGCTTGAGCACCCAGGCTTCGCGCTCCGGACGGTAGAACACCGCGGACTCGCCCTCGGCCAGCGCCGCGGTCTTGACCCGGGCGACTTCCTGGGCACAGCGGGCGCGCTCGCTGATCAGGTCGAGAATGCGCTCGTCGAGGCTGTCGATTCGAACCCGCAGGGCCTTCAACTGATCGGCGTCGCTCATCAGCCGTGCTCCTTCTCGAACTCGGCCATGTAGGCCACCAGCGCTTCGACCGCATCCAGGCCTACGGCGTTGTAGATAGAAGCGCGCATGCCACCCACGGAGCGATGCCCTTTGAGGTTCAACAGGCCACGCGCGTCGGCGCCGGCCAGGAACGCCTTGTCCAGACGCTCATCGGCCAGACGGAACGGAACGTTCATCCACGAACGCGCATTGATGGCGATCGGGTTGGTGTAGAAATCGCTGGCATCGATGGCACCGTAGAGCATGTCCTTCTTGGCGCGGTTGCGCTGCTCCATCGCCTCGACGCCGCCCTGCTCCTTCAGCCACTCGAAGACCAGCCCCGAGAGATACCAGGAAAAGGTTGCCGGCGTGTTGTACATCGAGCCGTTATCCGCCGCGACCTTGTAGTCGAGCATGGTCGGGCAAGCGGAACGCGCATGGCCGAGCAGGTCTTCACGAACGATGACGACCACCAGCCCGGATGGCCCGATGTTCTTCTGCGCTCCGGCGTAGATCAGGCCGAACTTCGAGACGTCGATGGTCCGCGACAGAATGTCCGACGACATGTCGACGACCAGCGGCGTATCGCCGAGATCCGGAATCCAATCGAACTGCAGGCCGCCGATGGTCTCGTTGCTCGCGTAGTGCAGGTACGCCGCGTGCTCGCTCAACTGCCAGTCGTTCTGCCCCGGAATGGCGAAGTAATCGAGAGATTTGGCGCTGGCAGCCACGTTGACGTTACCGAAACGACGCGCCTCTTCGATCGCCTTGCGCGACCAGATGCCCGTGTCAATGTAGTCAGCAACGCCATCTTCCGGCAGCAGGTTCAGCGGAATCTCGGCAAACTGCTGGCTGGCGCCCCCCTGCAGGAACAGCACCTTGTAGTTCGACGGAATTGCCAGCAGGTCGCGCAGATCCTGTTCGGCCTTTTCGGCGATAGCGGTGTATTCGTCGCTACGGTGGCTCATCTCCATGACCGACAGGCCCTTGCCATGCCAGTCGAGAAGCTCCGCCTGGGCGCGCTGAAGGACGGCTTCGGGAAGCGCAGCCGGACCGGCACAGAAGTTAAAGGCGCGTTTGCTCACTGCTGTTCTCTCGCTCTTGCTCGATATTGAATCCCGCGGCGCGGCGACCGGTACCTCTACCGTCCGCCGCGCTACCACCTGATTGCGGATTGCTTTCGCCGATCAGTCTTCGTCGTCTGTCGGCACCACATCCGGAGATACGTCGCCAGCCCCGCCGAGCAGTTCATCCTCGCTCGGCTCGGTGCTGAGTACAGGCATTTCCTTCTCGAGGGCGTCGTCATCGAGCAACGCTTCGATGTCTTCCAGCACGTCTTCCTCGGATGGCTCCTGCACGCGCTCCAGACCAACCAGATGCTCGCCCTTGCTCAGTTTGATGAGGGTGACGCCCTGAGTATTGCGACCCAGCGATGACACCTCGTCGACGCGGGTCCGGACCAGCGTGCCCTGATCGGAGATCAGCATGATCTCCTCGCCCTCGAGCACCTGCACGGCACCGATCAGCGGACCGTTACGCTCGTTGGTGACCATGGCGATGACGCCCTGACCACCGCGACCGCGGCGTGGAAACTCTTCCATCGCGGTGCGCTTGCCGTAGCCACGCAAAGATGCGGTAAGGATCTGTGCACCCGATTCCGGAATCAGCATGGAGATGATGCGCTGCCCTTCGGGCAGACGCATACCGCGTACACCGCGGGCATTGCGGCCCATGATGCGAACCTTGCTTTCCTTGAAACGGATGACCTTGCCGCCGTCGGAGAACATCATCACTTCCTGGGCACCATCGGTAACGGCCGCAGCGATGAGGGTGTCGCCTTCTTCCAGCTTGAGCGCGATCAGGCCGGACGTACGCGGACGGCTGAACTGCACCAAGGGCGTCTTCTTGACCGTGCCATTGGCGGTAGCCATGAAAATGTAGGAGCCGGTCGGCTCGTCTTTCTCGTCGCTGTCGGCGTCATCGCTTTCGACGTCGTCCGCATCATCGTGCTCGATGACCAGGCCTTCTGCTTCGTCCAGGTCGTCCTCACCTTCGGCGGCCTGCTTGCGCAGCGCTTCCAGATCGACCTGAAGCATGGCGGTGATGCGCTCGCCCTCATCGAGCGGTAGCAGGTTGACCAGCGGGCGGCCGCGCGAAGTGCGAGATGCTTCGGGAATCTCGTAGGTCTTCAGCCAGTACACTTTGCCCTTGCTGGAGAACAGCAGCAGCGTGGTGTGACTGTTGGCAACCAGCAGATGCTCGACGTAATCCTCTTCCTTCACACCAGTCGCAGCCTTGCCGCGACCACCACGGCGCTGCGCCTGGTAGGCGGCCAGCGGTTGCGACTTGGCATAACCACCATGAGAGATGGTGACGACGCGCTCTTCTTCGGTGATCAGGTCCGCCAGCGTCAGGTCCAGACGCGACTCGAGAATCTCGGTGCGCCGTGCATCGCCGAAATCGCGCTTCACGCCTTCCAGTTCTTCGCGGATGACTTCCATCAGGCGAACCGGATTGGTCAGGATGCGGATCAGCTCGCCGATCTGGGTGAGGATTTCCTGGTATTCGCTGAGCAGCTTCTCGTGCTCGAGGCCGGTCAGGCGGTGCAGACGCAGATCAAGAATCGCCTGCGCCTGTTCCGGCGACAGAAAGTACTTGCCGTCACGCAGGCCAAACTGCGGATCGAGGCCTTCCGGGCGACAGGCATCAGCCCCTGCGCGCTCGACCATGGCTTCAACGGCGCTCGATTCCCAGGCAGTGGAAATCAGCGCATCCTTGGCCTCGGCTGGGGTTGGCGAAGCCTTGATCACCGCAATGACCGGATCGATGTTGGACAGCGCGACCGCCTGCCCTTCAAGAATGTGCCCACGCTCGCGCGCCTTGCGCAGTTCGTAGACCGTACGGCGGGTAACGACTTCGCGGCGGTGGCGAACGAAGGCTTCCAGCAGCTCTTTCAGGTTCAGCGTACGTGGCTGGCCATCGATGAGCGCAACCACGTTGATACCGAAGACGCTCTGCAGCTGGGTCTGGGCGTATAGGTTGTTGAGGATCACCTCCGGCACTTCGCCGCGGCGCAGCTCGATGACCACGCGCATGCCGTCCTTGTCGGACTCGTCACGCAGCTCGGTGATGCCTTCGATCTTCTTCTCTTTCACCAGCTCGGCGATCTTCTCGATCAGCCGTGCCTTGTTCAGCTGGTAAGGCAGCTCGGTGATGACGATCTGCTGACGGCCGCCGACCTTGTCGATATCTTCGATATCGGCGCGAGCACGGATATAAATGCGGCCACGGCCGGTGCGGTAGGCCTCGATGATGCCAGCACGGCCATTGATGATACCGGCAGTGGGGAAATCGGGGCCCGGGATGAACTGCATGAGTTCGTCGATAGTGATATCGGCGTTGTCGATCAGCGCCAGGCAACCATCAATCACTTCGCCCAGGTTATGCGGCGGGATGTTGGTCGCCATGCCTACCGCAATACCGCTGGAGCCGTTCACCAGCAGATTGGGAACCTTGGTCGGCATGACCGCCGGGATCTGCTCGGTGCCATCGTAGTTGGGCACCCAGTCGACGGTTTCCTTTTCCAGGTCGGCCAGCAGCTCATGGGCCAACTTGGCCATGCGCACTTCGGTGTAACGCATCGCTGCAGCGCTATCGCCGTCAACCGAACCGAAATTACCCTGGCCGTCGACCAGCATGTAGCGCAGCGAAAATGGCTGCGCCATACGCACGATGGTGTCGTATACCGCCGAATCGCCGTGCGGGTGGTATTTACCGATCACGTCACCGACCACACGGGCGGATTTCTTGTACGGCTTGTTCCAGTCGTTGCCGAGTTCGCTCATGGCGAACAGTACGCGGCGGTGTACCGGTTTCAGGCCATCGCGCGCGTCCGGCAGCGCACGGCCAATGATCACGCTCATCGCGTAATCAAGGTAGGACTGCTTGAGCTCGTCTTCGATATTGACCGGGAGGATTTCTTTGGCCAGTTCGCCCATGGAAGCCTGGTTCCTTATAGTCAGCAGGGTCCTGTAATAAGCGCGGGATGGTAACACAGACGACTGCTATAAACTGAGCCTTGCACGGAGCAAAACCGGCTTGCACAGCACACCCGAGCGCGACCGATCGTTGCTCAGTGCAGCCGTTTGCGGCTCATCAACTCGGCCATCTTCGCGGCACTTGGCCGCTCGACCACGCCTTTCTCGGTGACAATGGCATCGATGAGATCGGCCGGCGTCACGTCGAACACCGGATTGAATGCCTCGACATCAGCCGCGAAGCGCCGACCGTCGACCTCAAGCAGCTCGCTGCCGGCGCGCTCCTCGATCTGGATCTCCTCGCCGTTCTCCAGCGCCATGTCGATGGTCGAACTCGCCGCCACCACCATGAAACGCACGCCGTGGTGCATCGCCAGGACCGCAAGCTGGTAGGTACCGATCTTGTTCGCCACATCGCCATTGGCGGTGATGCGATCCGCACCGACGATCACCCAGGAGATGCCTCTGGATTTCATCAGATGAGCAGCCGCCGAGTCCGCATTCACCATGGCCGGAACGCCATCACCGAGCAGTTCCCAGGCCGTCAGCCGGGAGCCCTGCAACCAAGGCCGGGTCTCATCGACGTATACCCGCTCCACCAGACCCTCGAGATGCGCCGCCCGGATGACCCCGAGCGCCGTACCGAAACCGCCGGTCGCCAGGGCGCCGGTATTGCAATGGGTGAGCAGGTTCTGCGGATTGCCCTGATGGCGGCGAATGAGGTCGACGCCAAACTGCGCCATCGCCAGATTTGCCTCGCGATCGCTGCCATGGATGGAGATGGCCTGGGCTTCCAGCGCTGCATACGGGTCTTCACCCGGCTTGAGGCGATCCAGTCGTTCGCGCATCTGGTTCAGCGCCCAGAACAGATTGACTGCGGTGGGACGGGAATCGGCCAGCACCTTGAAGTCTTCCTCCAGGGCCTGCCGCCAATCACCGCCGTCGGCGATGCGGGCACGCACGGCAAGGACCAGGCCATAGGCTGCGCTGATTCCGATTGCCGGCGCGCCGCGCACGACCATATCCCGAATCGCCGCAGCGACCGACGCTGCAGAATCATGGCTGCACCAAATCTCTTCGACGGGAAGCTTGCGCTGATCGAGCAGGTTCAGGCGCCCGTCCAGCCATTCGATCGACTTAACCTTTTCCGCAGCCAACAAACGCTCGCGCATGGCATTCCCTCGTTCAGCTTCGTCGACACAGGACCATCATGCGCCCCGAACAGCAAAGAAAAAGCCCGGATCGCGGGCGAACCGGGCTTTCCAATCTCAATATGGCCGGGAAGCAGCAAACATGAGCACTGCGGCCTCTTATTCCGGGCGCGAATGCTAATCGACGGGTTTTCCGAGCACAAGCAGTGATCAGGGCTTGGCGACGCCTAATGGCCGAGCAGCTTTCAGGCTGGCCCCGCCTTCCACGGAGAGAGCATGCGCTCGAACAGATGAAGTGTCGCGCTCACTCATCGCGTCGTGCTTGACCAACTCGCGGCAGGCCAAATACTGTATCTATATACAGTTATTTTGGATACCTCTTCATGACCGCAGTGGTCGCCCTCGATAGCCTGCTGGATACACGTCGCGTCTGGCGTGGCCAGGCCATAACGTCTCGCACGGCCGTCCAGCCGACCGGAAATGCCACACTGGATGAGTTCCTGCCCGGCGGCGGCTGGCCGGAGTCGGCCATCAGCGAGTTCCTCGTCGCGGCCACGGGCATCGGCGAGTTGAACCTGCTGTGGCCGACCCTTGCACGACTGACCACCGCCGGCGAGCGGGTGGTGTTGGTAACGCCTCCTCATCGACCTTACCCCCAGGCCTGGCTGGCCGCGGGTGTAGACCTGCAGTGGCTGACCATCATCCAGGCAAAGGGCCGCGATGCGCTGTGGGCTGCAGAACAATGCCTACGTTCCGGCAGTTGTGCCGCCGTGCTGTGCTGGCCGCAACAAGCTGATGACCGTGCCTTAAGGCGCTTGCAGATTGCCGCTGAATCCGGCCAAACCCTGGGCTTCGTCTATCGGTCACTGCATGAAGCAAATAACCCATCACCGGCGGCACTACGCCTGACCATTGAGGCCCAGCCGGCGCAGCTGCGTGTCATCAAGTGCCGCGGCGGCCTGGCTCCGGGACAGGCGCTCCCGGCCAGCGCCTGGCAACAGGCGTGACGATGCTCTGGGCCTGCATTCTGCTGCCGCAACTGGCCATGGACGGCATCCTGCGCCACCGCGACGATGCCGCCGCGCCGCTGGCCCTGCTCGCCGGCCCGCCACAGCGCCGCGTGCTGCAGGCCGTCAACGCAGCCGCACGCAAACTCGGCCTCAAGCCAGGGCAATCGCTGATCGCAGCCCAGGCATTGACCCACGACTTCGCCACCGCCGATTACGACCCGCTGATGATCGAACGCTGGCAGCGGTTTCTGGCGGCCTGGGGTTACGGCTACAGCGCCCAGGTCAGCCTGCACTACCCGCGCTGCCTGCTGTTGGAGGTGCATTCCAGCCTCGGCCTGTTCGGCCCCTGGCCACGATTCGAGACGCGTCTACGCAAGGAGCTCACAGCTCTGGGCTTCCGCCACCGCATCACCCTGGCGCCCAACCCGGCGGCCGCGCGCATCCTCGCCAATGCCCATGACGGGCTGGCCGTGACCGATACAGCCACGCTGCATCAGGCGCTCGGGGTACTGCCGGTCGAGCGCCTCGGCCTGCCCCGCGAAGTCAGCACATCGCTGGTACGCATGGGCGTGCGCCATCTTCATCAACTGCTCGCCCTGCCGCGGGATAGCCTCGCCAGACGCTTTCCGGCCGAAGTGCTGGCCCAGCTCGACACCCTGCTCGGGCATCGGCCGCTGCCTCTGGAGTTCTACCGCCCGCCGGATGTCTTCGACATCCGCATCGAACTGAATTTCGAAGTCGAATCTCACCAGGCCCTGCTGTTTCCATTGCGCAGACTGACCGCCGACCTGGCCGCCTTTCTCGCCGGGCGGGACAGCGGCGTCCAGCGTTTCAGCCTGTACCTGGAACATCGCACCCTGCCCGACAGCGAGGTGCCGGTCGGCCTGCTCAGTACCGA
>ERZ1673962.1110-NODE-1110-length-14300-cov-6.458828_pt1 | contig 14300 bp, 7 predicted proteins | sample MGYA00580188_ERZ1673962 | MGnify/ENA primary metagenome ERZ1673962 (study PRJEB41334, sample SAMN05608104) | rock metagenome | biome: terrestrial subsurface; feature: shale formation; material: shale | place: USA: Pennsylvania ... | reverse complement strand
TCCCTTCTGCGCAGGAGGGGGCGGTCAGTGCTGCGCTTAGCGACGAGATAAATTCGCACCGGGCCAGGCTGGCGCCGTTTTTCAATGGGCACGCCAAGCCTAATCCTTCGGTAAGTTTCGCCAACGACGGCACTGGCTTCGGGAAGTCCTACAACGTGTTCGACCAGTTCATCGAGCACGCGGCAGTGCGTGGCGAACGTGGTGGCCACCGCAACCTGTTCTTTATCACCCCGCACAAGGCACAGATAGACGTCTCCAAGGCAACTCAGGAGAAGGCAGCTGCTCGGGGTGTCAGTATCCTCAGTTTCCTGGCGGAGCAGGATTTATCCGACCTCAACTTTGTCGGCTGGGTATCGGGTATTTGCAATGAAGATCTATACGTCGGCTGGACTAGGGTTCTCAAAACTGAGTACTACCGCGAGACTATTGGCGAACTGAGTAGCGCTATTAGTGGACTCAAGATCACTGAGGCGGAGCAGACTCGATTCCTGAAGTCGGGGGTCACCGACTACCTGCGAGAAGCTGATCTTGAGCGTCGGATTGATGCCGCTAAAAGCCGCCTGCTCTATGCGTTGCAAGACTTGGCCAAGGCGGTAATCCGGGAGAAGGTTGGTTTTGAGTTCCAGACCACCCACGAGCGCTTTCAGCGTGCCAATGACGACCGTGATCGGGCCAAGATCCAAATCATCGATCACGTTCTACCGTTCGAGCGGGCCAAGGTGGGACCTACCATCTTCGTTGCCACCACCGCCCGATTCCTGAAACGCGCGTTCATCGGATATTTAGACAACAAGAAAGAACCCAATATCAAGAAGCTGGGCTTTGACGAAATTCTCGGAGCTAAGCGCGGCCCAACCGATGCGGATGAAGACGCCGCCGCCCCGATTGGGGCAGCCTGCAGCCTGAGCCATGATGAGCAAATTGCGTACCTGAAGAGTGACTTCTTCCTCCCCGACGAGGCCAACTATTTCCAGCTGAACGGAATCACCTTCAACCTCGTCATCGACGAGGAGCACGACAGCTACGACCGGATTTTTGAGGACGGTAAGAAGAAGCTGATCAGCGAGAAGGTCAAGCCCCCGCATGTTATTGCCGGCCTCCACCGCCTGATGGAAATGATTTCGGCAACGTATGGCCCTGACGAGGAGGAGCCCATCGCGTTCAACGAAGCTGTTGAGCTGATGAATGATCTCCGCCGGCATTACGATGAGGACTGCGAAACCAGCGTCAGCCTGGACTCCATTCTGCAAATGTGTTCCGGGAATGTCGGACACATCACCATCGACAACCGTGATGTCGAGCAGATCCTCGCTTTGTCACGCAACATCTTCAGCATGACGCCAAGGCGCTTCTACAACGAGGATGCCCTCAAGCGTATTCGAATGCGGTCTGTCTGCGGCAAGAGCGAGATCCGCCTGTCCTTCAATGATGGTGGCCCCAGCACAGACCCAACTTTGCACGACTTCTTGCAAGTCATGCTTTGTGCCCTGTACGCCTGCTCCAAGATCCCTCAAAACAGCTCGCTAAGACATTTGCTGGCGCTGGGCGAGGATGCCAGTCAGAACGCCCCACTTTCTGAGTTCATCACGAAGGCTCGTCAGCATAGCTCCTATGTCGCATCCATCTTCGACCGCGCTAAGGACGCCGAGATTTTTGTAGATGCGTTCTTCACCTTCTTCGCTCCCAAAATCGTGTTTTCACTGGTCAAGGTGGACAAGATTCCCTTCGGAAATGACGCGGTGAAGAACCGTATTTTTGTCGACTTCCACCTCGACCTGATCCTGGAACTACCTGAGGTCAAACTGCTTCGTATCCTGCATGGAACACAGAACAGCGCGATGTGCCTGAGCGCAACAACGGGCTTCAAGGACTCCTACTCAGGGAACTTCTCCAGGAAAATGCTGAGCCGCTATGGGGAAGCGCTTGGCGATAACCTTGGTGTACGAGTAATTCAGCGGTCTGTAGCGGACGTAAGTGCAATGGAAGACCTCCGTGAGGCCCGCGCCAAAGCCAGAACGATGCAAGTCAGGCCTTTCCACAACACCTCTGCAGATGACATCAGCGGTTTGCGCAGCGACCCTGCCTTCCAGAGTGCATACAAATTCTGGTCAAACGCCCTGCTTCCTCAGGGCTACCGTGAAAGCAAGTATCGAATGTCAGCCTACCGCCGGCAGATCGAGGCCATGCTCATGGCCGCCTGGGATGGAAAGAACACCTTCATTCTCTCCCTGAACAACCGTTTTGCAGATCTTTTTAGAACCCTGTTGGCACAGGGCCTTGAGGGTCGCTTGAAGGGTTTTCGGCGCAAGCACCAAGACAAGATTTTCGAGCTGAAACCTTTTGAGGACAAAACTAGGATCAGGGTCATCCTCTTCAGCTCCCAGCTGGCTAAAGAGGTCAACATCGACGAGTACCTTAAGGTTGATGCAGATACTCGCATTTGCCTGATCTCCGCATACGGCAGCGCTGGTACCGGCCTCAATCTGTTCATTGAGCGTAGCGAGGACAACTTCCACCAAGACTTCGACCGTCTGGTGCTGGTCAATACCCCCTTCTACAGCGCGATCCGCGAGAAGGACACCGGCCTCAACACCGTCAAAAACCATATTCTCCTGCTGAAACACATCTCATCCGGGGAGAACGAGGCTGTTCGTTTGTCTGAGTTCGACTCAAACCTGATGCAGCCCAAGAATCGCCGCATCCTGAACCACGAGCATGATCTAGCAGTGCTCAAGGCCATCATCCAGGCTGTAGGTCGCGTTGAAAGACGGGATAGCTATCTCCACACCGAAATCTTCCTACCGAGTGACGTCATCGACGACTTGGTGGTGAGGTATAGCCGGCTTCGCCGTGAAGGTAACGACCTTCTCATCAACAGCCTTTCGCTACTGAATCACAGGCTCATGCAGTTCTGCCTTGAACAAGCGGAGAGACGCTGCTTCCCATCCGAAGTGGAACGCGAGCAGTTCACCGCCAACGTAGCCGCCGCTGCTGACGACATCGAAAACTTCTTCAGCGGGGCATTCCGAAACAAGATTCTCAGCAGCGCGCGTGAAGGTAATCGGGATGCCATCGAGCTCAATGAGCTACTCAGGTCACCAGATAGCATCACCGCCCCTGAAAAGTACGTCCGCAAGCTCCTGGCCTCTCCTCTTGTAAAGGCCTCCAACTACTACCAAGAAGTCATTAGTGCCTTTTACCTTCCGAGGCAAGTAACAGATCGAGTCACCGTCTGCACAACATCGGAAAGCTTCTACCACCTCACCGACCTGCTTCATGGGCAAGCTGTCTATCAGCCCGCGAAATGGCTGGTTCCTGACTACGTGCGCACAGACGGCAAAGACACTGACTCAGGGCCTGGCATCGTTAATCTAGCGTGCAACATGGCCAGCGATGGGGTTGATGTACACCTACCTAACCCGGCCCTCATCCCGCTCCTGAAGGGGAACGTGGGGGAATTCATTTTCTCGAAGGTGCTCTCCGCACTGGGGATCAAACCACTGAACCTGGATCAGTTGATCGATCTTCTAGGGCCTGCGGTGTACGAGTACTACGACAGCTATATCCACGTTGATGACACCATCATCTGCATCGACGTGAAGCGGTGGTCGGGCACCCTGGACAACCACGAGCAATCTCTCAAAACCCTTCGCAGAGCGGAGAAAAAAAGGCAGGACATGTATGAGCTGTGTGGAGCACTGAACCTGACCCCACGCTTCCTCTATGTCAACACGCAACCCAACCACAACGATCTAAATGCCGAGCGCGAGTTTAATTTCGGGGAGTCAATCCACTTCCTAAACGCTTTCAAGACGATCACTAGCTACGTCCCTACCAAGGACAAGAATCGCATCTTTAAAGTCGATGACCGCTTGATGATCAACCCTACTCTGGAACAGCTGCTAAGGAGCGCGGAATGAACCTTTTCAACGTCCTGGAACCAGGAGCAGCCGCCAAGGCCCGCACCAACATGCTGAAGCTACCTGGCGACCTGGAGACCATCATTGATCGCTTGTCGGCCCGCACCGAAGGGGTTGGGCATATTCAGGCGGCCGTGGTTGAGGTAACCCGTAACTCTGACGAGAGGACCGAGAGGTACTACCAGCGCGTTGATGCGACCATCAAAGACTTCATCCGCAAGAAGCTTGGCCTTTCTGCCCTAACCAAAGTGCACTACAGCAAATTCAACGCGAGAAAGGGGGTTTTCGGTTTCCTATATCTGAGCGCCCTGCCCCCAGAGCCTGGTCAGGTTCGCGAGGTCATCGCTGAGCATTCGCTGAATTCTCTCTACGCGATTCAGGCCCTGCTGGACCTGAAACTCAAACTTTCGTTCCTCTTGGACGTGGACAAGCACTATGAAATTGCCCCGGTCGAATTCAATGCTGACCTGTACATTGGACTGATGCTGAGCCGCACATCCAAGGACGGAAAATTTGTCTTCGATGCACTGGCGTACGACCTGTTCTTCTCCAAAGAACAGGAGCTCGCCATTAAGCTCAATCGAGTGGTCATGGAATGCTCCACCACACAGGACGCCATCAGCCGATCGATCACAGACAGCGGCGAGCTCATGTTCGACTGGGCCGGGAAGCGATTCGAGCGCACCCGCCGGCTCAGCGCGACAACGAACAGTGATCGCAACTACATGGCCTTCGCCACGAACAATGAAAATGCCAAGGCCTGCGATCGCTATGAAAACAGCATCAACTACCATCAAACCGACTGTATCAATCGAATCGAGCGCTTACTGAATCTGTCAGGGGTTGAGTTTATCCCTGTCGTGTACGAAGCCACTCACCAGGTCAAAGCCTTCCTGGAAGGACTTCCGACCATGTCCAACCCACTTTGGCTGCTCGACACTGTCACGAGCTATTCAAGTGATGAGGCCCGACTTGGCTTCATCAGCGAGCTCGTCGACAGGTTTGGAGCATCAAAAGTGCTGGCCGCCGACTCCCTTCCAGACCCCACGCAACTGAATGTGGGCACAACGAACTATCTGGTTCTTAGTGAGAAGGTCAAAACCGTTGGGGGAAGCAAGAACGGATCCAGCATCTTTGAAACCTCCATCGACGAGTCCTTCAACTCCTTCTGGCAGGCTCTTGCTGCCATGCAACGCAATCCCACAGCACAGTTCGACTACTACACGTCGGTGAAACTACATCGCTTCGCCCAGTCTATCGGTAGCATCTGCCAGGGGTTCAACGTAGTCGCCAGCAAGCTTCCATCTGAGGCGGCAGTCGAAAAGTCCCTGCAGGAGCTGGCCCTGAAAGAGGCAATCCATAAGGACAAAGCCGTAACCATCAGCGAAGCAACGCTGCCCACAATGTCCCTAGAGCTGATGAGTTGCCGGAGAGACTGGAAGGAGAACGTCTATATCCAGGTTCTGGATGTATCCGTTGCCGGCGAGACAATCAAAATTGAGCAATCGCGCCGATACGACGAGGCCTCCAAGGGGGAATTCAACTACGAATTCAAGAAGCTCAGTACCACTCTCGGTAAAGGCGATGCGAAGCCCTTCGATGTCATTTGGGATGGGGCGTTCCTGATCCGCGACAAAGAAACTAACGCCTGGCTAAACGCATACAGAACCGACCGGATACCCTCGATCATCGGGAACACCCTGTTCGACAACCAAGAGCGTCAGGACAACGGCATACCACCGTCACGAGAGGTTGGCATCCAAGTATCTGCCCTCCCGTACTACCTCACGCCAACCAGGCAGAAACAGCGCCATAGCATCTTCATCCAGGAAAACGGTACTGAAGGGGCCTGGTTCTTTGTTGCGTCTAACAAAGCAGCCAACAACACCATCCCGAAGCAGAGCCTCGTCTACAACGTAGTAATCACGAACGATTCCGGAGCGAAGGTTCCCGTCTTGAGCCACCCGCTGGGTGAGATGTTCTTCTCTACGTTCACCTTCGACATAGTGAAGCTCCGGGAATCGGCCAAGACCTCGATCCTTCAAAAAATCGTTGAGCTCTGTCTGCACAACTGAACAGAGCGGGGCTCCACATTGGCGCCGTACGCAAGGGACACTCCCCCCAGCAGAGATGTTTCGCACCAGATCAAGACGAGGATCGCATTTCGCCTCAAGCGTGCGCACCGCGAGTTCGACGTGTGCATACTCGAAAGTGTCCGTGCTAACGGGGCCTCGACAAAGGTGCATCGGTCATGGACGTACCAATATCCAGGGCCCCAGCACATCTGAACTACTACCCCTCGCTCAGCCCCCTCGGCCCTCGCTATGGCGCAGATCGCCTAGAACTGCGCCAAATTCGCCACTCCAATTGGCGCAGTTCAGAAAACTGCGCCATAATTGCGCCAACAGCATTCAAACGGCGCCACCTAAGCTATGCCCTCCTCCACAGACATACTCAACAGTATCCAGGCATCTGGGAACGGTCTGACGCTGACTGAGCTATTGGCCAAACACCCCGACATTGCTCGGAGAACAGCGCAGCGACTGATTGCAAAGCTGATAGCAAGCGGTCAGATCTCAGCGCAGGGTGAAGGTAGAGCACGGCGCTATTTCGGAACTGCTATCCAAGCAGAAACCAGCACCCTGGACACTGATAGCTTTCCGTCCTTTATCCCGCTGTCGGCAGACAGCCGAGACATCCTCGCTTACATCAACCAACCACCTGAAGCGCGCAAGCCCGTAGGCTACCAGCGCGACTTTCTTGACACCTACCAGCCGAACGCAACGAGCTACCTGCCAGAATCACTGCGGCGCCAACTGCACAGAATGGGCAAAACCACAGATGCCTTGGAGCCTGCAGGCACGTACAGCCGCGCAGTCCTGAATCGCCTGCTGATTGATTTATCGTGGGCATCAAGTCACCTGGAGGGGAACACCTACTCGCGACTCGATACGCGACAGCTGATTGAGCATGGAAAGGCCGCACAAGGTAAAGCAGCCATCGAAACACAGATGATCTTGAACCATAAAACGGCAATCGAGCTGTTGGTCGAGAACATTGAAAGTGCAGAGTTCAACCGCTACACATTGATGAACCTGCACAGCGCCTTGGCCGAGAACCTGCTCCCAAATCCTGCAGATGAAGGCCGCATCCGGCAGCATGCCGTCGACATTGGGAAAAGCACCTATCGCCCTCTCTCAACACCACAACAGATTGAGGACACCTTGGAGGTTCTGCTTAGCAAGGCCAATCAGATTACTGATCCGTTCGAGCAGTCGTTCTTCATGATGGTGCACCTGCCCTACCTGCAGCCCTTTGCCGACATCAACAAGCGCACCTCCAGACTGGCAGCGAACCTGCCACTGTTTCGCGCCAACCTATGTCCGCTGACATTTCTGGATGTACCCGAACAGGCCTACAGCCGCGCCATGTTGGGCGTATACGAAATGACCCGGGTAGAGCTGCTGCGCGACCTGTACCTCTGGGCCTATGAACGCTCAACGCAGGAGTACCTGGCAATCAAGCAAGACCTTGCTGAACCAGACCCACTTAGACTGACCTGGCGGGACTTCATCAAATCGACCATTCGAGAGGTCGTCACTCATCCTGAGCTTGATCCACTGACCTGCATTCAACACGCAGTAGCTGAGCATGTTTCAGACACTGAGCAGCCAGAAGTACAAGCCCTGATCGTTGAAGAGCTCCGACGACTGCACGAAGGGGTGCTGGCGCGTTACGGATTACGGCCATCCGAGTTCACCCTCTGGAAATCGCGCCATGGGAATTGATGATCTCACACCCAACCATTCACGCCCTCAGACAGAAAGCGAACACTCAATATTAAGCCCTATGGATTACGAAAGCCTTCTTGCACAGGTCGTCCAACTAGTCGAAGACGCTGGCCTGCTGCTCATTACTGAATGGCAGCGCCCAGAAGGACCTCGCGGCTCAGGCGATAAAGCAGATGTCGATGTTGAAATTGAATCACTGCTAAAGCCGCGGTTACTGCAGCTGCTCGACTGTGATTTCTGGGGTGAGGAAACAGGCCATAGGCTCACAGGAGCCAGGTATTGCTGGGTTGTTGACCCCAATGATGGGACTGCAGACTTCCTGAAAGGCCACAAAGGCTCTGCAATATCTGTCGGCTTGCTTGAGGATGCCCAACCGGTGCTTGGCGTGGTCTATGCACCTGTTTTGCTGGATGGTGATTCCGACTGCGTCGCATGGGCAAAAGGGGCACCGTGTGTGCTTCGCAATGGGAGCCCCATTAAAGCGACACTCGCCCAAAAAGAATGGAATCAAGACAGCAAAGTTATGGTCAGCACTGCGGCAACGAACAAGCCCGAAATCAATTCTGAATTGTGCTCACCAGGTTGCTTTGTGGCGATGCCCAGCATCGCCTATCGGTTGGCACGAGTCGCAGCAGGTGATGGGGATGCAGGCGTATCGCTTGTGCCGGTTTCAGCACACGATGTGGCTGCAGGTCATGCGCTGCTAATTGGCGCAGGGGGCGTGCTGATTGACCAGGATGGGAACAGCATCACTTATGTCACTGAAGCCGACATGCAGACAGTATCTCGGAGATGCTTTGGCGGTACGCGAGAAGCCTGCCAGTCACTGGCAAGCCGAAATTGGAGCAAGGTATTTACATGAAAACGCTAAAAGTCGTGATCGAGGATTGGGATGGTGATGGCGCCATTCGCATTCCCGATGAGGTCCTCCAAGAGCTCGGTGTAGATGTTGGTGACTCCCTTTATCTAGTCGAGGAATACGTTGGCTCAACGCGGTGCCTAGTGCTGAGCAAAACTGAACGCACTCCAGGCCGCGTTGATGAACTGGTCGGACACTGGGATACCTTCGGAAAAGTGCAGAATGTTACGGATGATTGAGCAGGCAACCAGGCAGAACTGGCTGCCCTGCCTGTCGCATGACGTCATGAGCAAAGCGTTTAGAGGACTGATCGGGGCAACCACCTGAACCAAAACGCCTTGATCAATCCAGTCAGTTCAACTCCCCAGAAAGGATTTGAACGCAAAAAACCCTCCCTGTACCGCGCTAAGCCTTTGAAGTGAAAATCGATTTGGATGCGCTCTTGACGGAAGGCTCAAGGTTCCTATACTGCTCAACGACTGAGTGAAATCCTACAAATCAGTTTTCCGAGGCCAAGCGCCTGAAACGCTGATTTGAGCTGGGCATTTGTGTCTTTGGATTCAAATCCCCCCGGCTCCACCAAATACGAAGCCCCGAGACTCGAAAGAGCCTCGGGGCTTTTTCTTTGCCGGATCGAAAGCCGGCCGAAGCACTCAGGTCGTCTCTCACCAAAAGCCTATCGGCGCAAGGTGTTCCCCTTCTTGCCCGGCTCCCTCCCGCACAGGCGCCCAATGGATGTAAATCTGCCTCTTTCGGGAAGGCCATATGGCTTGAGGGTGAAAATAAATCTATCCCCTTTTTCCGCAGAGAGCAGGTTCGCATGGAATCGTGCGCCGCCTGCTGGCTCTCAACCTAGAGCGCAGCAAGCCGACCGCCGAGTGGGTTGCGGCTCCGGCAGGAGCTGTGATCGGCATGACCTGCTCGCAGCTCCTGGTGGCTGGTGGCGAGGCATCATCCAACGGTACGCAAGGTTGGTACGCAGCCGGTACGCACGGAAAAGCGCTGCGCACCGAACCGGTGCGCAATTAGATAGCCTAGCTGCTCCATGCAGCCAAGCATCACGCTAGAGCCCGATCCCATTCAACGCGCGGATCAGTTCTGCACCCTTCACGATCCGGTCTACGGTGTCTCGCTGGTTTTCCTGCGGCACCCGGAAAATGTAGTCGGCGCCAATGTCGAACACCGCGCACATATCGGCCAGGCGGCTCAGCTGATCAGGATCGCTTGGTACTTCCGCCAATTGCCAACCTTCATCGACACTTTCGAGGGTAATGATGCCGTTTGATCGCTCCAGCCGGCGCCGTTCGGTCTCATAGCCGTAGAACCAGAGGTTCGCAGTCGCCAAGCCACTCATACTCGCCAGCTCGAACAGGTAAGGATCACGGTAATAGCTGCGCATCACGGTCTTGTCCAACATGCAGATGCTGTATCCGCGTTGACTTACAGCGTAGCGACCGGAGGTTCCTCTGCGCATCGACGGGTACTTGACGAGGTAATAACGCCAATCCAGCGATTGGTTGCGCTCGCATTCTTCGATGAACGTCCTCTGGATCGTTTTTAAGACGCCCAAATCGCCGCCGTTCTGCGCAACGTGGTCCAGCAACCGGGTCAGCGGTTCTGTCAACTCCGCATCACTTCTACCCATGAACAGCTCTCGCCATACACTCTCGCTGTTGGGCGAGCCGAGCTCGAAGAGCCTGTAGCCGCCATGGCGATTGAGCTTGCGAGAGTAATCGCCAAGAGCCAGCAGCGCGCCCGTCAGTTCTGGCCAGCAATGACGATCATTGAACAACCGAAGGAAGGCATTTGCCCGTTGGGTGAATAGCGAGGGATCGCCGGATGGGTCCAGGTCGAACACGGCCAGGGAGCCTCGCAGCAGGCGATTGTCTTCCAGCCGATGGACGGTCTCCCGCAGCGCAGGGTGAGCGGCCAGGAGCGTGGCTTTAGCCCTCTCGTTCGCTACTTGCTTCTGGTTGAAGGTCGACACGTCTTCCAAGGTCGCCTCGACCACGATTCGCTGCATGTCGTTCAGCAATGCGGCCATGTTCTGGATGCGCATCTCACCGCCACCGGAAGACTCAATCAGGTTGCGCACGATACGCAACTGTCGAGGGAAGTCAGCGGTGCCATGGATGCGATGCAACAGCACGGCATACAACAACAGACTGTGGGCCTGGCTCCACTCGAATTCACCATAGTGCCGGCAGCAGCCGCCGAACAGGTCGGTACCTTGGTTCGCCTGGGAGCGCAGCGGGTTGAAAATGAGCAGCGCCGATGAGTCTTCACGCGGTTCCGTGCATAGCAATGCGGAGAACTCGGCATGGATATCAAGGTCTTGCCAGACATCGAAGGCTTTGAACAGGAACTCCAGATGCTCGGCACCGTGCGCATTGCTGGTATCGAACAGGCTTTGCGCCAGGGTGTCGAGATTTGCCTTGCTGTCCGAACGACCGCCCTCGCGCCAGGTGCACAGGTCAAAGACAAAGCGGAAATAGCGCATGAACTGGTCGTCGATCAGGTGATCAGCGTCCTTATAGGCCCAGAGGGTATCCGCCCAGGCTGTATCTATCTTCAGTGAGAAATCTGCGACCCGGTGCGGACAGGTGCCTTTAAGCAACGCCTCCAAATGAGCCTTGAAGTTTTCGAACGGCGTCAGGGGTTTACCGCGGGAGTTCATCTTGATGTAGAGATCGTCGGTAAGCTGATTGGTCACGGCCGGCAGCAGGTGAAAGCTGATCGCCGGATCAATCGGGTCGACCAGACGTTTCCAGGCCGCCTCGAGCGACTCGCAGCTGGCGCTGGCAAAGCGCTGCTCCAGCGCTTGCAGCATGACCAGCATGGCGCTGATGCTCGAATCATGGTGCCAGCCATGGAAGTACCAGGCCTGGTCGACGATCCACTCCCGCAGCCTGGTTTCCCCGGCAGGCGGTTGATAAGTTGCCAGCGCATCGCAGAACTGCCGGGCACTGGCCCGCGTGGAATAGCTGAAGTTTCGCCAAGCTTGCCCTTCGAGCGCCGCGCCGGCCCGCCAACTCAAGTACCAATGCAGTAGGAACAGCGTGGTCAGGCGTTGCTGGCCATCCAAGGGGTAGAGGGTGTGATCGACCACGTCTCCATAGATGAAGTCCAGGCTGATCGGATCCCCGCCTGGCATGACCGCATCGTACAGGGCATCGACGAAGTCCCTGCGGATCCGCTCCACGGATTCGCCTTGGCGACCCTGCGCGTAGTCGCGTTGGATCAAGGGAATCTCGATTCGATCGATTCGATGAGTATCGTTCTGGCTCTTGCCGAAGAGCGAGGCGTAGGACGTGAGAGTCTGGTTCATGCCGTGTGCTCTTCTGTGCGGAGATAGGGCTGGACTGTTGAGATTATTGCGTCGAGATAGTGGCTGCGGTCCTGAGGACTCCAGAAATGGTTCTGGTGCGCGTCCGCCGCGGTGTAGTACTTCAGGAAGACGTTGCGTGTGCAAACCGGGATGTACCCACCCTTGCGGTCTACTGCCAGTAGGCTTTGCCGCTTGACCTCGAACACCGAGTTGCTCAGGAGGCTGTTGTCGGCCTTGGAAAGCAACGCGAGGTTGCTGACGGAGTGCACATTATGGGCGGCTGTCAGGCTCTGCTCGCCGTGTGCGTTGAAAGCCTTGACGACGCGGGTGGCAAGGTCTTGGAAAATGGCGCCGAAGTTCCTCGCGGTTTCCATCTGCGCCAGCGCGGCCTGGATGTCCTGGATCAACTGCGCTTGATCCATAACAGTTTCTGGAGCCAGGGCAGACAGCGCGGACAGGTGCTGGCACAGCCAGGTGTGCCACTGCTCAGCCTTGGTTAGGTTCTCAGCATTCTGCGCATGGATGTGCTCCAGTGACCACGCAGTATCGGTATGCAAGTGGAAGGGGAAGCGCTGGTTGGAATGAGGGGCGAGACGCATGCTCTCGACATTCATCAACAGCAGTAGGCGCCGTAGTTTCTCGTAGTCGCTCTGATTGTCGTAGCTAAGCGTTTCCACATCCGAGGCTCGAAGTGCCAATGATGCCCTTATGCGTTGATCCAGATGATGCTCGAACCGGCTCTTGCTCTGGTCCCGGGCCAGCCGGGCCAGTTCGCCGAAAGCCGTACCCGTGAGCACCAGATAGCCCACCTTGTGGTAGAGGCTGCGGTTGTTAAACCAGCCAAGCATCAGGTCATGCAGGTTGAGAACCTGCATCCAGAATCCCATGGGCTTTGTTTCGATCTGCTGCCTGAGTGACTCGAAGGTGTAGTAGCGCGGCGGCTTGCGCCCTGGCCACGGGGCGCCGGGGGTCAAGGTATCGAGTAGGAGGCTGATTCTAGTGGGGTAACGATCGTCAGCAGTGCCCGACACATCGCTTGAGATGAAGCCCCACAGTTCGGGCGCATGGAGATCGCGTTCGATGATGTCCCACTGACTGGCCACCTCGGCGGCTCGGTGGGCATGTTCGCCTTTGATCTGTGACAGCAGGAGGGCCTTGACCAGCTCGGCATCGGTCAAGGGTATCCTGCCCACGTTCAGGCGAGTGAACAGGGCTGTGGCATCCATGTCGTCGGGGGCTTGATACCAGATCACCCGGACGCTTTCGAACAGCGCTGCGTAGAATCGGTTAGCGGCGTATTGAAGTCGATTTCCATGAGCTTCAAACCAATCGCCGATGCATTCGTAGGCTTTGTACAAGTGGTAGTAGTCGATGTTGCTGTCCTGATCTGCCTGATCCTCACTGCCGAGCCCCTTAAGGAAGTCTGAGCTACCCGGACGTGTCTCATAATGCAGCTCATAAGGAAGGTTGACTCTGTTCAGCCCTGTATTGTGCATGTAGAGCAGGATCAGGTAGAGCGTGGTCAGGCGCTGCTGCCCGTCCACCAGCTCCCAATGGCAGGATTGTGCCGTTAGGCCTTGCTGGCGCAGTTTCACGACAACCGGCTGCAAGTTGTACGGCTGTTTCGGAGTGTTATCCAGGGCGTGCCAGATGTCTTCCAGAAGCCGTTTTACGTCTGTGACATCCCAGCGGTAGCCCCGTTGGTAGCCAGGTATGAAGAACAAGCCGGTGATATCGCCTACGTACTTGTGAGCCAGGGTTGCCGAAGGTGTATCGGCCCTGTGTGCGTCCAAGCAGGGTACGTCCATGTTCTATGGTCTCACTGTGAGTACGAGCTGACCGAAGGGAGCCGGCGTTCGCACGGTGGCAGGTTAGTGCGTGAATGATGCTACAGGGGGATGGCTTGCAGCCACTGCCTTTGCTTCATCACTGCGCAACGCTGATCCACTGCGCTGCCCCCCTGGCCGCTCACCATTAGTGCTTGCATCTGTCCGTGTGACTGGTCGAAAGCAGCCGAAATACCCCCCAGTAGCGGGGATTCTGTATCCCTTTGTGTATCCCTGATGCAGGTTTTTTATGGATGCCTTGATTTGTGCAGCCTTGGCTGTCTTGTTCAAACGACCCCGGCAACAAAGCCCCGAGAACTGCATGATTCTCGGGGCTTTTCTTTGCGGAGTCGAAGCTTAGCGAGGGCGCTCAGCTAGTTGCTAGTCGACGGCCTTAACCGCGACCTGGCCACAGGCAGCATGTGTGTGTGCGCAAGCTGCCGCAGCTCTGGTCTCTGCACCATTCCACCAACAGTAGTCTTCCAGTTCACAGCAAACCCGGCTGCTTCCAGCTAGGCACTACCCGTAGATCGCCGGCTCCCGGTAATGCCGCGCACAGGCCTCGCCGTTCTCGCG
>ERZ1673962.1109-NODE-1109-length-14327-cov-3.119955_pt1 | contig 14327 bp, 11 predicted proteins | sample MGYA00580188_ERZ1673962 | MGnify/ENA primary metagenome ERZ1673962 (study PRJEB41334, sample SAMN05608104) | rock metagenome | biome: terrestrial subsurface; feature: shale formation; material: shale | place: USA: Pennsylvania ... | reverse complement strand
AAACAACGCTCCGCAAAATCGGGCGGATAGCCGCGCTCGATCATCCGGCTGATGAATTTCTCCCGCAAGGTGCCGATCGTGCCGCGCCGGCGGAACGTCGCCATGGCATGGCGCAGCTCATTCGCCTCATCGGAGGTAAACTTCGCCGCCACAATGGCGATCTTCATCGCCTGTTCCTGGAAAAGCGGCACGCCGAGCGTCTTGTTGAGCACCCGGCGCAATTCCTCCGGATCGCCATGCTCGGGCGCCGGGCCTTCTATCTTGACTTCTTCCTTGCCGCTGCGCCGCCGAAGATAGGGATGGACCATGTTGCCCTGAATGGGGCCGGGCCGCACGATCGCGACCTCGATGACGAGGTCGTAAAACGTGCGGGGCTTGAGGCGCGGCAACATGCTCATTTGCGCGCGGCTTTCGATCTGGAAAACGCCGACCGTATCCGCCTTGCAGATCATGTCGTAAACCGCCGGCTCTTCCGTCGGAACGCTCGCCAGCGTCCAGCGCTCGCCATAATGCTCTTCGATGAGATCGAAACATTTGCGGATGCAGGTGAGCATGCCGAGCCCCAGCACATCCACTTTCAAAATGCCGAGCGCATCGAGATCGTCCTTATCCCACTCGACAAACGTACGGTCCTCCATCGCCGCATTGCCGATGGGCACGCTCTCGCATAACGGGCCACGCGTGAGCACGAAGCCGCCCACATGCTGGGAAAGATGGCGGGGAAAGCCCTGCAATTCATGGGCAAGCTCGAGCGTGCGGCGCAGATAGGGATCGTTTGGATCGAGCCCGGCTTCGGCCACCCGCTCGGGCTTAAAGCTCTGCCCGCCATAAGAGCCCCAGACCGTGCCGGCCAGCGCGCCCGTCACGTCTTCGCTGAGCCCCATGGCCTTGCCCACCTCGCGCACGGCGGAGCGGGAGCGGTAGGAAATCACCGTCGCGGCAATGCCCGCGCGCATACGCCCATAGCGCCGGTAGATATATTGAATGACTTCCTCGCGCCGCTCATGTTCGAAATCGACATCGATATCGGGCGGCTCGGTGCGCGCTTCGCTGATGAAGCGGTCGAAGAGCAGATCCATATCCACCGGGTCGATGGCGGTGATGCCGAGACAGTAACAGACGGCGGAATTCGCCGCCGAGCCGCGCCCCTGGCACAAAATGCCCTGACTGCGCGCAAAGCTGACAATGTCATGCACGGTCAGAAAGTAAGGCGCATAGTCGCGCTTGGCGATAAGCCCGAGCTCGCGCTTTAGAACGGCGCGCACGTTTTCCGGCACCGCGCCTTCGTAAATGCGCTGGGCGCCCGCCTCCACAAGATCCTCCAAATGGCTTTGCGCGTCTTTCCCCTCCGGCACCGGCTCTTCCGGGTATTCATAGCGCAGCTCATCGAGTGAGAAGGTGCAGCGCCCGGCAATCTCCTGCGTCGCAGCCAGAGCTTCCTCATAGCCTTTAAAAAGCCGGGCTATCTCGGCAGGGCTTTTCAAATGCCGCTCGGCATTACCATCGAGGCGGAGGCCCGCTTTCGCAACCGTGCAGCCGAGCCGGATGGCGGCCAGCACATCGGCAAGCGGGCGGCGCTCCGGCACATGATAAAGCACGTCATTCGTGGCAAGGGGGCGCAAGCCGCAGCGCGCGCCCAGCGCCGAAAGCGTGGCAAGGCGCGCCTTATCATTGCCCCGGTAAAGATGGGAAAGCGCAAGAAAGGCCGGCTCCCCTTGAAGCGCGCGCAGCTGCGCCGCCATTTCTTCAAGCTGCGCCTCGAAGGCATCGTCCCAGACCGGCGGCGGCAGGACGATGATCACCTGCCCTTCGGCATGGGCGTAAACGTCTTGCAGATAAAGATGGCAGGCGCCTTTTTCCGCCCGGCCCTTGCCGAGCGTTAAAAGCCGGGAAAGACGGCCGTAAGCGGCACGGTCTTTCGGGTAGAAAATCAGGCTCGGCCCGTCTTCAAGATCGAGCCGCGCGCCGACCAGCAGCTTGAGGCCGCGCGCTTTCGCCGCCACATGGGCGCGCACCACACCCGACAGCGTGTTGCGGTCGGCAAGCCCGATGGCGGAAAGGCCGAGCTCGGCAGCGCGCGCCACAAGCTCTTCTGCGTGGCTGCCCCCTTCCAGGAAACTGAAATTGCTTAAAACCTGAAGTTCCGCGTAAGTCATGAAGCCTCACGCAAAAAAGCCATGCAGGAACCAGGAGGGCGCGCCGCCCGGCAAAGCATGATTCTGGGCACGGTCCTGATAGAGCCCGGCGCGGAACACCCAATAGCGCCGCCCGCGCACATCCTCGATGCGGAAATAATCGCGCACGTCTTCAAAGACGCCGTCCTGAAGACGCCACCATTCCGGCGCGATCCGCTCCGGCCCCTCGGCGCGCGTTACCTGATGGGGCACATGGCGCCAGCGGAAATGCATGGGCGGGCCGTCCGGCACTTCCGCCATCACCTCGATCGGCTCGGGTTTCGTTAAAAGGCGCAGCGGCCGCAGCGGGCGCGGCGGCGGGCTGCGCAGGGGCGCGGAAGGGATGGAGGGAGACCATGCTGGGTCCGCCACACCTGCCCCGTCCAGCGCCGGACGGCTATGCACCGCGCGCTCGGGCACATGGCTCTCGCACGGGCCTTGCAGGCGCAGCGCTTCGGCGCCGAGGCGCACGGCCAACCGGTCGATGAGCCCGGCCAGCGCCTCTTCCTGCCCGCTCGCGCTCCCCCCTTCCTCACTCTCCGCCCAGCTGCCCTGGCTTTGCGTAAAAGGCACCGCTTCATCGGCAGAGAGAATGAAATATTCCGCCCCGAGCCCGAGATCCATCTGCTCGAAACGCTCTTTGAAAAGCCGCGCGAGATGCGCCTCCTCGCGCACCGGCCGCGCCGTGCGCAAAGAAAGCGCCGCCACCTGCCCGTCCACCCGCAGCGCCCGGAAAGTCCAGCGCGTGCCGCCCTGCCCTTCGCGCACCAGCATGGATTTCAAATCCGCGCTCAAACGGCGCAGCACTTCCGGCAGAAAACTCAAATCCTGCACCGGCTCGCTATAGCCTGCATGGGCGCGGAAGGACGGGGCGGGATGCAGCGGATTCAAACTTTCCGGCTGGCGGCCGAGCGCCTGATCGAGGCGGAAAAGCACCGCTTCTTCGGCAACGCGCGAGCGGAACCTGCGGGCAAGCGCCAGGCGCGGCATGGCGTAAAGCTGGCCGATCCTGGTCAGGCCAAGACGCTGCAGCAGGAGAAGCACCTGCGGCTCGAGCCGCAAAGCCGCCATGGGCAGAGCAGACAAGGCCTCGCTGACGCCGCCCTGCGGAGCAATGGCGCGGGATGGGCCGAAACGGGCAAGCGCGCTTGCCGCGCCCACCGTCTGCGCCATGCCGAGATAGGCTTTGAGCCCCAGCTTCGCAAACTGGCTTTCCATGCGCGCCAGCATCGCCTCTTCCCCGCCGAAAAGATGCGCGCAGCCCGTGGCATCGATGAGAAGGCCGTCCTCCCCATCTGCCGCCACGAAAGGGCTGTAACGCAGACACCATTCGGCCAGCCCCTGAAGCGCGGCGTGGTCCCCTTCCAGATCGGCGGGCGCATGAAGAAGACCGGGCAGCCGCGCCTTGGCGTCGGTCAGCATCATGCCGCGCGTCAGCCCAAGCTGCGCCGCTCTCTCATCCACCGCATGAAGGCGCACCGCGCTTTGCTCCTGCACGGTCAAAACGAAAGGCGGAACTTCTTTTGCCTTAGCCGGTGCGCGCGAGGGGGAGAATGGCGGCCTCTCCCGCAGGCGGGCTTTGCGTTTTTGGTGCCGCCGGAAGCGCTCGATCGGCCAATGGGGCAACCATATGGAAACAATGCGTCTCATGATCCCATTCCATCGTGACCCTGAAGGGCATGGGCCCCGCCTTCGCTTTTTCCAGCTCCACCTGCCAGCGCGCGGCGCCGGGCGCGGCAGGGTCATGCACATGGCGCCCGCTCGGTGCCGGGCGGATACGCAGCCGGGTCAGCGCGGCGCTGGCGGATTCGGCCTCAGCCCGCAGGGCCGGGGTCAGCGCGGCGCTTGCTTCTTTGCGCTCAAGCGGGCGGATGAGCCAGCAGGGCATCCGGTGCTCCGCTGCCAAAAGCGACAGCCGCCGGCTTTCGGTGAGCCCGACATCGCCCACCTCCCCCAGCGCCCCGGCAAGCGCGCCCGCCTTCAAGCCCTCTTCCAGCGCCCAAAGCACATCGAGACTTGTGCGCGCATAAAGCGTGAGAAGCCGCTCCGGCGAAAACCCCGCATCCAAAAGCCCCGGCCCATAAGGCGCGCCGAACTCGCGCCGCTCTTCAAGCCGCATCGCCCATAAAAAGGCAGGCGGCAGGGCCTTCCGGGCAGGGCGCAAGGCCCCGGCATGTTTCTGCCGGGCCGCCAGCACGGCAAAGGCAAAGCCGCGCGCCGCGCTCATATCCTCATAAGAAGCGGTAAGCTCATGCAGCCCCGGCCGCAGGATGATCCGCGCCGGGTCCGCCCCTTCCTCACGCGGCAGGGCAGCCGGTGCCTCTTCCAGAACCGGCACGCTCTGCTCGATTTCGTCAATAGACCGCCGAAGCCGCGCCATAAGGGCGCTGCGGGATGTGCCGCGGGTCTCCCCGGACATGGGCTTACCTCTTTCGATATTCCCTTATATTCTTATTTTGTTCTCATACCGGAGTCAAGCGGCAAGGAGGCTGGAACGAAGCGGGAGAACGGGCTAGAGCAGCCGCAGCACCGCCTCGACATCCGCTTTTTCGGTGGAAAAAGAGGCAACGAAGCGGGCAAGCGGCCGGTTTTCTCCGGCAATATCCCAGGGCGCGAACTGCACGCCTGCCTTGAAAAGCGCCCGCTGCTGCTCTTTCGAAAGAAACGCGAAGACCTCATTCCCCTCCGCCGGATAGGCAAGCGCGATGCCCTTTTCCTGAAAACCCGCGGCAAGCAGCGCAGCCATCTCGTTCGCCTGCCGGGCAAGCCGCAGCCAGAGGTCCCCTTCCAGATAGGCCTCCATCTGCGCGGCAAGAAAGCGGCCCTTGGAGAAAAGCTGGCCGCCGCGTTTGCGCAGACGGGCAAAATCACGCGCTTTTTCAGAATCGAAAAAGATCACCGCCTCGACACCGAGCGCGCCGTTCTTCGTTGCCCCGAAACAGAGGACATCCACCCCCGCCTTCCAGCTCATTTCGGCGGGCGTGCAGCCAAGCGCGGCCAGCGCATTGGCAAAGCGCGCGCCGTCCATATGAACGGCCATGTTCTTTTCATGCGCAAGGGCGCTTAAAACGCGCAATTCATCGAGACTGTAAAGCGTGCCCGCCTCGCTTTGCTGCGTCAGGCTTAAAAGCGCGGGCTGCTGGCGGTGCACGCCGCCGGAGCTCCAGAAGGTCAGCGCTTCTTCCAGCGCAGCGCGGGTGATGCGCCCCGCCTCCCCGCCCACGGGCACAAGCTTTGCGCCATGGGTGAAAAATTCCGGCGCGCCGCATTCATCCACATGGATGTGACTTTCTTCATGACAAAGCACCGCGCGGTGCGGGGGCACATAAGTGGAGAGCGCCAGGGAATTGGCCGCCGTGCCCGTTGCCACCAGAAAGGCGGAAAGCTCGCACTCGAAAATTTCGGCAAGGCGCGCCTCGACACGTTTCGTGATCTCGTCGCTGCCATAAGAAGCGCTATAGCCGCCCGCCGCCTTTGCCAGCGCCTCGATAATCTCCGGCGCCGCACCGCTTGTATTGTCACTGCCAAAATGCATGCGCGCTCCAAAACAAAAAAGGGAGAAAAATCAGGCCCGGTCTTCCGGCGGGAAAAGCGGTTCGGGATCGCCGCTTTTCCATTGCGGATATTTTTTCATCACAGCCGCAAAAAGCGCGCTGGACAAGAAGTTTTCCAGCCAGCGCTGCACGCCCGGCAAGGACTGTTCGCCGAACCAGGCTTTATCGACGAAAGCAAACTGGCGCACGAACGGCGCGACCGCGATATCCGCATAAGATTTTTTAGCGCCGAAAAGGAAAGGCTGATCGCCAAGACGTGCCTCAAGCCTTTGAAGAAAAGCAAGGCCTGCCTCCCGGTGCTCTTCCGGCTCCGCGCCGTCATAGCGGTTTGCGTATTTATAACGGTCGAGATGCGGTTTGAACTCTTCTTCCGTCTCAGCGATCAGCGCTTCGGCCTCTTCACGTTCGCCCGGCGAGAGCGCCATCAAGCCTTCCGGGTCGCGCTGCCCAAGCGCCCAGCGCATGACATCGAAACTTTCTTCCACCACCTTTCCGTCCGGCAGGACAAGCACCGGCACCGTGCCTTTAGGCGAGGCTTCAAGCATTTCGGCCGGCTTGTCGCGCAGCACCACTTCGCGCAAACGGCAGGGAATGCCCGCGGAGAAAAGCGCCATGCGCGCGCGCATCGCATAAGGACAGCGGCGGAAACTGTAAAGAATGGGAAGCGGGGCATCCATCAGGAGGCCTCTTTCTTCAAATCCAGCCTCTGGCCCGGCTTATCGCCCAGATGCACCTCGCCGCGCGCTTCGGCAAGTTCCATCTGCATCTGGCGCTGGGCAAAACGGTAGCGCTGTTCCTCGCTCAAATCCGCATGGCAATGCGGGCAGGAAACACCTTCCATATAATGCGGCGAGGCTTTGTCTTCCGCGCTGATGGGATGGCGGCAGCCATGGCAAAGATCGTATGTCCCCTCGCCAAGGCCGTGCGTGACGGCGACGCGCTGATCGAAGACGAAACACTCCCCCCGCCACAGGCTTTCTTCTTCGGGCACGGTTTCCAGATATTTCAGAATGCCGCCTTCAAGGTGATAGACTTCATCGAAGCCCTTTTCCTTCATGAAGGCGGTTGCCTTTTCGCAGCGGATGCCGCCGGTGCAAAACATCGCAACCTTCGGCTTGTTCTTCAGCGCCGTGGCTTCTTCCACCCAGGCGGGAAATTCCCGGAAACTACGGGTGCGCGGATTGACCGCGCCCTCGAAGGTGCCGATCTCCACTTCATAATCGTTACGCGTATCGATGACGATGACATCGGGCGCAGAGATAAGCGCGTTCCAGTCTTCCGGTTTGACGTACGTGCCGGCATTGGCCGCGGGATCGAGGCCGGGCACGCCAAGGGTAACGATCTCTTTTTTCAGCCGCACCTTAAGGCGCAGGAACGGCATTTCCGCCGCCCAGCTTTCTTTATGCTCAAGGCCTGCGAAGCGCGCATCCTCGCGCAGCCAGGAAAGAAACCCGCGCATCGCCCGCTCCGGCCCGGCAATGGTGCCGTTGATGCCTTCATGGGCGAGCAGCAGCGTGCCCTTGATGCCGCCGGCGCGCGCCATTTCCTCGATCTTCGGCTGCAGCGCGGCAAAGTCCGGCAGATCGACAAACTTATAAAGAGCGGCGACCAGAAAACGGCTCATCGCAAATTCCCTCAAAAAACTCCGGCCCTTATAGCTCTTTGGCGGGAAAACGTAAAATACCGGCACTTGTGAGAGGCCGACACGAGAAAGCCGGGCAGGAAGCCCGGCTTCATCGCACCTATCTGAAAGCAGCGTTAATGGCGCAGGAGCCCGTCCCGTGCCTGGTCCAGCTTCTCGCTGGCCTTGCGCATGGCCTCGGCGGCCTTTTCATCCGCCGCGCGGGCATAGCGCGAGCCTTCTTCCTTGGCTTTGCGCATCACCGCATCGCGGGCCTCGCCCATCGTCACATCCTCGGCCCTTGTGCGGGAGAAGTACCCGGCGAGCGCCGCCCCGGCGGCAAGGCCGATAAGGCCGGTGACGAGCGGATGGGCCTCATAGGTTTCCTTCACCTTGCGCCCGGCCTGGCGGGAGGCTTCGGCGGCTTCTTCGCCCGTATGACGGGCACGTTCCTGCGCGGCGCGCATTTTCTCGCGTCCGGCAGCCGCCGCCCTTGAAACAGGCCCATGGCCGTTGAGGCGTTCTGCTTCGTAGCGCTCATCTTCCGCCGACGGGCTTTCATACACAAAGCCGTCATCGGCGCGCTCGTCCGCGCTGCGGGCGCGTGCCGCCTCTGCGGCAGATTTCGGTTTTTGCGTGCCCAGCGAATAGGCGAGCCAGGCAATGCCCGCCGCCGTCAGGGCGGAGGGAAGCGGGTGTTCCTGCACGGTGCGTTTGGCTTGATCCATCATTTTTCCGGTATCCACATCTCTCAGGCTTTCCAGCGCGAAATCCACGATCTGGTTCGCCGAAATTGAATTTCTGAGCTCGTCGAAGTCGGATTGCACGGCCGAGCGGGCCGCGCGCACCTGTGCTTGCGCTTCTTCGGCGGTCTCGTTCGGGAAATCGTTCACCTGTCGCTTAGTCATGAGAAATTCTCCTTTATTGCCGATTTGTCGCGTCCGAATTCACGTATCGTGCGGCGGGGCAGAAGGTTCTCGCGCCGGAGCCGGGTAAGGCCCCAATAGATGCAGACCGCGCTGAGACTGCCGACCCCCGCCGCAACGAGGAGCGCGGCCCAAGGCAGGCTGAGCCCGGCTTCCACCAGCACCGCGATAAGCGCGGCGATAAGGCAAAGCAGCGCCGCAAGCGCCAGAAGAAAACCGGCAAGCACGGCCAATCCGGCCCGCACGAGCTGCGATGACTTTTCCTGCGCCTCGCGTTTGAGCAGATCGAATTCCTGCTCGAGGAGCCGGGAAAGGTTACGCAACAGGTCGCTCAGAATCTGAGCGATGCCGCGCGGCTCTGTCGGATCTACGGCCATAATGCCTCGCTCACGCGCGCGGCGGCCGGCTGTTTAAAAACCGCACGAGCACGAAACCCGCCACAGCCGCCCCGAGCGCGAACTCAGCCGGGCGCTCTTCGGCGAATGCCGATGCCTTGCCGTAAAGCGCGCGCGGCGAGGAGCGGTCCAACTCCCGCGATACTTTGTCGAGCAGCAGCGCCACCTGCTCGGCGCAAGCGCTGATCATGGCATCTTCCGGCTCGACCTTGCGCGCCACCTGGCGGAAATGATCGCCATAGCCGCGCGCAAATTCCGCCGCCGGATGAAAAGGCTCATCCAAAAAAGAACGTGCCTCTTCTTTGGCTTCTTGCGCGTGATCCCGGAATTCCTGCCAGGCTTCACTGCTTTCATGGAACTGCGAGGCGGCGAAATCTTCTGCCTCTTGGCGCGTGACCATAGCTGCCTCCCGTGTCTTCAGACATTACGCACACCTGCCAGACACCGGGCGCAAGGCGCGGGGCCCGGCAGGCCGTCTATGGGATAAACGCGCCAAAGCCTGCGCAGTTCACGGAAAGAGGCAGCAAAACGGGAGAGATCAGGCCGCGCGCTGGTGGCGGCCTTCTTCCACTTCTTCCACGATTTTGGCAACGAAATGGGGAAGGTCATCCGGCTTGCGGCTCGTCACGATGCCCCAATCGGAAACGACGGGCTCGTCCGTCCATTTACCGCCCGCATTTTCCACATCCGTTCGGATCGAATGATAGGACGTGACACTCCGCCCCTTCACAAGGCCCGTCTCGATCAGCAGCCAGGGCGCATGGCAGATCGCGCCGATCACCTTGCCCTTATCGGCAAACGCCTTGATCAGTTCCAGCGCCTGCGGATTAACCCGCAAGAGATCCGGATTGATCTGCCCGCCGGGCAGGACCAGCGCATCATAGTCAGCTTCGCTGACCTTGCTGAGGGGGATGTCGACGGGCACCGCTGCGCCCCAATCGCCGCCGTCCCAGCCTCTAATCTGGCCTTCTTCCGGCGAGGTCACATCGACCTTCGCGCCTTTCGCCCGCAGCTCTTCCAGCGGCTTGAGAAGTTCACTCTGCTCGAACCCATGCGCGGCGAGAATAAGGATTTTCGCATCACCTATCTTCGGCATGACCAGCTCCTTGGATTCCGTGTCAGCTATGCCAGGGAAACGCAGAAAGGGCTCTGCCTGTTCCGGCAAAGCCCTTTCTTTATCGGATTGCGATGATGTGACGCTAAGCGCGCACCATATGCAGGAACTGCGCGTGGCGCTCATATTGGGCGAGCACATCGGCAATGATCTGGTCCTGCGTATAGCCCATCACATCGTAATGCTGGCTGCCCTCGGGCAGGAAAACCTCGGCGCGGTAATAATGCCGGCCTTGCTGTTTACGCACATGGCGCTGCTCGACCACGAAGGAAGGGGCTTCATAATCGTGCAGGCGGACGGAATAATAAAAATTCTGCTCGCCGCCATGGTTGACTTCGATGTAACAGGTCCGTCCCTCTTCCGCATCGACATTCGCGTCATAGCCGAGTTTCGAGAATTCTTCCGCCGCCCGCTCCAGGGCCGGGCGCACCGTCTCGCGCAAAAACCGCTGGGCTTCGGGCAATTGAGGATGGTGCAAAAGCGCGCGCAGGCGCTGCTCCCAGGGAATATTGACCCCTTGCACGCCTGCGCTCGAGGCAGAGGAAATGTCGAGACTGTTGCGCCGCACCGCTTCCAGATCGAGCGCCTTGTAAAGCCCGTAGCAGATAAAGAGCATGATGACGGAGAAAGGCAGCGCCGCCGCGATCGAGGCGGTTTGCAATGCGCCGAGCCCGCCGGCAAGCAAAAGCCCCGCCGCAACGAAGCCTTCGGTGAAGGCCCAGAAGACTCGCTGCCAGACCGGCGCATCATCCTCGCCGCCGGAGGTCAGCATATCGATCACCAGTGAGCCGGAGTCCGAGGACGTCACGAAAAACGTCACGACCAGCACGGTGGCCAATACAGACGTAATCCCGGCAAAGGGCAGATATTCGAAAAATTTAAAGAGCGCCGTCGCTGTGTTCTCCGAAACGGCGGCGGCAATGGCCCCGCCCGCCACACCGAGATCGAGCGCGATAGCCGTGTTCCCGAACACCGTCATCCAGAGGAATGTGAACCCCACGGGGATGAACAAAACGCCCGTGACGAATTCGCGGATCGTGCGCCCGCGCGAAATGCGCGCGATGAACATGCCCACGAAAGGCGACCAGGCGATCCACCAGGCCCAATAAAAGAGCGTCCAGCCACCGATCCAGCCTTTCTTTTCATAGGCGTAAAGATTGAACGTCTTTTGCACCACCTCGGAAAGGTAAGTACCGACATTCTGAAAATAGGCTTCGAAAAGAAAGAGCGTCGGCCCGGCAATCAGCGTGAAGAGAACGAGGACGAGCGCCATGCCGAGATTGAGCTCGGAGATGCGCCGGATGCCGCCATCGAGCCCCATCACGACCGACCCCGTGGCGATGAGCGTAATGACCGCGATCAGCACGAGCTGCACGGTGACCGTCTCCGGCACGCCGAAGAGATAAGCAAGGCCCGAATTGACCTGCGACACACCGAAGCCGAGCGAGGTGGCGACGCCGAACATCGTGCCGAGCACCGCGAAAATATCTACTGCATGGCCGATGGGGCCGTAAATTCTATCCCCGATCAGCGGATAAAGCGCCGAGCGGATGGTCAGCGGCAGATTGTGCCGGAACCCGAAATAGGCAAGCGACAGGCCGATCACCGCATAGATCGCCCAGGCATGAATGCCCCAATGGAAAAAGGTGATGGAAAGCGCCTCGCGCGCCGCTTCCACCGACCCCGGCTCGCCCACCGGCGGCGCCATGAAATGCTGTATGGGCTCGGCAACGGAAAAGAACATGAGCCCGATGCCCATGCCCGCGCTGAAAAGCATGGCGATCCAGGACCAGTAGGAAAATTCCGGCTCCGAGCCGTCCGGCCCCAGTTTCACCTGCCCATGCGTGGTGAAGGCCAGAAAGGAAACGAAGGCGAGAAAGGCCGCCACGCAAAAAATATAGAACCAGCCGAAGGTCGAAACGATCCAGTTTTGAACGACACCGAAAACGCTGCTCGCCAGATCCGGCGCGCTTATTCCCCAAATAACGAAGCCGAGAATCAAGATCGCGGAGCCGAAAAAAACCGGCGGGTTGATGACGGCCCTGGGCTTTTTCTTGTCATCGGCAAAACCGCTGCCCTCGCTGCGCATATCCATGAGACGGCCCTTTCTTGTTTTTGGGAAGCGTCGAAATCTCCGGTATCAGAAATAGAACCCGACATTAATGTTGAAGCGGTGCTGCCAGCCGCCATCGGCCGAACCCGGCCCGAAGGCGGCGCCGTAATCGGGGCTGGCATAGGCGTGGTTGCGCCCGCTCAAAAGATCGACATAGACGAATGCCGGGCCTTCGAAATCGAGCGAGACGCCGAGCACGTTTTGCTGCGTATCGGCAAAGCCGGAAGCCGTTTTCTCCATATAGCTGTAATCGTCATAGAGCGTGAGCCCTTGGAGCCCGAGCACGCTCATCTTCCAGCTATGGGAGAGCCCGGCGGAATAGACATAAGCCTCCGAGGCCACCTGATAGGGAAAATCATAAGCGCCCATGACGACGAAGCGGTCATCCTGGCCTACCGGATTCTTCAAATCGATATCGTAATAAACCGCTTCGGTGATGATGTTCCAGGGGCCGAAATCACCGACCCAGTGCAAGCCCGCTGCAACGCGCGAGCCGGTCTCGCCCGTCGCCCCGTTCGGAATCTCGCCGTAAAGCAGCGAAAGCCCCGCCTCGCTCACGCCCAAGCCCGCATGATCGAACTGATAGGCCGCGCGGCCGGTCAGCTGGTTTTCTTCTTTGTTGGAGCGGCCCATATCCGAGACGATGTCATAAGAATAGCGCGCGCTGTCATTCGACTTGCCGTGATAATTGCCTTCATCGGAAAGGAAATAGGCCGCATCGAAACTCCAGGCACCTTGCTGTGTGTGATAGGCAAGGCCGAGATCGTAATCGTCCTCGAGGCCCAGATAATAGAAGATCGAAAAGAAATAACTGTGCGAGGCAAAGGGGAGCGGCCCGAACGGGACTTTCTGCACCCCGGCGCGCACATAATCAGTTTCCGAAAACCGGTACCCCGCCCAGCCATGATGCAGGAAATGCGAGCTGTAATCGGGATCGGCATAATAATAGAGACGGTATTGCGCGGAGGCTTCCCAATTGCCGTGGGAAAAGTCCACATCCAGCATCGCGGTGTCGAAATCCCAATAGTCCCGGGGCTTCGTTTCATCCACCCAGCTCTTGTCGAAGAGATTGACGCGGACAGCGCCGCCGATTTCCACCGGCCCGAGTTTCAAGGGTTCGCTGTGAGCAGGCAAAGCCGCCAGTAAAATCCCCGCCGGAAGGAGTATACTCAAACAAAAAAGCTTCCGGCTGCGGGGAGCGATTGCACACCACATGAGGCCTCACATTTATTTTTGTTGTGAGGTGAAGCGTAAAACAAAAAATCGCCCGGCACAACGCCACTCGCCTCCCCGCGGCGCGGGCCTCATAGGCACCCAAAAACACCGTATACGAATAAGCGAGCGACCGCAAACTTTCGACGTTGCCGTTATTAAATGCCTGCAACGAAGTTCAGATCGGCCTTGCACACTTGCGCCACCTCGCGCGTCGACATGAACCGGCTGAGCTCACCGAAAAGCGATGCCACGCTTACCGGCGCGCCTTGCCGGTCATAGAAAAGCCAGCGATTGGCGCGGGCCGCAGAAGGCAGAATAGACGCAGCCAATGTGCCCGCAGACGTTTCGCGCGTGCGGATCAGTTTGACCGCGCCGCCCGCGCCGAAAACATGCGCGGCATAAAGCTCGCCATGATTGGGCGTGCGCCCGAGCATCCGCTCCAATGCCTTGCGGTTGGAGACGGTGAGCTCACCGGCCATGAGGGCAGCCGCATGAGGATCGGAACGCAACCGCAAAAGCCTATCGCCGGCTTCATCGGACACGGGCCGGTAACGCCCGCCTTCTTCTTCCAGCAGCTGCGCTTCTTCCGCGAACCCGTGCTTTGCGCCATGCGCACCCAGCATCTGGTACCAGGTCTGACGCACGAACTGGAAAGGGCCATTGGCCGATGATGTCGGCGCCTGGGCCGTCAGCACCAGCCCGCTCTCGCGCATGGCGATATGAAGGAGATAGCCGGAATTGGCGCCCGTCGCTTTGGAGGCGGCAACGATCGCGCTGAGAAGATCGGGGCCCAACAGATCGATCGCATCTTCCACAAGCTCCGCATCGGCGGGCTCGGCAGTGGCAGGAGCCACTTCCGGCGGGCTCAAGCTCGCTTTTTGCGCGGCGGGTACCGTTTCTTCCTTCTCAGTATCTACCGGTGCGGAAGAAAGCGTTGCCTCCTCGCCCGCCGCTTCACTCTTTTCCTGCGCCAGCGCCGCGCTTGCCTGCTGCAGCTCGGCAAGCGCCTTGGCAATCGCCGTAATATCATCGGCGGATAGCTGGTGGCGCTTGTCACCGGGCGGCGGAGGCGGCACGACGGTGAGGCCGGGAGAGGCGCCAGAAGAAACGTTCAAGGAAGAGGTTTCATCAGTCTGCGCCTCAGCCGAGGCAAGCTTTACCGGCTCGCCCTTTGCCTTGGAGGCAAGCAAGGTGGCCGTTGCCAGCGCCGATTCC
>ERZ1673962.1108-NODE-1108-length-14388-cov-105.686388_pt1 | contig 14388 bp, 11 predicted proteins | sample MGYA00580188_ERZ1673962 | MGnify/ENA primary metagenome ERZ1673962 (study PRJEB41334, sample SAMN05608104) | rock metagenome | biome: terrestrial subsurface; feature: shale formation; material: shale | place: USA: Pennsylvania ... | reverse complement strand
GATAGCCGGCCATGGCCAGCTCCACCTTTTCCTCTCCCAGCGGCAGCAGCACCTCGGCATTGCGTTCGAGTGCGCGCTGCAAGCGATCCAGCTCGGCCAGCTCGACGTCCAGACGCTCCACGAATTCACGCGTCATGGCTTCGCGCTCGGCTTCCAGTTGTTCGAGTTCGGCGTAGCGGGCGGCGATTCGCGGGTTCTGCCGCGAGCGCTGGAACACCGGCAGATCGAAACTGAATTGCAGGTTGACCATGTCGCCGTACTCGCGGCCGCGCTTGAGGTAGCTGACCTCCCAGCTCCAGTCGACCTGTTTCTCGGCGGCCGCCTCACGGATACGTGCCTGCGCCACCTGGGTCAGCGGCGCATAGGCGGTCAGTTGCGGATGCTGGTCGACCTGCTGCGCCAGTTGCTCAGAGACAATGGCCCAGCGCGGCGGCTCGCCAAGCAGCGGTTGATTGCCATCGCTGCCGACCCAGCGCACCAGGGCCGCGCGTGCCTGGCGGCGCTGCTGCTCCAGTTCATCCTGGCGATCAGCCAGTAGCGCCGCCTGTTGCTTTGCCGCGACGCTGTCGGTCAGCTGCCCTCTCCCGCCGGCGATACGCGCCCGAATCGCCTCGCCGAGCAGGCGATTCTCCTCGAATAACTGGTCGAACAGCCGGATCTTGCGTTCCACAGTGGGTGGCGATCCACGCCTGGGCAGCCTCCAGACGCACCCTGAGGCTTTCCACTTCGCGCGAGGCGCCGGCGCGCTCGACAGACGCCTGTGCCACATCGCTGCGTGCCTTGCGCTTGTCGCGGTTCGGCACTTCCTGCATCAGGCCGACCATGCGCATGGTCATGCCATTCTCATTAAGGCTCCAGCGTTCGGCGCCCTCGATCGGCAGATTCTGCAGGCCCAGCAACAGTTTCGGATCGGGCAGCTCGCCCGCGGCGACGGCTTCGCTACGCGCGGCTTGCAGCCTCGACGCCTCGGCACGCAGCGACGGTGCCTGCTGCTGCGCAAGGCTGAGGGCATCGTCGAATGTCAGCCCGGTGGCTGCGCCGGGCAAGCCGAGCGCGGCGACAAAAACCGCGCCCGCAAACGGCCGGTACTTCCCTATCAATCGGGAGATCATGGATTGGATTCCTCGGTTTCCTGCATGCCGCAACGGCATGCCTACAGCGCCTCAACGCATGAACGTGGGGCGAGTCAGGTCAGCGATGGAATCAGTAACGCGGAGGGCGCCAGACGTCGGCGTTGGAGTGGGCGGGAAAGAAATCGGGGTAATGAATTGCGAGTTGCGGCAGCGAGGCGGTGAGCTGCGGCGGCGCAGCGGCAGTCTGCAACATGCTGCCAGTCTTGCACTGGTGGCCGCTTTCACACAGTGGATTGTCATCGTGCGAATGCGCGTCCTCGTCCTGCGCTTCAGCCTGGTGTGCGAGATGCCCGGAGCTCTCCATGTCGCTTTGCATCTGGCACGGTTCTGCGCTCTGTTCGAGCGCAGCCATGCTGCTCACGGGGAGCGCGAGGCTGATCAACAGGACGAGTAGCAGACGCAGATGGGCTTTCATGGAGAGGAGTCTAGCCGAGCCGGCGCCCGCTAAAACTTGATGCAGATCGTGTCAGCCCGAATCCTGTCCGCCGCCATTGCCATTGCCGGCGAGCAGATGGCTGAGCACCGAACGCATCTTGCCGGGCTTGACCGGTTTGTTCAGCACCGGCACGCCGCAGCCCTGCAGTTGCTGGCGGCACTGGTCGCTGCGATCGGCAGTGATCATCACCGCCGGCAGCGCCTGGTTGAAGCGTCCGCGCACCGCGAGCACGACGTCCCAGCCGGTCAGCCCGTGATCCAGATGGTAATCGGCGAGGATCGCGTCCGGCGCGACTCCATCCAGCGCCGTCAATGCGCTTTGCTCGTCGGTGGCAGTCACCACCGTGCAGCCCCACTGTTCGAGCAAGGCAGCCATGCTCAGCAGGATGCTCTCCTCGTTGTCGATCACCAGCAGGCGCCGCCCGGGCAGTGGATCGCCCAGCTGCGGCACGACCGTCGGAGCCGCAACCCGCTCGCGAGGCATCGCTTCGGCCAGCGGTACGTCGATACTGAACACCGAACCACGTCCCGGTTTCGAGCGCACCAGCACCTGGTAGCCGAGCATGCTGGCGATACGGTCGACGATGGCCAGCCCCAGCCCTACTCCACTGCGTTTCGCGGATCGACCGATCCCGAGCTGATTGAATTCGAGAAAGATCGAACCCAGCTCCTCCTCAGGAATGCCTCGCCCGGTATCCCAGACCTCGATACGCAGCGCCCCGGCACGCATGCGCGCACCCACTAGTACCGCGCCCTGATCGGTATAACGGCAGGCATTGCTGAGGAAATTTCGTAGGATTCGCGTCAGCAGGCGGAAATCGGTCTTGATGGCGACTCGCGGGATGTAGTGCTTCAACTGCAACCCCGCGGCAGCAGCGACCGACTGGAACTCCGACACCAGCGGCAGCAGGACATCGTCCAGCGAGTAGATATCGATGTCCGGTTTAATCGCGGCCTGATCGAGCTTGGAGATATCGAGCAGATCGGTCAGTAGGTCTTCGGCGCCTTCCAGGGCCTGGTGGGCCCGCTCAACCAGATGCAGCTCGTTCTGCGGCAATTGGCGTTCACGCAAGGTCGAGATCAGCAGGCGCGCGGCGTTGAGCGGCTGCAGCAGGTCGTGGCTGGCTGCGGCGAGGTACTTATCCTTGCTCAGATTGGCGGCTTCCGCCGCATCGCGGGCTTCACGCAGTTCACTGGTGCGCTCGGCGACGCGCTGCTCGAGCTCTTCGTTGAGCTGCAGCAGACGCAACTGCGCCAGCTTGCGCTCGGTCACGTCGGCGACGAAGCCTTCCACCAGGCCGTCTTCGTCCGGCTTGAGCAGCAGGTTCATGATCACGTAGATGGCGCTGCCGTCCTTGCGGCGCAGGCGCGTCTCGTAGCCGAACAGGCCATGTTGCTGGCTCAGGGTATGGCGGATCTGCCGCAGCTCCTCCTCACCGCCGATGAATAGATGATGGGACAGATCGGTCAGCGCCCACAGCGCCTCTTCCGGGGTGTCGTAATTGAGCATGCGCGCCAAGGCGGGGTTGGCGGCACGAATACCTTCGTGGATGCTGGCCTGGAAGATGCCGTGCACGGCGTGCTCGAACAGCCATTTGTAGCGATTGCGCTCCCCTTCCAGCTCTTCCAGGCGCGCCACCAGTTCAGGGTAGTGACTCTTGCGTGCGGAATGGCTGCCGAAGCCGAGCAGTTGCGCCAGGGCCTGATGCTGGTCATCAGAGGGCTTCGGCATAGACGACCTCGACGTCCCGCTGCGTCGACGAGCGTGGATTGGTCAGGATGCAGGGGTCCTGCATCGCATGTTGCGACAGGAACGGAATATCGGAAAGGTTCACCCCGTGCAGGCTGAGCGTTTCGCGGAAGCCGATCTGCTGCTTGAGATCAATCAGGTGCTGCACCAAGCGCTCGCGAACCTGACGGTGATTCAGCCCGCGCGAATCGATGCCCAACGTTTCAGCGACCTTGCGGTAGCGGTCCGGCGAGGCGTCGTAATTGAATGCGACGACATGTTCGACCAGCACGGCGTTGCAAACGCCATGGGGCAGATCGAGATAGCCGCCGAGGCTGTGGGACATGGCATGCACCGCACCGAGGATCGCGTTGGAGAAGGCCAGCCCGGCCTGCATGCTGCCGAGCATGATCTGCTCGCGCAGCGCGATATCCGCCGGATTGGCGATCATCTGCGCAAGATTGCCGTTGATCAGTCGCATGGCTTCCAGCGCGTGCGGGTCGGTCAGCGGCCCATGGCCAGTCGACACGAATGCCTCGATCGCGTGCACCAGCGCATCAATACCGGTACAGGCGGAAAGGAACGGGTCCATGCTCAGCGTGGTTTCCGGGTCGATCAGCGAGACATCCGGCACGGCTGCCTTGCTGACGATGGAGAACTTCATCCGCTCTTCCTGGTTGGAAATGATCACGAACTGCGAAACATCCGCCGAGGTCCCGGCAGTCGTTGGAATCAGGATCAGCGGTGGGCTGGGCACGCGCAGCGTATCCACCCCTTCGAATTCATAGATATGGCGCCCATGCGCCGCGACGATGCCCTTCGCGCAGTCCATCGGGCTGCCACCGCCTACCGCGACGATCACGTTGCAGCCTTCGCTGCGATACAGCTCGGCGCCGAGCATCACCTCTTCGCAACGGGGATTGGGCGAAACGCCGGTGAACAAGCAATGTTCGATGTTCTGCCGGTCGAGACTGGCCTGCACGTCAGCCACCCAGCCCGCCTTCACGACGCCGGGGTCGGATACCACCAGCACCTTTCGCGCGCCGAAGTTGGCCGCACAGGTGCCGACACTGTGGCGACAGCCGGCACCGAAGATGATTTCTGGAGAGACGAACTTGCGCTGGAGGCTGATATTCGGGCTCATGACTACGGCCTTTTTTATTTTTTGTAACTAACGGGCGCAAGCCTACTGCATTGATCAGGTAAAGCAATGCGTCAAATGGCTGGCCGCGCCGCCCGTACGGCGGAACGCGTCAGAGCAGCTGTTGGTAGAAGCCCAATTCCCCTTGCAGCGCATCCGCAAGGTTGGCTGCCTGTCGAAACCCGTGGCGCTCATCGGGATACAGGCGGTATTCCACCTCGATGCCACGATCACGCAACGCCGCGACCATCGATTCGGTCTGCTCAGGTAGCACCACCGCGTCCTGCCCGCCCTGCAGGAAGATGACCGGCGCACCGATTCGGTCGGCATTGTGCAGAGGGGCGCGCTCCCGAAAGCGCTCCGGCACCTGCTGCGGATCGCCGATCAGCCAGTCGAGGTAATCGCCTTCGAACTTGTGCGTTACCCGCCGCAGCGCCAGCGGATCGCTAACGCCGTACAGACTGGCGCCGCCGCGAAACAGCGTTGTCGCAGCCAGCGCACTCAAGGCCGTGAAGCCACCGGCACTGGAGCCACGGATGAACAAGCGCTGCGGATCGACCGCGCCCTGCTCCACCAATGCCCGTGCGGCCTGGCAGGTGTCTTCCACGTCGACAATCCCCCACTGCTCGCGTAATCGTTGTCGATAGGCCCGCCCAAAGCCGCTGCTGCCGCGATAGTTCACGTCGACCACGGCGAAGCCGCGCTGGGTCCAGTACTGAATGCGCGGATCGAATACCGGATAGCTCGCCGAAGTCGGCCCGCCATGTGCGAATACCACCAGCGGTGGCAAGGCCCCCGGCTCGCCGCGGTAGTTCGCATTGGCGGGAGGGTAAAAGAAAGCATGTGCGACCTCGCCATCACCGGTCGGAAAGCACATGGACTGCGGGTGCGACAATTGACTGGCCGACAGCGGCTGCGCTCCGCCGGCGAGAATCTGCACCGCTCCACTGGCCCTTTCGATGGCAAGTACCGCTGGCGCTCGTTCCGGAGCGCCAGCGATACAGAACACGTGGGTCTGGTTGGCGGCCAATTGGCGGCAACGGGTGAAGTCCTCAGCCAGTTGGCGCCGGCTGCCATCGGCAGCGTGCTCGAACAGCCAGCCATAACCATCGACCATATGCGTCAACAACAGGCCGCCACCAGCCAGTGGCAGGTAGCTGGTGGTGCCCAGTTGCCAGGGTGCCGGGGCACAATCGAAGTCCTGTGCCGTGTCCGCCTCGCCGGGCGCCGCCAGCGAATGCCGATGCAGCTGGCCGTCTGCCTCATAGAAAGGCTGCCAGAAACCCAGACGGTCGCTGAGGCAGAACAGCCGGCCGTCGGAGGCGAAGCGTGGCTGTTGCAAGGACTCGCCTCCATCCGTGCCTGCCAGGCATTGCCTGTTGCCCCAACGCTCGTTAGGCAGGCGTTCAGCTGCGCACAGGCGCGACGAGGTCCAGGGCTGCTCGGGACGATTCCATTCGATCCAAGCCAGCCGTGCACCGTCCGGACTGAGCACCGCAGCGGCATAGAAGTCGGCGCCCTCCACAACAACGCGACGCGCACCATCGACCATGGAGATACTCACCAGACGATGCACGACGCCAACGGCCTCATGGGATTCCTCCAGCGCCAGAATCGCATCACTGACGGGGTCATGTTGCAGATCGCCATAACGGCGCTCAGGCGCCGCGGTCAGCGCGATTGGCGGCGCGGTCTCGGCGTCATCGGTCGGCTGCAAGTAGATCTGCTGATCTGCCTCGTTGACGAAGGCGATGCCCTGACCGGTCAGACAGAACGCGCCGCCGCCGTATTCATAGACGCGACTGCGTACCGAGAAGCCGTCCGGGGTCAGGCAGCGTGCGCTGCCGGCCTGCCAGAACCACAGCGTGCAGCGCCCTTGAACGGGGTCGTACTCGACCCAGAACAGCCCCCCGTGACCGGCCCGCAGCTCGGCATAGTCCTGGCTGGCGGCCGCGGCGGCCTCGGCGCTCCAGGCGCTGGGCCAGAAGCCATAGGGCAGCACCGCGGCGGATGGATGAAGCATTGACGAATCGTTGCGGGGCGATTTCATACCTTGAGGATGAGCTTGGAAGCCTTCTCGTTACGATGCTGCAGCTGATCGAGCCCCAGCGCGCCGTGGTCTGCCTGATCGCGAGCCGCAAGTATCTTGCCGTGGTGCGCCGATTTGCTGCACACGGGATCGGCATTGGCGGCATCGCCGGTGAGCATGAAGGCCTGGCAACGGCAGCCGCCGAAGTCGCGTTCCTTCTCGTCGCAACTGCGGCAGGGTTCGGGCATCCAGTCGTAGCCGCGGAACTTGTTGAAGCCGAAGGAGTGTCGCCAGATGTGCTCGATGCTGTGCTCACGTACGTTGGGGAATTCAACAGGCAGTTGGCGCGCACTGTGACAAGGCAACGCCGTGCCGTCCGGCGTGATATCGAGAAACAGGTTGCCCCAGCCGTTCATGCAGGCCTTCGGGCGTTCTTCGTAGTAATCGGGCGTCACGAAGATCAGCTTGCACGGATGGTTTTGGGCGGCGAGCTTGTCGCGCCACTCGTTGGTGATGCGCTCGGCACGTACCAGCTGTTCCTTGCTCGGCAGCAACCCGGCACGGTTCAGTTCCGCCCAGCCGTAGAACTGGCAGGTGGCGAGTTCGACAAAATCGGCTTCGAGCTCGATGCACAGCCGAATGATCTGGTCGATGTTGTCGATGTTGTGCCGGTGGGTGACGAAGTTGAGCACCATCGGGTAGCCGTGCTTCTTCACCGCTCTGGCCATTTCCAGTTTGTGAGCAAAGGCCTTCTTCGAGCCGGCGAGCAGGTTGTTCACTTCCTCGTCGGCAGCCTGGAAACTGATCTGGATATGGTCCAGGCCGGCCTCGGCGAAGCTGGCGATCTTCTCTTCGGTGAGGCCGATGCCAGAGGTGATCAGGTTCGTGTAGTAGCCGAGTCCCCGTGCCGCCTCGATCAGCTCGGCCAGGTCCTGGCGCACCAATGGTTCGCCGCCGGAAAAACCCAGCTGGGCCGCGCCCATCTCGCGTGCCTGGCGGAACACCTCGATCCACTCGGCGGTGCTCAGTTCTTCATGACTACGGGCGAAGTCCAGCGGATTGGAGCAGTACGGGCACTGCAACGGGCAACGATAGGTCAGCTCCGCCAGCAGCCAGAGCGGCGGGCCGGGCTCGTAGCCGGGTTTAGCGAAGCTCGATCCAGAACCGTTCAACGGCAACCTCCAGGAACGCAACGATATCTTCTTGAATCCCTTCGGCCTCGGGATAGCGAGCCTGCAGATCGGCAACGATCGCACCGACGCTACGCGTCCCGTCCACTTCGGTCAGCACCGCCGCAGCGCTCTCGTTGAGCTTGATCATGCCTTCCGGGTAGAGCAGCACATGGCAGTTCTGCGCGGGCTCCCACTGGAAGCGGAAACCACGGCGCAACGCTGGAATCTGGGTCAGTTGAATATCGCTCATCATCATTGTCTCGCCAGTGGGCAGGTTGCTGCCTGGCCACGTGGTCATGGTCGTCAGGCGGTCCACTCTACAGGGGCCGAATGCCTCATGGGTGGGCAGGATCTGCCCACGGAACGCGTGCCTACAGGCTGATGCCCTTGTGCCAGATACGCTCGCGGGTCACGGTGTGGTACGGCGGGCGATCCAGTTCGTAGGCCATGCTCATGGCGTCGAGCATGCTCCAGAGCACGTCGAGTTTGAACTGCAGGATCTCCAGCATACGCTCCTGCGCCTCGCGGGTGCGGTAGTGCTCCAGGGTGATCCGCAGACCGTGCTCGACATCGCGGCGGGCTTCCTTCAGGCGCTTGCGGAAGTAGTCGTAGCCGGAGGCATCGATCCAAGGATAGTGCTGCGGCCAGCTATCGAGGCGCGACTGGTGGATCGTCGGGGCGAAGAGCTCGGTCAGCGAGCTGCTGGCGGCCTCCTGCCAGCTGGCGCGACGGGCGAAGTTGACGTAGGCATCCACGGCGAACCTCACACCGGGCAGCACCAGTTCCTGCGACAGCACCTGCTCGCGATCCAGACCGACGGATTCGGCGAGTCGCAACCAGGCTTCGATACCTCCCTCTTCCCCCGGCGCGCCGTCGTGATCGATGATGCGCTGGATCCACTCCCGACGGGTATCACGGTCCGGGCAGTTGGCCATGATTGCCGCATCCTTCACCGGAATGCAGACCTGATAGTAGAAACGGTTGGCGACCCAGCCCTGAATCTGCTCGCGTGTCGCCTGCCCGGCGTACATGGCCCGGTGGAACGGGTGATGGATATGGTAGTACTCGCCCTTGGCGCGCAGCGCCTGTTCGAATTCCGCGGGGCTCATGGCTGGCAGGATCATGGCAGTGTCTTTCCTTTTCTTATCGTTCCGATGTTCGTATCGCAGCACCAGGCGGCTGAAGGCCGCGATTCGGGTGCTATAGCTCGATGTTCATGCCATCGAAGGACACTTCGATTCCATGCTCGCCGAGGATTTCGCGTTCGACGGAATCTTCATCGAGGATCGGATTGGTGTTGTTGATGTGGATAAGGATCTTGCGAACCGCGGGCATGCCGTCGAGCACCTCGATCATGCCCCCCGGGCCGCTCTGCTGCAGGTGTCCCATCTCGCTGCCGAGCTTGGTGCCGACCTCGCGCACGAGCATTTCGTCATCACGCCACAGAGTGCCGTCGACCAGCAGGCAATCCGCCTGGCGCATGGTTTCCAGCAGTTCGTCGCTGACCTTGCCCAGCCCCGGCGCATAGAACAGCGTGCCACCGGTTTTGCGGTCCTCGATCAGCAGGCCGATGTTGTCACCGGGATGCGGGTCATTGCGGTGCGGCGAATATGGCGGCGCGGAGCTGCGCAACGGAATCGGCGTGATGTGCAGGTTCGGGCAACAGGGAATGGTGAAGCTGCCGGTCAGGGCGATGGGGTTCCATTTCAAGCCGCTGTTCCAGTGTTCGAGCATGTTGAACAGCGGGAATCCGGTGGTCAGATCCTGATGGACCATCTCGGTGCACCAGACCTCATGCGGGCAGCCCTCACGCAGGGTCAGCAGGCCGGTGGTGTGATCGATCTGGCTGTCCAGCAGAACGATGGCACCGATGGCGGTATCGCGTGGCGCACGGGCCGGCTGCAGCGTCGGGAACGACTCCAGCTGAGCGCGGATGTCCGGCGAGGCATTACACAGAATCCAGTCGACACCGTTATCACTGATGGCGATCGACGACTGGGTACGCGCCTTCGCATTGAGCGTGCCGGCGCGCAGGCCGGCGCAGTTGGCGCAATTGCAGTTCCACTGCGGAAAACCGCCGCCCGCAGCGGAACCAAGAATACGGATGAACATGGACAGCCCCCAAAAGCGAAGCCCCGGCCGGAGCCGGGGCTGATCGATCAACGATTTGCGAAGTACATGGTGACTTCGAAACCAATACGCATGTCGGTGAAGGCGGGTTTAGTCCACATAGGTCGGTCCTCTTTTTATGGTGCCGGAAGATTCCGACAGCCCAATTAAGCCCCCTGTTCTGCCTCGAGCAGAATGGTACTTTGGAAGGAGACAGCGCCGTGCCTTGGTAGTGCCCGACAGACGGCTGTCATTGCTGCGTTTCGTTTACCAGCTAACGCCCGGCCTTGGTGCGCTGTCAACTTGAACCCAGCGCCGACCGACCATTGGCATTACGCCAGGCCAGTTCATTGGTGATGGTCGCCATGGGTACGAACATCGTGCCGTCGAATTCGTTGAGCGGCAGTCCCTGCGCGATTCGCTGCGGCCAGTCGTTGTTCGCCAGCGCGGCCTTGCCGGCCGCGACCAGGTCCATGTCTCCCTGAGTCAGCAACTTCTCTGCTTGCTCGCCCGTGACGATGCCGCCGTTGCCGATAACCGGGATCGACACGCTGCCCTTTGCGATCGCAGCGAAGCTCGGCCCGTCGCCAAACGCCGGCGCAGCGGCGTCCGGCTCGGTAACGTGCAGATAATCAAGGCCAGCATCAGCCAGTGCGCGGAAACGCCGCCGGGCTTCGTCCACCCCACCCTCCCATTTCAGCTGGCTGTCGCTAACCATGCTCTGCGACAGGCGCATGCCAACCACGAAGTCATTGCCAACCGCTGCCCGCACCGCCGCGATGACGGCCAGCGGCAAGCGCAGTCGACCGAGGTAATCGCCTCCCCAGTGATCATCGCGCCGGTTGAACTCGGCGCTGATGAACTCGTGCAGCAGATAGCCGTTCGCGCCGTGCAGTTCGACACCGTCGAAGGCGGCCTCACGGGCATGGCGCGCGGCCTGGGCAAACCCGGCGATGGCTTCCTGAATCTCGTCTTCGCTGATCTGCGCGGGCGTCGCATAGGGTCCTTCGCCACCGTAGAAGGTCAGCTGCGACCCGCCGGGCTGCACCGCCGATGGCGCAACGTGACGGGCATGATGGATGTTGCCCTGGGTCTGCGCGCCGCCATGCATGAGCTGGGCAACGAAAGCGGCGCTAGCGTCGTGCACGGCGTCGACTATCAACCGCCAGCTGTCCCGGTGTGCTTCCGTAGCAAGCCCCGGCTGGTTGAAGTAACCCTGGCTGTAGGCCGTATCGGTATAGATGCCTTCGCTGATGACCATGCCGAAGCCACCCTTGGCGAACGAGGCGTAGTAGTCGCGCATCAATTCATTGGCAGCACCCTCGGCTTCGGCGCTGACGCGGGTCATCGGCGCAACGGCCGCGCGATTGCGCAGCTTCAGGTGTTTTAGCGAACAGGGTTCGAGCAGTTGCGACATGGGGTTCTCCTCATCTTCGGCACAGGGCATGTTGATGGGAGGCGTATCGGCGGCGGGGAGTTCGATGCACGCGATGGCTGGTTCGCCACCGGGCAAAAAAAACGCGGCCGGAGCCGCGTTGCGATAGGAACCTTGCGCTCGGTTCGAGGGGGATTACAGCAGAAGCGGCGCAGGTCCCTGCACATGACGTGCGTAGCAAAATAAACCGGCGCGCTGGAGCTCACACGCCGGGGCCCTCATCAGAAGAATCCGAGTGGATTGATGTCGTAGCTGATCAGCAGGTTCTTGGTCTGCTGATAGTGGTCGAGCATCATCTTGTGGGTTTCACGACCGACGCCGGACTTCTTGTAGCCACCGAAGGCGGCGTGCGCCGGGTACAGGTGGTAGCAGTTGGTCCACACGCGACCGGCCTTGATGCCACGACCCATGCGGTAGGCGCGGTTGATGTCGCGGGTCCAGACGCCGGCACCCAGGCCGAACTCGGTGTCGTTGGCAATCGCCAGAGCTTCGGCTTCGTCCTTGAAGGTCGCCACACCGACCACGGGTCCGAAGATTTCTTCCTGGAACACACGCATCTTGTTGTGACCTTTGATCAGGGTCGGCTGCACGTAGTAACCGGAGGCCAGGCCGCCTTCGAGCTTCTCGGCTGCGCCGCCGGTGAGGATCTGCGCGCCTTCCTGCTGAGCGACTTCCATGTAGGAGAGGATCTTGTCGAACTGCTGCTCGGACGCCTGGGCGCCAACCATGGTGTCGGTATCCAGCGGGTTGCCACGCTTGATCGCCTTGATCTTCTTCATCACCACTTCCATGAAGGGCTCGAAGATCGATTCCTGAATCAGCGCACGCGACGGACAGGTGCAGACTTCGCCCTGGTTGAAGAAGGCCAGTACCAGACCTTCAGCGGCTTTCTCGATGAACGCAGGTTCTGCATTCATGATGTCTTCGAAGAAGATGTTCGGGCTCTTGCCACCCAGCTCCACGGTGCTCGGAATGATGTTCTCGGCGGCGCAGCGCATGATGTGCGAGCCGACCGGGGTCGAGCCGGTGAAGGCGATCTTGGCGATGCGGGTGCTGGTGGCCAGCGCCTGACCAGCTTCGCGACCGAAACCCTGGACGATGTTCAGTACGCCCGGCGGCAGGAGGTCACCGACGACTTCGATGAATACCATGATCGACAGCGGGGTCTGCTCGGCCGGCTTGAGCACGATGCAGTTACCGGCAGCCAGGGCCGGAGCCAGTTTCCAGGCGGCCATCAGCAGCGGGAAGTTCCAAGGAATGATCTGACCAACCACGCCCAGCGGCTCATGGAAATGGTAGGCCGCGGTGGTGTCGTTGATCTCTGCAGCGCTGCCTTCCTGGGCGCGGATGCAGCCAGCGAAGTAGCGGAAGTGGTCGGCAGCCAGCGGCACGTCGGCGTTCAGGGTTTCACGGACGGCTTTGCCGTTGTCCCAGGTTTCGGCGACTGCGAGCTTTTCCAGATTCGCCTCGATGCGGTCGGCGATCTTCAGCAGGATGTTGGCGCGATCCTGGACAGAGGTGCGTCCCCAGGCATCGGCAGCGGCGTGAGCTGCATCGAGAGCCCTCTCGATATCCTCGGCACCCGAACGCGGGAACTCGGCAATGACTTCACCATTTACCGGCGAGGTGTTGACGAAGTACTCGCCTTTGACCGGCGGGACGAATTCACCACCGATGTAATTGCCGTAGCGCGGCTTGAAGGATACGACGGCGCCTGCGGTACCGGGCTGGGCGTAGATCATGATGGGCCTCTCTTCTTCTGCTTGTCGGAGCCTGTGCCGGAAGGTGCACAGGACATGGGCCGATCTTAGGCAGTGGGGTCTTCGCTCCGGTATGCACCCATGGCAGCGGAGGGATCCTCATTTGGTAGTAGATGGCAAGGCGCAGAGGCAGCGTTGATGGCGGTTTGCGATTGGTTCGGGCAGGCCGAAGCGGGAGAAAAAAGCCGAGCAGAATAGGCCTTGAATAGCACCTTAAAAATGACGCTGAACAAGGACACCGACCCACAGCGCAAATTCTGCCGCAACGCAAGAAAAGCGCGACCAAAAGCCGGCAAAACCAACCCCAAAGTCTTATTAGTCGCCGTGGCAAAGCGCCTTAGCTTCGGGGTGCGACATTGCTTTTCCTGACACCAACCAATGAGGAGATACGCCATGCAGTGGATCAATCCGGACTTCTGCGACCTGCGTCTGGGCTTCGAAGTCACTGCGTACGTCTACGTACGCTGAGCCCCTGACCGGCGTGATCGCACATGGCTTCACGCCGGTCGAGCGAGGATGGACATGATGACAACGACAAAAATTTTGCCCGCCAGCTGTTACGAGATCCGCCCGCCCTTCCTCTTTCGTTGGGAAGACTCACAGCATGCCCACGTGCTGCTGTACCCCGAAGGCATCGTCAAGCTGAACGCCACCGGCGGCGAGATTCTGCAGCGCTGCGACGGCAAGACCAGCGTCGCCGAGCTGATCGACCAGCTGGCCCTCAGCTACAACGCATCCGACGTCGACACGATTCGCAACGGCGTCCTGAACTTCCTGGAGGTGTCCCATGGCAAGGGCTGGATCCGAGTTAAGGCTTGACGGCAGCGGCAACCCGGTCTGGCTGCTACTGGAGCTGACCTACCAATGCCCGTTGCAGTGCGTGTTCTGCAGTAATCCACGCAACTTTACCGATTACCGTCAGGATGAGTTGAGCACCGCCGAATGGATCGACGTGATGGCCCAGGCCCGCGCCATGGGTGCGATGCAGATCGGCTTCTCTGGCGGCGAGCCCACGCTGCGCAAGGACCTCGAAACGCTGGTCGCCGAGGCTGACCGCATGGGTTACTACACCAACCTGATCACTTCCGGCATTGGACTGACCGAGGCGCGCCTACGCGCCCTGAAGGATGCCGGACTACGCCATATCCAGCTCGGTTTCCAGTCCACCGACCGTGACGTGGCACGTCAGCTGGCCGGCGTCGATGTCTTGGAGCGCAAGCTCGGCATGGCACGCCTGATCAAGTCAATGGACTTTCCCATGGTGCTCAACGTACCGATCACCCGGCAGAACATCGCTCAGGTGCCGGACATCATCGAGTTCGCCGTCGAACTGGGAGTCGAGTACCTCGAGCTGGCGAACGTGCAGTACTACAACTGGGCGCTGCTCAGCCGCGACGCGCTGATGCCGACCCATGCCGAACTGCAGAAAGCCGAAGATGAGGTGC
>ERZ1673962.1105-NODE-1105-length-14429-cov-4.323988_pt1 | contig 14429 bp, 10 predicted proteins | sample MGYA00580188_ERZ1673962 | MGnify/ENA primary metagenome ERZ1673962 (study PRJEB41334, sample SAMN05608104) | rock metagenome | biome: terrestrial subsurface; feature: shale formation; material: shale | place: USA: Pennsylvania ... | reverse complement strand
TGACCGCAGAACACGAGGTTCTGATCAGGAAGGTAGTCTTATTAATTGCAAAATATGATTATTAGTTTTTCTTAAAGTTGATCTGGATGGAGATTTAAGATTTTGAGTCCCTAGACCTTTTTAAATAATTAGTTTTACGAACAGAAAAATAAATTATACCCCATTTAAACTAATTTAATTTTAGCGAAGCGGCGCTTTCCAATTTGAATAATCATTCCATCTTTCACTTCAAGGTCCAGATTTATTTTTTCATATTTTTCGTCATCTATTGTTACAGCCCCCTGTTTAATCAGCCGGCGGACCTGACTGTTGGAATCAACTAAACCGGTAGCAGCTACCAGCTTAACTATCCAGAGTTCACCATCTTCTAAATCAGATTCTGCAATCTCAATCACAGGAATATCTTCCGGTAAATTACCCTTAGAAAAGACACTTTCAAATTCCTGACGAGCCTCAACTGCAGCTTCTTTATCATGATATTCTTCTACAATTTGAGCTGCCAGTTCTTTTTTGAGCTCCATTGGATTAAAGTCATCCCGCTTAAGTGCTGCTTTAATCTCATCAAGACGCTCAATTGAAATATCGGTTAGAAGTTCAAAATAACGGACAATCATATCATCCGGAATTGACATTACCTTACCAAACATGTCGGCTGGCTCATCGTAAACTCCGATATAGTTGTCTAAACTCTTACTCATTTTATTGACACCATCTAAACCTTCTAAGAGAGGCATCATTAATACAACCTGAGGCTCCTGACCGTATTCCTGCTGCAGCTTACGTCCAACTAAAAGGTTAAAACGCTGATCAGTTCCACCAAGCTCAACATCAGCCTCAATTGCAACCGAATCATAACCCTGCATTAAAGGATAGAAAAATTCGTGAATACCAATTGGCTTACCTGCACTATAGCGCTTGGAAAAATCATCACGCTCTAACATTCTGGCAACTGTATAATGGGCTGAAAGTTCTAAAACATCGGCAAAATCCATTTTACCTAACCACTTACCATTAAAAACAACATTAGTCTTTTCCGGATCTAAAACTTTAGAAAACTGTTCCTGATATGTATGCGCATTTTCTAAAACTTCCTCTTTGGTCAGCTGGTTTCTTGTTTCAGATTTGCCGGTTGGATCTCCAATCATACCAGTGAAATCTCCAATAATTAGATAAACCTCGTGACCTAAATCCTGAAACTGCTTTAACTTGCGCAGAACCACTGTATGACCTAAGTGAATATCCGGGGCAGATGGATCAAGTCCGAGTTTAACTTTTAAAGGTCTCCCTTCTTTTTTAGCTTTTTTTAATTTCTTTTCCAATTCTTCCTCAGAGATAAGATCACTTACCCCTCTTTTTAGTATCTTTAACTGTTCATTAATTTCCATAAAAAACACCTGTTCCATATTCTGAGCAACAGGTACTTCACCTCCTGTATCCTTTGTCTTTACATTATAACAGATAGATTAATTAACAACAAGGGGTACCATAAACAGCTGTTTTATGTTATAATATTTTAGTGACGGGAGGTTAAGTAATGAAGAAAAAAACAAAGGCAATATTTTTAATAAGTTTTTTAATTATTTTTGCCCTGGGAGCAGGCGCTATCTTAGGTGCTGTCACCTGGATTATTCAGGATTCTCCTGATATTACAGATTATAAGGGTTCAAGTGAGGCAACTATGATTTATGATGCTGAGGGTGAACTTTTAACAAAATTATTTAAAGAAAATAGAGTTTATGTTCCTTTAGAAAGAATTCCGGAAGATTTAAAAAATGCAATTATAGCTATTGAAGATACTAAATTTTATGTGCACCACGGTATTGATTTCTGGGGCATCGGAAGAGCAATGATCAATAATATAATTAAGGGAGATCTCACAGATCAGGGTGCAAGTACAATCACCCAGCAGCTGGCGAGAAATGCTTTTTTAAGTCTGGATAAGACCTATCTGCGTAAAATTCAGGAGGTTTATCTGGCGATTCAGTTTGAAAGGCTGTATACCAAATCTGAAATTTTAGAGATGTATTTAAATGAAATCTTTTTAGGCCACAGTGCTTATGGAGTTGAAACTGCTTCTCTGCAGTATTTTGGCAAAAGTGTTGAAGATTTAACTCTGGCTGAATCAGCTTTAATTGCGGGACTGCCGCAGTCACCGAATAATTATTCTCCCCTGCGCAACCCAGAATTAGCAGTCAAAAGAAGAAATGTTGTTCTGGATAGAATGTATGAACTAGATTATATTACTGAAGCTGAAAGAGATCAGGCTAAAAACGCAGAATTAAACTTAGATACTGCAGAAGAGGAAGAAAAAGAAAATATAGCTCATTATTTTATTCTTTATGTTAGAGATCAGCTAATTGATCGTTTTGGTGCTTCTTTGGTCTATAATGGTGGTTTAAAAGTACATACAACTTTAGATCCCAAGATGCAGAGATTAGCAGAAACTACAATCAAAAATAAGATTAAAAATGGCTTTATTCCTTCTTTTCAAAGCAGAGGCAGTCAAAATTTACAGCCACAGCTCTCACTAGTCAGCTTAGATGTTAATTCCGGTGCAGTTAGAGCGATGGTTGGGGGTCGAGGTACTGATCAGTTTAATCGTGCCTATCAGGCGGTAAGACAGCCTGGTTCAGCTTTTAAACCCTTTGTCTATTCTACAGCCCTAATTGAAGGGGGTTATACAACCGGAACTATAATTAATGACCTACCGATGCTGGCTTCTGACAGCAATAAAGGTGATAACTTAAGTATCTGGCCCAGAAACTATGGTGACCGCTATCGGGGTTTAATTAATGTCAACACAGCTCTTACCAATTCTGTTAATGTGGCTGCAGTTAAGTTAATCAAAGATGTTGGAGTTAAAAGTGTAATTGACTTTACCGAAAAGTTAGGTATTTCCACCTTTACTAAGTCAGATGGACATAGTGACCATTATTCTCTGGCACTTGGTGGCTTAAATCGAGGGGTAACTCCGATTGAAATGGCTGCTGCTTATAGTGTTTTTGCAAATAAGGGAATTTACACTGAGCCACATGCCATCACAAAGGTTTATGATAAACATGAAAACTTAATTTACGAAGCAGAACCTAAAAGTAAAATGGTAATGTCTCAGGCTGACAGCTATTTAATTAAATCAATGTTAAAAAGTGTTGTTGATAATGGAACCGGACGTAGAGCTCAAATGGACCGTGATGTTGGCGGTAAAACAGGTACAACTAACGATTATACTGATGCCTGGTTTGTCGGCTTTACCTCCCAAATTGCAACAAGTGTCTGGATTGGTGAGGATACAAGACGTTCAATGGAATATGATGTTAAAACAGTAGGTAGTGGTGAAGCAGCTCAAATCTGGGGAGATTATATGCGGGCAGCTGTTAAAGATATGCCGATCATTAATTTCCAGATGCCGGATAATATAATTGAAGTAGATGTTGATCCATATACCGGTTTACTTTCAAATGAATATTCACCAAGAATCGATGTTTTACCATATAAAAAAGGAACTGAGCCAACTGAAAAAGAGAGCCTGCACGGTCCTGTAGAAACTGTTAGAGTTGACCGCCAAAGCGGCCTTCTGGCGACAGCTGACTGTCCTGCTGATCAGATCGAAGAAAGACATTATATCAGAAAATCTGGAATCAGAATAGGACCAGCTCAAAAATCTTTTAGAGAAGTCAATTCTGCCAAAGATAGTGAGGATCTGGTAAAAGGTACTTATACCATAGCTGCCGGAGAACCGGTTCAGCAGATTGATCAGGAATACGGAATTCCAAAAATGCAGAGAAATGGTGATCCACGTTATGAAACTAAACCAACTCGAAGCTGTAACATACATTCGGGTGGTGGATCATCAATTCCTTTCTTAAATAATGATAGTCAATCAGAATCAGAATCAGAACCAGATTCTGGTGGTGGCTCTGAATCAGAAAGTGAAGAGGAAGAAGATGAAAGTCCATTCAACAGTATCTTTGATATTTTCGGTAATGATTAATTAGACTAAATAATCTTTGATACTCTTCGGCCAATAAAGTCTAAGCTATTTTTAAATCAAATAAAAATAAAAGGGATTTCCCAGTTTTAAAGCTGGTGAAATCCCTTTTTAACAGCACTTAAATTTATTTAAATTAAGCTGATTATTGGATTTTAACTATAGTAACTCCCATTCCACCTTCTTTTTGCCTTCCCAGACGGTAATCTTGAACGTGAGAGTTTTTTTCTAAGACTTCTTCAACAGCATTTCTTAAAGCACCAGTTCCCTTTCCATGAACAATTTCAACTTCATTTAAGCCGGCCAGAAAAGCATCATCTAAGTATTTATCAACCTTATACTGAGCTTCTTCATATCTTTCACCTCTTAAATCAAGCTTTGGCGAAACATGCTGGGCTTTTTTAACACGATAATTTTTGAGCTGTTTTTCTTCACTATCATCAGGAATATCTACCTTTACCAGGTCGGCAAGTGAAGCTGTAACCTGCATGATTCCTGCTTGAATTTGAGCTTCTTTTTTGTCGCGGTCAATGGATGTTATCTCACCTTTGCGGCCGATACTGCGGACCCTGACCTGATCTCCTTCTTTAAATTCATCTGCATCAATTTTTTCTTTTTCCTTTTCATTTTCAGCTTCTAAAATCTCGCTCAATTCTTTTAAGTTCTGGTTGGCAGAAGTTTGAGCTCTATCAACCTCAGATCGCTGGGTAAAATCTTTTGATTTCAGATTAGAAATTATCCTCTTAGTTTCTTTTTTAGTTTCTTCTACAATGGCTTCTGCTTCTTCCCGAGCAGCCTTCATTTCTTTCTCATGTTTCTGCTGCTGTTCTTCGATCATTTTTTCGTATTTTTCTTTTAATTTTTTTTCATGATCTCTTAATTCTTCCATTTCCTCCCGCAGCTTCTGATAGCGATTTCTTTCCTGATTTAATTCATTTATAATATCTTCTACTTTAATTGATTCATCACTTAAAAGGGTTCTGGCTCGGTCAATTATTTCCTGAGGAATCCCTAACCTTAGTGCAATCTCAAAAGCATTTGAACCACCTGGAACTCCCATGATCAGCTTATAGGTTGGTTTTAAGGTCTCAATGTCAAATTCAACCGAAGCATTTTCTACCTCATCAGTTGTATAAGCATAACTTTTAAGCTGGCTGTAGTGAGTGGTAGCAATGGTCACTGCATTTTTCTGCTGCAGTTTTTCTAAAATTGAGATACCTAAGGCAGCACCCTCTTCCGGGTCTGTTCCTACTCCCAGCTCATCCATTAAAACCAGAGTCGAATCATCAGACTCAGCTAAAAATTCTCTAATCCTGTGCATATGAGAAGAAAATGTACTTAAACTCTGTTCGATGCTCTGTTCATCACCGATATCAGCAAATATCTTTTTAAAGACTGCTACTGTAGAATTAGCAGCTGCCGGAATATGCAGTCCAGTCTGGGTCATTAAAGTCAGCAGACCAACTGTTTTTAAGGCAACTGTTTTACCACCTGTATTAGGACCGGTAATTACTAAAGTCGTAATATCATCACCCAATTTTAAATCTATAGGTACCGGATCTTCCTTCAGCAGTGGGTGGCGGGCCTGATTTAATTCGATTAAACCTTTTTCGTTGATCTCAGGTGCATTACACTCAAAATCAAGGCTGAATTTTGCTGCAGCTGCAATACTGTCCAGTCTGGTGATAATCATTAAATCTCTTTTGATTATTTTTTCATCCTGGGCTATTTTAGAGCTGAGCATCTGTAAAATACGCTGAATTTCAGCACTTTCTTTGGCTCTAACCTCCCGCAGCTCATTATTTAAGCGGACCACTGCCATCGGCTCCATAAAAAGGGTTAAACCACTGGCAGACTGACCGTGGACTATTCCATCAAAGTTATTTCGCTGCTCCTGTTTAACTGGAACCACATATCTATTTTCTCTTCTGGTCACGATATTTTCCTGCAGCATATCCTGATAATGATTGCTTTTGATGATCGAATCCAGCTTATCTCTAATAGAATTTTCTATAGAATCCATTTTAGAGCGCAGTGACTTTAGTTTAGCGCTGGCATCATCTGCAAGCTCACCGTATTCATTAATACAGCGGTCGATTTCTCGGGCCAACCCTGGTCGGTTCTGCAGATCAGAGCATAAGTCATAAATTAGCTGGTATTCCCTCTCTACTATTCTGGGATCCAAATCAGCTTTGATACTTTCTAAATACCGCTGCAGCTCTGAAACTCCCCTGAGCGTACTTCTAACCCTGCTGATTGCATCTGTGGAAAGAACTGAGCCCTTAGCTGCTTTCTTTAAGTCATCTCTAATATCACGCACTCCACCAAAGGGAGGAGTAGAAAACTCAGCAATCATCGACTTCATGGCGGTAACTTCAGCTAATCTCTCCTGAATATAGTCGGCATTATTTACCGGCTTTAAATTATTAACAATTTCCTGACCTATATTTGTAGCTGCTCTATCGGCTGTCATTTTTATTATTTTTTTGTATTCTAATACTTCCAGACTGTGCTCTTTCAACTTAAATACCTCCGGAATAAATTACTTTTATTTTCTTGAATTTAAAAACTCCATTAATTCTTTCACAGAATAAGTGTTAATTACATCTTCTTTTTCCAGCCAACCGCGGCGGGCTGTGGCAATTCCCAATTCCATATCAGCATACTCTTTGTAGTGGTGAGCATCTGTATTAATAGATATTTTGCCTCCCGCTTTTTTAACCTTACGGGCCCACTCAGCATTAAGATCCAGCCGCTGAGGTGAGGCATTGATTTCTAAGGCGGTATTATATTCAGCTGCAGCTGCAATAACTTTATCTAAGTCAACTGCATAAGGCTCTCTACCGCCAAGCATTCTGCCGCTGGGATGGCCGATTAATTTTACATGGGGGTTTTTAACCGCTTTAATTATTCTGGCTGTCATTTCTTCTTCTTCCAAATTAAAGTAGCTGTGGATAGAAGCGATAACAAAATCAAGCTGATCTAAAAGGTCGTCTTCAAAATCAAGTTCCCCATTTTTTAGAATATCAACTTCTACTCCTTTCAATACTTTGAAATTTTCTAATTCTTCGTTTAAAGCGTCAATTTCCTGGAGCTGTTCTTTTAATTCTTTGATGCTCATCCCGCTGGCAACAGTTAAAGACTGAGAGTGGTCGGTTACTGCAATATATTGATAGCCCATTTGATCTCTGGCAGCTTCTGCCATTTCTTTGATCGAAAAAGCTCCATCACTATAGCGAGAGTGGAGGTGCAGATCCCCTTTAATATCTTTGAGTTCAATACTTTTTGGCAGCTCTCCTTTTTGAGCTGCTTCAATCTCACCCTGATCTTCTCTTAGTTCAGGAATGATATAGTCCAGGCCCAATCTGTTAAAGATATCCACTTCAGATTTAATTTTTTCCTTTGTTCCATCTTTTTGAAAGAGGCCGTATTCACTTAATTTTAAACCGTTATCCTTAGCCAGCTGCCGCATCCGCACATTATGAGCTTGAGAACCGGTAAAATAGTGGAGGGCAGAAGGAAATTCCTCCTGGCTGACCAGACGAAAATCAGTCTGCATACCTTTGTCAGTTCTGATGCTGATTTTGGTATCACCAGCACCTATTACTTCGGCTGTAAAATTTAAGTTTTTAAGTTTTTTAGAAAGTTCTTGCGGCTGATCGGTGGCGATTAAGATATCCAAATCACCTGTTAATTCTTTAGCTCTCCGGCTGCTGCCGCAGATTTCAATAGTTGAAAAAAGTTTGGAGTCTAATTTATTTTTTATTGTTTCAATAATTTTTTTGGCTGTTTTTAAGGCCTGGGCCAGCATTATTTTATCAACATATTTCTCATGATTTTTTAAAGCATTTAAGAGCTGTGCTTCCGATTTCTTACCAAAACCCTTAAGTTTCTGCACCCTCCCCTCAGTCAGAGCCTTTTCTAAACTGATTAGATCTTCGATTTCCAGCTCATAATAAAAGCGGTGAGCAGTTTTGGGTCCTAAGCCCTGAATATTTGTCATCTCAATGACCCCGGGTGGCAGCTCCGCTTTGATTGCTTCCATCTCTTCAATAACTCCATTCTGCAGCAGCTCCTGGATTGACTCGGCAATTCCACTGCCAATCCCCTTAATCTCTTTTAACTGATCTGCTGCTGCCAGCTCTGCAATTGCTTCCGAATAAGACTCAATTTTACGCGCAGCATTAGTATAGGCTCTAATTTTAAAATCATTTTCTCCCTTAATCGCCATTAAATCAGCAAATTCAGAGAGAACTTTAGCAATTTTTTTGTTGCTCATTTCCTGCATAATTACACCTCAATTTCTTTAAAATATAGATTCAGTTAAGATGGCAAAAGGCCATGAATAGCTCATGGCCGAAAAATTTCTTCAATCTTTGATTGTATTAATGGTGATGCCTCAATGATTCTTTCAGCAAAAAATGACTGGCTTAAAACATCATCAACCTTTGGGTGTGGTATTTGGGCCAGAATTAGAATCAATAAATAAACGATTATTCCGGCTTTAAATATACCCAACAAAAAACCGGCAACCCGATCCACCGGCTGCAGAAAAATAGCATCTACAATTTTTTTGAGTGTAATACCTAAAACATGAATCACAATATTAACTACAATAAAGATTACTGCAAAAGATATAAACTGAAGCAGTGAAGTAGATAAATCTAAATATGGTTTTAAAAACTGGGTAAAATAAACATACTGTCTGACTGCAACAAATAGAGCGGCCAGCAGTCCGAGTATTGTACTTGTCTGGTCTATAAAACCTCTTCTAAAACCATTATAAGCGAAAAAGAGTGTAAGAACTAAAATAATGATATCGAGGAAATTAATGATATCCAATTAATCTACCTCCTCAAGTAGATTAGTTAACTCCTCATTTTCCTGACGCAGCTTTTTTAACTCCTGATGCAGGCTCTGATTAGCTTCTTTGAGTCTTTCTTTTTCTTTGCTCAAATCAACACACTGACTTCTGAGCTTAAAATATTCATCAGCCAGATTGATCATCATCAGATATGAGAGGCGCCTAAAAGGAAGCTTGGGATAGGCGTTTCTAATCTCGAGACCAGTTTTTTCTACATGACCAGCCAGTTTTTCGATATATTCTTCACTGAAATCTCCGGTTACAGTAAAGCTGTCTCCCAAAATATTCAATTTAAACTTCTTTTTATCTTGATTTTTTTCTTCTAGCATTAGCAACATCTCCAACTATAGTAGTCTACATTATTATATTCATTACAAAAGTCTAAATTCCTGCCTGAAATTTTAATTTCCTCTAATTTCTGCGGAATATTCTTCTTTAAGATGTTTTACAATCTGATTAAAACGCCTATTTACCTCCTGATCGGTTAAAGTTCTGTCATCTGCCTGAAACTTTAATTCGAAAGCTGCACTCTTATGACCTTCTTTAATTTGGTCTCCCTGATAGATATCGAAAAGCTCTAAGTTTTTAAGCATAGCTCCCCCAATATTTTGAATTGCCTGATGAATTTCTCCAACTGCGATTTCTTCTTTAAGCACTACAGCTAAATCACGTGCAAGTACCGGGTACTTGACCAATTTTTGGTAACTGTATTCCTTAGCAGCAGTTACTTTAAATAAGAAATCTAAGTCCAATTCAAAAATAGTTGTACCTTGAGGTAAGTTATTCTGATCAGCCAGTTCCGGATGGATTTCACCAATAAAACCAAAGGTCTGAATCTGATTATATTTAATCTCAGCTCTGCGGCCCGGATGCAGAAAATCTCTATTATCATTATCAGGGATAAACTGATAATTATCAAGCTGAATTCTTTCAAAGAGCATTTCTAAAACTCCTTTTAGAGCAAAGAAGTTAGGAGCACCCTGCTGCCAGATATCATTTTCTACTCCAAAAATTCCACCACCAAGCATATTTAGTTCTTCTGGTCTGTTATTTCCACCTTTATTTCTAAAGACTGTTCCCGTTTCAAAAATAGCCATCTCAGATTCCTGTCGGCGGGCATTGGAGGATAAAACATCAATTAATCCCGGCACCAAAGTGGTTCTTAAAACAGCAAAAGCTTCACTCAGCGGATTTTTTATGCTGACAAACTTAGCGTAATCTTCAAACTGACACAGATTTAAGTCATCATAGCTTTTCTTAGCCTGCAGACTGTAGGTGATAACCTCATCTAAGCCACCTGCCTGCAGCAGTTCTTCTACTCTTTTTTCAAATTTCTGTTGGGGAGTTCTTTTACCCCGCTGCTTGGAGATTGGCCTGGTAGAAGGTATTTTATTATAGCCGTAAACTCGGGCAATTTCTTCAACTAAGTCAGCTGCCTGTTCAACATCTGTTCTATAAGAAGGGACTGTTACTTCAAATTTATCTGCTGCAGCTGCTTTAACTTCAAATCCTAAACGTTCCAGACTTTTTCTAACATCTGCTGCTTTTAATTCAATTCCTAAAAGTTCATTTACTCTTGCAGTTTCCAGCTCAATTACAGCCGGCTCATATTTTAGCGGGTATTGATCAATAACCCCCGGCACAACTTTAGCACCATCACACTTTGCCAGCATCTGGCAGGCACGGTTGTTGGCCTCAACCGCCTTTTCAATATCTACTCCTCTTTCGAAGCGGTGAGAAGAATCGGAATGCATTCCTAATTTTTTAGCAGTTTTACGGATGCTGACAGGGTTGAAATAAGCGGACTCAATTAATACATCAGTAGTTTCTTCGGTTACCTCGGTGTTGGCTCCACCCATAACTCCACCAACTGCAACTGCTTTTTCTGGATCAGAAATTACGAGCATTTCGTCATCTAAAGCTCTTTCTTCATCATCTAAGGTCATTATTTTTTCTTCAGCTTCAGCCCGGCGGACAACAATTTTTCCGTCTTTAATTTTATTATAATCAAAGGTGTGCAGAGGCTGATTGTATTCCATCAAAACAAAGTTAGAAATATCAACTACATTGTTAATTGGTCTGATTCCGGCTGCTTTAAGTCGACGTTGAATCCACTCCGGTGATTCTTTAATTTCAACATTTTTAACTAAACGAGCTGTATAGCGGGGACATAAATCAGGGTCTTCTATTTCTACCTCAACATAATCATTAATAGTTCCCAACTCTTCCGCTTCTTCAAAAGAAATTGGAGGTGTATTTAAAGTTTTTTCCTGTGCATATAATGATTTAAGTTCTCTGGCTACACCAATCATCCCTAAACAGCGGGCATAATTTGGTGTTAAGTCCAGTTTGAATACATAATCATCCAGCCTTTTATATTTAAGAAAACTGGCTCCCAGTGGTGCAGATTCTTCTAAAACCATAATACCTGCTGCTCTTTCTTCCTGCAGTCCTAACTCATCTTTGGAACAGATCATTCCCTGGGAAAGCTGACCTCTGAGTTCTATTTCTTCAATTTTCATTCCGTTTGGTAGGGTTGTACCTACTTCTGCAAAAGGAACCATCTGTCCTGCTTCAACATTTGGAGCTCCTGTAACAACAGGGATTGGCTCTTTATCTGCTGCAGTTTTTACCATACAAATTACAAGTTTATCTGCATCTGGATGTGCTTTGATTTCCTCAATTTTTGCAATTTTAATATCTTCTAAACCTTCTCCTAAGTACTCTACTCCTTCAACTTCCAGGCCGGCCATTGTCAGCTTTTCTGAAAGATCTGCTGGAGTATAATTTATATCAATATATTTTTTTAACCAGTTATATGATATCTGCAAATTTATCATCCTTTCTCAATTCAACCTTTATCAATTATATTTCAATTATTTAGTGCTGCCTTAATATTTATCTATTTCAGTTATTTTTTTAACCAGCAGTACAATTAAAACTGATGTAAAAAGCGCTTGTCATTTTCATATAAAACTCTAATATCATCAATTCCATATTTCAATAAAACCAGACGGTCAAGTCCAACTCCAAAAGCAAAACCGCTGTAGACATCCTTGTCATAACCGGACATCTCCAGAACATTTGGATGAACCATACCAGCTCCCATAATCTCCAACCAGCCCGTGTGAGAACATAAAGGACAGCCTTCTCCTCCACAGACAATACAGGAAACATCTACTTCAGCACTTGGCTCTGTAAAAGGGAAATAGCTGGGACGGAATCTTACATCACGCTCCTTACCAAATAAGGCTTCTACAATTAACTCAATTGTTCCCTTCAAATCACTAAATGAAATATCCTTATCAATTACCAAACCTTCAGTCTGATGAAAAATTGGTGAATGAGATGCATCTAATTCATCTGAACGGTAAACTCTACCTGGAGCAATAATTCTGACCGGCGGCTCTTCTGCTTCCATTGTTCTAATCTGAACCGGTGAAGTGTGGGTTCTCAGCAAATAATGGTCATCAATATAGAGCGTATCCTGCAGGTCACGAGCCGGGTGATGAGCCGGAATATTTAAGGCTTCAAAGTTATAATACTCACTTTCGACCTCAGGTCCCTCTGCAATATCAAAGCCCAAACCAATGAAAATGTCTTCTAATTCTTTGGTTACTAAAGATAAGGGATGGCTTCTACCTGCTTCAACCTCACTTCCGGGTAAGGTGACATCAATTTTTTCTGCCTCAAAACGCTTTTGGACAGCTTCTTTTTCTAATCTTTCCTTATGCTCACCCAGCCAGCCTTGAATTTTTTCTTTTAAAATATTAGCTTCTTTTCCAACTACAGGCCGCTGGTCAGCCTCAATCTTTCCCATCTGTGAAAAAATGGCTTGGATTTTTCCTTTTTTACCTAAATACTTAATTCTCATTTCTTCTAGTTGGTCAAGATCGGCAACCTCTTTTAATTCTGCCTCTGCTTCTTTTTCAATCTTTTTTAGATCATCTAATAGATCCAAAACTAACACCTCCATGTTATATGTATGTGATTAATATTTTTATAGCCTAAATACAAAAAATCCCGCCCTAAAGGGACGAGATACCGTGTTACCACCCTGATTATCCCACAAAGATTGTGGAATCACTTTTATTTGTTAACGAAAGCATTTACTTCCGGACAAGCCTACTGATTTCAGCTCTCAGCTCCAGAGCGAACTTCACTAAATTCAATATTTTAACTGCTTTCAGCTGCTGCAGTTAATCTCTCTTAAAATCTTATTTAGTTACTTTCTCCTTCTCTGCCTTTAAATATTAGATTCTTAAACGATTATACCATAGAAAAAAATATCAAACAAGCTAAAAATATAAAATTACTTATCTTTCTGCAGCTGCTGAGAAAGTATTTCAAAAGAAATTACCGATGCTGCAACCGCTGCGTTCAGTGATTCAATTTCTCCAGCCAATGGAATCTTTATTTTAACGGTAGCGGAGTCCATTAATTTAGAATCAAGGCCATTTGCTTCATTGCCGATCATTAAAATTAACTTATCCTGATATTGATGTTCAAAATAATATTCTTCTGCCTCAATGTCAGCTGCCAGCAGCTCGTAATCTGCTGCCTCTGCTGCAATTTCTGTTAAAAATTCTTTTTGACTCAGCTTCTGCCTAATAGCTATTGAAAAAATTCCGCCCATAGTAGAGCGTATAACCTTTTGATTATAAATGTCTACAGATCCTTTGAGAGCAATTATGCCGTCAAAGCCTGCAGCGACAGCTGTCCGAATCATGGTTCCCATATTGCCGGGATCTTGAATTCTATCCAAAAGCAGTATTTTATCTGCCCGCCTGTAAAAATCATCACCTTTAAAAATAGATTCTTCAACCACTGCTAAAATCCCCTGGGGATTAACCGTAGAAGCTATCTCTTTTAAAAGATATCCTTTAAGATAAATAAATTCTGCCTTTGATTTTAAATCAGCCAGCAGTTCATCATTTTCAGCTGATTTAAAAAAAGCAGGAGTGAGAAAGACCTGCTTAAAATCTGCTCCTCCTGCTGACGCAGCCTCAATAAGTCTTTTACCTTCGAGAATAAAGACACCTTCTTTGCGCCTGTTTCTACTCCGATAAAGCTTATTTAGATATTTTACTTTATCATTTTGAGAACTGCTAATTATATTCATCTAATTAATTTCCTAACTTCTCTTTTGCTAAATCTACTAAATCAGCAAAACCATCAGAATCATTAACTGCTAAATCAGCTAACATTTTGCGGTCAATTTCCACATCTGCCTGTCTTAAACCATTGATGAAACGGCTGTAAGAAAGACCTTCATTTCTAGCTGCAGCATTGATTCTGGTGATCCATAATCTTCTAAAATTTCTCTTTTTAGTTCTTCTATCTCTATAAGCATAATGTAGAGACTTCATTACCGCCTGGTTTGCAGGACGATATAATTTACTGCGGGAGCCAAAATATCCCTTAGCCATCTTTAAAACTTTTTTTCTACGCTTACGCGCTTTATTTCCTCTTTTTACACGTGGCATCTTAAATGACACTCCTTCCAAAAATTTAACATTTATTATTTTTTATCTTATTTTTATTTACTTCATCAAGTCCTGATGCCTCCATTAAAGA
>ERZ1673962.1104-NODE-1104-length-14431-cov-50.151503_pt1 | contig 14431 bp, 14 predicted proteins | sample MGYA00580188_ERZ1673962 | MGnify/ENA primary metagenome ERZ1673962 (study PRJEB41334, sample SAMN05608104) | rock metagenome | biome: terrestrial subsurface; feature: shale formation; material: shale | place: USA: Pennsylvania ... | reverse complement strand
AACCCACTGCGTTTCCGACAGAGAAACTGCTTAGTAGGTTTGACGCGCCGGTCATAGCAGAACCAGTAAGGGCTGAATTTTGGAACATTGACTGTGATTGCATGACCGGGGCATTTTTCGCGACATCTGGACTTGCCAGCTTTTCATCAATGGCATCACCGTTTTGAAGACGCCCAGCCAAGTGGGTAGCGGTTATTGCTGAGCCATACACGAGCATGAGCGAAATCGCCGGAACACTCGACGCCAACATGCCGCCAGTAGCTATCCAGGTTTGCAGCACTGAATCCATCTGCATCATCCCAGCAAAAGATGGCACTTCTGTACCTGCAAAGGCATCAAGAGCCGACATTTTCCCTGCAACGGTTAAATGAATATACAGGTTAATGATGGCCATGACAGGCATCCAAAGTTGAATCCAAAGCAGGATTAACAAGTACTTCCCGGCCATTCGCATCCCGATTTGGCCAAGGGCAATCACAAATGCCATCAATGGGGTGATGGCGTAAATGAAGCCCTCAAAAAACGTCATCATCGGACGAACAATACTTTGGAACAGCGTCTGCTCCGCCGCCCATTGTGTATTGCGCTGTTCAATCGCTTGGTTAACCATAACGGCTGCGGTGAAAGCTTGATCATCCATATACTTGCCCGTCACGCTTTGCTCATAAATAGGCAAAAGCACTGACGCGGTCATGTACTCTTGGGTGTTAACCGAAGCCAAACCAAGGTTATTAAGTGCATTTCGGATCACGTCATCAGTGTCAGTGGCTGACGAAGTCCCCAATGAGGCTGACAGAACCTGTTTAAGCCTCGGAATGAAGGTTGATTCTGTCATGAGTTTCAGTTGGCTATAGGCATCGGTGCAGTCCAAATCGCTACTGCTACCACTGAGCATGATGCGCGTGCCATAAATGCGCGAATCAAACCTAATCGCAGTCATCGGGTTAGGATCACTCAGCACCTGATCGAGGTTCTTTTGGCCAATGTCGATACCAATCAAGGTGCACTCTTTAATGTAGTTAAACCACGATTGCTCGATATCCGAGCCGCCGACACGATTTGCATCACCCAACCCAGAGCGATCCATCACCTGTTTTCTCACTTTAATCAGTGACTGTAAACTGGATGCAAAGCCGTATTCCGTCATGGCGGGAGTTGAGAACGCCGTTTCAAACAATCGCGTGATTTGAAAGCCAACAGTCGAAATCGTACTGCCTGCGGCAGCAACACCGATGGGCACATTATCAACCACTCGAACTTGTCCCGTGTACGCATCCTCAATGCTCACTCGGGTACTGGGCCCAAACATGGTTGCAAAGACTAGCCATGAGACTAAAACGTGTTGAAAGTTAATCCCACGACCACCTTGCATTAAGGCCTGAACAGAGACCATCAATACCCCAATGAGCAAGCCAATCCGAACCATTGAAGTAAAGTCGCCTGTACCAGTGATCATCGCGACAGCATTCAGGACCTGCTCTAAAAAAGCCGAATCCCCGATGGAATAGATTTCCCACATGACCTATTCCCCCAGCGCCGTAGATTTAACGGTGTAATAACGCTGTTTGCGAATGGTCTGAATCACCTGGTTAAAATGCGCCAGCAATTCTTGCTCTGAACCGTATCTTCGCTGCAACGCGGCGTATTCCTCATTGATTTGGCGACGTGCACGTTCAAGGTCTTCGGTTAACAACTTCGCATAGGCATGATCTTCCACACCAGAGGTGCTTCTTGCTGCATTGAGCATGTCCTCAACCAATGCACGGGCCATCTCAACAGCAATAAATGGTGCAGCTCTAGAAGCAAACGACCTAGCGGCCCCTTCATTTAATGCAGAAATTGTTCGAATCATGCCGCCAATGCTCGCAGGAGCCGAGGTCATAAAAGCCTTTTCGGTGGTGCTAGCAGCCCCTGTATTTCGAGCAAACTTAAAAATAATGCCGTTACTAGAACCTGTACCAAGAAGTAAATTTTCGACCTGAGTTGATAACCCGGTTAGGGTCACGTTAGTGATTGTCGGATTCAGACAGCCGTCTTGTGTCACTGTGTCACATCGGTACATAGCGACGTTACCGCCATGAATTAGATGCTCAATAGTCACTTTATTGCCATTCAGTCTGGTCAGTTTTGGGGCTTTACCTTGGCCATCAGCCGCATTAGCCAAATCACCAACGATGATCGAACCTGTCACGGACATAACCGCTTCAAGAAAACGGTCATCCCCCGATGCAAACCAGCTTGATGCCGAGTGACGTTTCAGTGCTCGCCAAACCAAGTTGCCTTTAATCGTTTTGTTCACATCAGATGCCGCGACACTTGAAGCATTCTCGTATGGGTTCTTACCATTGGACTCACTCCAACTGGTAAAAACGTCTCCAGCCCCTTTAAGTGAGCTCAACATGCTGGCTTCTGTTTGCCCCTTTTTACCAAAAGCAGCCAGGGTATCGTTCACGACTCCCTGAGCCATTTGACAGGAATTGCCGAAATACTCGTTCAACTGCTGGATTTTCTTTTGCAGTGTCTCCATGTGCTGAGAGCATTTCTCACACATAGCACTGAGCGCCAATTGGAATGCGTATCCCTTGGCATTTGCCGCTACAGAGCGAAGTAATTGAACAAACTGATCCGCGTTAACAAATGACAAACTTCCCGCGAACATATCAATGCCGCCACAACCGGCTTGGAATGACGGAGGCACCATTGAGACGAGGTTCTCGTTCATGATCCTGTTACGGACAACAACGCTTCCACCAGATATAACGCCACGCCGCTGACTCTCGAATACACCAGGAGCAGTGGTGTTGGTCATTGAACCAAACAACTGATTCATCTCCTGTTGCAAGCTTGCTTGGCTCATAGATGAAAAACCAATCGCACAGGCGATTAGCGATACTCGGAATACTTTTTTCATCGTTATAACCCTCCTTGTGCACGCAGATAGCGAACAAGGAACTCAGGGTCCTGTAATATCTTTTCGTTAAGCTCTTGGGCTGACATCGCGAGTGAAACGCCGGGCTGAACAGGTCTGGTGGCATAGTAAGTTTGATCGTCAATCCAACCGGCTTGATGGGCTGCAAGAATGATTCGATTATTGAGCTCATCAAGGCTCATTGCGCCTTGGCCAATCGGAGTAATGACGTTAGGCGGGTCAACTAAGAACACTGCAGGGACAGTCGTAACGGACAAGGATTGTGCTTGTCCTGAATCGACTTTGTAATTGGGAAACTCTCCACCGGGTAAAGGCAAGCCATCGACAGCAATAGCAAACACCTCGAAACCGTAGTTCAAAGCCATGGATTCGATGATAGGCGCTTGAGCATGACAATAAGGGCAATCCGAACGATAGAAGAAGAACAAGCCAGCCCGTTTTGCTACTTCACCTAAAGCTACATCACGTTGAGAGCCAGCTTCTCGATCCATCCGATTGGCAGCATAGGTAGCCAAGGGTCTGCGACTGATTTCATCCAAAATAGGATCGCCCATGACCACCTGCTGACTAACATCAGCAAACTGTGAGCCCTTATCCATCATGACTCGCTGGAGATACAGATAGGCTCTGACGTTCTCATTAGTCGGCTCATCAATTGCCTTGTCCATGAACGACTGCATGTGCTCTCGGAACCAGGCAGCACTGAAGGGTTTTAGCTCGTCCTTAGTGGACTCCATGACTCCAGATTCCGGCTTTATTTGCTCTTCAGACTCCGCTGGCTCAGGAATTACCTGATACCAAAACCAGCCTTCCTGACCACGCTGATAGAATTGCCCATCACTAGCATGAGCGGGCAAGATGAATAGAAAGAAAATAATGATTGGGATGGTCACCCATAGGATGAACCAAGGTAACAAAGGGGTTCTCATTGTCAGCTCCAGAAAATTTCATAGAGCTTACATGCTAAAGATCCCCGTAAGTGCCATTGGCCAGATAGATGAAGGAATTGTGTGTGTTTCTGACTATAGGGAACTGTCAACCCAACTCAGCTGACTTGTCACTATCTCGATAATGCCTATGATATAAAACTGATACCCAACTCAATAAACAATCTCGACTTCAAAAAAATAACATTTCGTTGAACAATGGCCTTTCTCCACAAAAAAACGTCACCGATTAAAAACCTTAGAATAAAGGGCATTAATAAAAATGCTGCACTGCTCTTTCATTTTCCTATTAAAATCAATATACGTATCTTCAGGGATTTTTAGAAAAAGCACATGGAACGGTATCTCTTGTCCTTGCCGGTGAATAATATCTGAAATCACACCCTGTGTTTTTTCAAGGTTAAGTGAAGCCCATCGTTCTTCTGATATAGGGTAAATAAATCCACATCCCTTGATTGCGGCAACATTTCCATACTGCCCTATGTAAGTATGTAGCTGAAAAAGATCTTCACGCTTCACCCCAAATTGTGAATCAAATGCTTTATACTTCACATCAAATACGAATAAACTCTCATCGATTTCTATAACAAGATCAGGTTCAAGTTTTCTCATATAACCACTGAGAGCACCAGATGCTATTTGCTGACGTTGCTCGAACTTACCTAGCAGGCGTAGCCCATCTCGCTTGATGAGCTTACGAATGAAATATTCAAACAACATCGAAATATCGAAAAAGAAAGCACTCGAATCCTGCTGCGAATCAATCGTTTATACGGTCAAAGAATTTTAGAAATTGCCAGCTAACCAGAATGGCCATCGACCAGTGGAAGAAGCGCGTTATAGAACCATAACGCGCTTTAGAGTCATTCATCATTTTTGAGTACCCATACTAATCAAATATCGCCTTAGGCTACCTATCTGATATTAGTATGAGAATGCACATTTTCTTAAAATATTTTTCAGAAAGCTAAAACTCTATGCAAATTTTGCCGAAGTGCTTGCCGGACTCCTCATAACGGAACGCATCCGCTAATTCTTCCAGAGCAAAGGTTTTATCAATTACCGGCTTCACACCGTTAGCTTCTAAAGCACGCACAAAGTCTTTCTGGTTGTCACAGCTGCCAACAATTAAACCCTGTAACCGGGCTTGCTTAGCCATTAATTTAGCAGTTGGGACTTCACCTTCATTTCCGGTCAGCACACCAATTAACGCAATGTGCCCCGCTATCGCCACCGCATTGATAGATTGTGGCAAGGTGCCAGGACCGCCAACTTCAATCACATGGTCGACACCACGGCCATTGGTTAATTTACGAACCGTTTTGCCCCATTCTGGGTCTTCTTTGTAGTTAATCAGATGATCCGCTCCAAGCTCTTTATATTGTTGAAGTTTGTCATTAGAAGACGATGTAGCAAATACTGTTGCGCCCAGGCTCTTCGCTAACTGGCAGGCAAATACGGATACGCCACCACTGCCGAGCACCAATACCGTATTGCCCGGCTTAATGCCACCATCAACAACCAGAGCGCGCCAAGCCGTTAACCCCGCAGTCGTCAAAGTGGCTGATTCAGTATGACTATAACCCTTCGGCTGATGGGTAAAGAACTGAGTCGGACGCACCACAACTTCGCGAGCGTAGCCATCAATGCCATCACCGGCGTGTTGTGAAAGTCGCCCACTGGTGCCGGGCCACTTTGCCAGTAAGGGAAAAAGGTAGAAACAACATTGTCCCCTACCGCGAATTCTTCCACTCCTTCGCCAACGGCTTCAACAACACCTGCGCCATCAGACATCGGAATGCGCCCATCTTCCGTTGGAATAAAACCAGACGCTACGCCGTAGTCATGAAAGTTAAGCGAGCTTGCTTTAACTTTAACGCGAATTTCTCCCGGACCAGGCTGGCCAGGGTCTTCCATTTCGGTTACCTGAATATTATCCAGACCAAACGGTTTTTTGAGTCGTAGCGCTTTGATCTTCTTAGTCATGTTGGTAATCCTTTAACTAGAGTGTGTGTTCAATTGTAGTTCTTAAGAGGGGGATCGGATCAATTACACTGAACTTGCACAATATTGATCTACGACAAGCCAACCTTAAATATCAGGTCGAAATTCAAATATCAATTGACATCCAAAAATCATAAGCTACTCTTAAATTCAAGGTGTTTAGACATTCAGTCTAAAAAAAAGGAGATAGCTCATGGCCAACCCAAATATTCCAGGCTTCGAGATTAGAAAAACTGCACCCGAGGGATTCGAGCACGAACCCGACGCAACTTCCGGTTACTGGCATCATCGACCACAAAACACGTTGCCCCCGCATGATTTCATCGGCCCCTATGCAAGACATCGCCCCTTACCTACCCCGGGCGTGGAAAAACGAAAAGCCTATATCGTTGGTGGTGGTATTGGTGGTCTGGCCGCTGCCTTTTACTTAATCCGGGATGCACATATGCCGCCAGAAAACATCACTATTCTGGAAGAAATGGCGGTCGAAGGTGGCTCCATGGACGGTTCTGGCAATCCGGAAGACGGTTATATCGTTCGCGGGGGCCGTGAAATGAACTGGAACTACGACACTCTGTGGGATATGTTTCAGGACGTACCCGCGGTCGAATTGCCTGAAGGATATTCAGTCCTCGATGAATACCGAATGGTTAACGACAACGACCCTAATTACTCGAAAGCCCGGTTAATGCATAACTGCGGAGAGATCATGGATTTCACCGACTTTGGTCTCTCGAAATCCCAGCAGCGTGAAATGTTACGGCTGCTCCTTAAACGCAAAGAAGAACTCGATGATATCACCATTGAGGAATACTTCAGCACAGGCTTTCTTGAAAGCAATTTTTGGTCGCTTTTCCGCAGTATGTTTGCCTTTAAGAACTGTCATAGCTTATTAGAAACTAAGCTCTATATGCATCGTTTCCTCGATTCCATTGACGGATTTGGTGACATGTCGGTTCTTGTCTTCCCGAAATACAACCAGTTCGATACTTTCATTAAACCGTTAGCTAATATGCTACGCGATAAAGGCGTAAAATTTCAGTTGAATACCCGCGTGTATGACCTCGAGATGACGGAGTCTAGCGGCAAAAAAACAGTTACGGGGATACTCTGTGCCGTAGCAGGCGAAGAGCAACGCATTGACGTAGCAGATGGCGACCTGGTCTTTGCACTCACCGGGTCAATGACAGAAAACACCGCCTATGGTGACATGAATACTGTGCCAGATTTGAAGGTAGACCGTCATGATCCAGGCGAGAACAGCGGTTGGAGCCTCTGGAAAAATCTTGCCGAAAAATCCCCCGTATTTGGTAAACCAGAGAAATTTTACGGTGACGTTGATCAATCGATATGGGAATCCGCAACGCTAACCTGTAAATCCTCTCCTCTGGTGGATAAATTGACGGAGCTTTCGGTCAACGATCCTTATTCAGGGCGAACAGTGACGGGTGGAATCATCACCTTCACCGATTCTAATTGGTTTCTGAGTGTCACCATCAACCGTCAGCCACATTTCCCGGGCCAACCTGAAGATACGTTGGTAGTTTGGGTATATGGCCTGCTGATGGACAAGGACGGAAATTTTGTGAAAAAACCTATGCCGCAATGCACAGGTAAAGAGATTCTCGCGGAACTCTGTCATCATCTCGGCATAGAAGACGAACTGGAAGCAGTTGCGGCCAGAACAAAAGTCCGCACCGCCCTCATGCCCTACATTACCGCTCAATTTATGAAACGTGCGGCCGGAGACCGACCTCAGCCAGTACCTGAAGGGTGTACCAATCTGGGTCTAGTCGGGCAATTCGTTGAGACTCGAAACGACATTATTTTTACTATGGAAACTTCCATTCGCACGGCACGTGTTGGAGTCTATAAGCTACTCAACATTCCTAAACAGGTACCGGATATTAGCCCAACACAATATGACATCCGAAACATGATTAAAGGTGCAAGGGCGATGAATAATGGTAAACCCTTTATGGGCGAACGTCTGTTACACTGGTTCCTCGATAAGACTTATTTTGCTCATATCCTACCCCCCTTACCAGATTCTGAGAGCTCTAAACATGAAATGCTGGCACAGGAAGTCGGAGAGATTTTGAGTAAAGGAAGCGAGGCAGTCAAAGGGGTTGGAGCTTGGATTACCAAGCTTCGCGGCAGCTTTTCTAATAAAGATAAGTAAACAAAACGATAACGACGCGTCAAAAAGGCGCGTCGCTTGAGAGGATTTAAAAATGACGTATACGGCTCGGCGCCTAACGAGGCGTGAACAACAAGAGCAAACCCGTGTTCGCCTAATTGACGCCGCCAATCGCATGTTCGCAGAAGGAGGAATAATTGCCGCCTCTCTGCGAAACCTCTGTGCACGTGCGGGTTTTTCTCAGGGAGCGTTTTACTCGAACTTTACGAGCAAAGACGAACTCTTGCTCTCAGTCATCGAGAGACATATCCAACAGGAAGTCTCACTCATGCAAGAGCTAGTATCTAAATCAGATAGCGAGGGTATTGATGGAGCATTGGATCGATTAGCCTACCGCTTGTCGGAGCTGGCGCGTGATCTACAATGGTCGCTTCTCTCCGTTGAACTACAACTTCATTCCCGACGCGACCCGAGTTTCGCTGAGCGTAGTGAAAAAGTTAAAATGGCGAGTCTCCGAGAATTTTCTATTCTGTTGGAAAACCTGATTAATCGTCACAATCTGACCCCAGTTATGCCAGTTTTTGATCTCGCGAGAGGTCTATACGCACTCTGGTCAGGACTAGCATTACAAGGATCGATTAAGGAAGCGTTGCCCCGAGATCAGGTGTTCCTCTCTTTTTTACGTAACATGATCGTCACGCCGAGTACTTAAAGCGGTTTGCGATATTAAAACGAGCCTGAGTTGGCTCAGCTTAATTTTAATACAAGGGTTAAACTTTAAGCATGCAGGAAAACGGCTATATTCATTTTAATCAGGCTGAAGGTCGCGATTGTTTAACCTTGGGTGGAGACTGGACAATTGCCCATTACATTGACCTAAAAAAACAGCTGGCTAACCTGGGTGACGTACCGCAGTCAGTAACTTGCAATATTGAGTCGATGAAAAAACTCGATACTGCGGGAGTACAGTTATTATACCGCGCCTTAGGTGAGCACAAGTTACGCCAATTGCCTTTAACTGAGCAACAACACAATCTGATTGATACAGTTATTAATGCCTGCAGTAATCAGGAGCCGCCGTTGCCCCCCAAAAGTAACGGCTTTGTCAAAATGCTCGAACGGATCGGCATCTTCAGCTCAAATCTCTATCGCAACCAGCGCGACTTACTTGGATTTATGGGCGCTACCCTGCAAAGCGCCGCTCAAGTGATTGGACGTCCGTCACGTTGGCGAGTAACCGCTTTTGTAGCGCAGCTAGAGGAAACCGGTTTAAACGCGTTGCCTATCGTGGCGCTATTAACCTTTTTGGTCGGCGCGGTAGTTGCTTTTTTAGGTGCAACCGTGCTCAGCGATTTCGGTGCCAGTATATACACCATAAACTTGGTCGGCTTTTCCTTTTTACGCGAATTTGCTGTTTTACTTACCGCAATTATGCTTGCCGGGAGAACAGCCAGTGCTTTTACCGCTCAGCTTGGTTCAATGAAAGCTAATGAAGAAATTGATGCGTTACGTGCCCAGGGACTGAATCCACTTGAACTCCTCGTGTTACCGCGAGTGCTTGCTATGCTTGTCAGTTTGCCGGCTTTGACTCTTGTTGCGATGGCGTCGGGTATTGGCGGAGGTATGGTAATTTCCGCTCTGACATTGGATATTTCGCCAGCGCTTTTCCTCCATATATTTGAGCGCGATACCGGAATAAATCACTTCTGGGTAGGAATGATCAAAGCCCCGGTGTTTGCCTTTGTAATTGCGATTATTGGCTGTAACGAAGGCTTTAAAGTCAGCGGCAGCGCGCAGTCAGTTGGGGAACACACGACCTCCAGTGTGGTTCAATCAATCTTTATGGTAATTTTGCTCGACGCTCTGTTTGCTCTTTTCTTTATGGAGATTAACTGGTGAGTGACATAGCTATAGCCGTGCGCAACCTGCGTAATCAGTTTGGCCAACATGTGGTACACGAGGGGCTTGATCTCGATGTCTATCGAGGCGAGGTACTAACAGTGGTCGGCGGCTCTGGCTCGGGCAAATCAGTGTTAATGCGCAGCATTTTGGGGCTAACCCAACCGACTGCTGGCAGCATTCAAATCTATGGCGAGGATGTACTACGACTCTCTGCCGCTGAGCGCCAACGAGTCGATAGAAATACCGGGGTACTCTTCCAAAAAGGCGCGCTTTTCTCGTCATTAAATGTGCGTGAAAATATCGCACTGCCCTTGCGTGAACACCTAGGAATGAACGCCAATGACGCCGGTGATATCGCCTCGCTTAAACTGGCTCTGGTCGGGCTGGATGCACAAACGGCGGAGACGATGCCGCAATCATTATCCGGTGGTATGATAAAACGAGTTGCCTTAGCCCGCGCACTCGCTCTGGATCCGGATATTTTGTTTTTAGACGAGCCTACAGCAGGGCTTGACCCTATTGGAGCCGGTGAATTTGATTCGCTGTTACAGACACTGCAACAAGCACTTGGATTGACTGTGTTTTTGGTCACTCACGATTTGGATAGTATTTATCAGGTTAGTGATCGGGTGGCGGTATTGTCGCAGAAAAAAGTACTGGTAGTGGATACTCTTGATAAAGTCGCCGCGTATCAGGATCGCTGGGTACAAGCTTATTTTCACGGCCCGAGAGGCAGAGCTGTAAGTAATCAACAAATGAGGCCAGAACATGGAAACTAAAGCACATCATGTGTTAATCGGCAGTTTTGTGCTGATTATAAGCGCAGCTTTTATCAGTGTCGTCCTATGGCTGGGTAAAGCCAGTATCGACAGTGATTATGCCTATTACGAAGTTGTTTTCAACGATGAGGTTAGCGGCTTGAATCCCGGTAGTGCGGTGGAATACAGCGGCATTAAAGTCGGCGATGTGGTTAATCTGCGCTTGGATCCTAACGACCCAAGGGTGGTACGTGTACGCATTCGGGTGACTACAGATACACCGGTTAAAGATGACACCGGCGCACGGCTGGGGCTGGGGCTGGCCAATATTACCGGTAATGCACTTATTCGCTTATATGGCGGTTCGCCAGACAGTTCTCCCTTAAAAGGTACCGAAAAAAAACCCGCGTTGATTGTGGCTGACCGCTCGGCACTTAACAAATTATTCGCTAACAGCGAAAGCCTGCTCCAAAATGTGAATTTGTTTGTCCAGAACATCAATAGTATGTTCTCTGAAGAAAATACCCAGCGCGTGGCGGCAACATTAAGTAACGTAGAATCTATCACAACGGCACTGGCCGCTCGAGAAGATGATTTACAGGGTATAGCGGAAGGCTTGCACCAGACCATTGAAGAGTCGCGCAAGAGCATGGCCGCATTCACACGCTTTGCAGACCAAGGCCAGCAGTTGCTCGATAGGCACGGTGACGAAACCTTTATTGAGATGCAAAAAACGCTTCAGGCAATGCAAAAAGGGAGCAAAGAGCTGACTCGTATTATGAATGAGAATGAAGAATCGTTGGAAGAAAGCGTCCGTGGATTGAAGGAAGTTGGACCGGCGGCGCAGGAATTGCAACGAACCTTACGTGTTATTAATCGCATTGCGGAGCGACTAGAAGAAGAGCCTGGGTCATTTCTACTGAGGCGTGGACAAGTCGAGGAGGTTGAGAAATGAAATTGTACCTGAGGCACGTCATGCTGAGCCTTATAATTACTTCATTAGGAGCATGTTCGGTGCTACCCGAAGCCGAGCAAATTCAAATCTATCATTTACCAATTGATGGTTCTCTAAAAACGATATCAGAACCAAGACTAAACACGGCGCTAAGTGTAGCGGAACCAGACACGCTACGTTCGCTCAATACCTCGCGTATTAGTGAATTCAGTAATGGTCAGATCCAACGATACTACGCCGGAGCGCGCTGGGCCGATCGAGCACCAACCCTGGTGCAGCAAAGTATGATGCAAACCCTGCAAAGTACTGACTTGTTTTCGCAGGTAGTAAATGAAGAAAATGACTTGACCGCTGATTATCTTATTCACAGCAACCTGCGAGCTTTTCAAATAGAAGATTCCGAAGCAGGTGAGAAAGCTCACGTAATCTTACATGTCACTCTGGTTAGCCAACTTGATCGACAAGTATTAGGAAGTACATTATTAGCAGAACAAGTTCCAGTAGCCGGCTCTTCAATGCAAGACGCCACCGCGGCCCTGGGTGAAGCTATGGATAACATAAACACCGCACTGTCTGAGTGGATCTATATGCTTCTTAAACCGAAATCGGACTAAGTTCGTGATTCTGCGCTTCTGAACGGTACCATGAGCTAAAAATGCGTTGTGGGCTGGCAAAACAAGAACAGCAGTTTAGTGCGATTTTAAACCGTACCTGATAACGGTGCAGACCATAGCTCCTTTACTGACTCGGATTTGAAGCCCATTGCCGCTTCGGTTACTCCCCATCACCTCTTTCACTGACAATAGGTGGTGAATAGCATAAAGCTCAGCTGCAATTGGCTTTTGCTGCTCAGGTAACTTGTCGTATTGCTCACCTAAATCGACCTTTAGCTCACCAGCTCTTCGAAGGCCGGTCTTCCAGTAAACCGTAAATTCACCATCAATCTGCTTTGTCAAAAGGGTTAAAACCATCATGTTTGTTTCTCCTATTGGTTATCTATTTTTCATTCTCCATGTTTTTTCAAATATGCAAGGCGCAAAAAAAGGGGCCGAAGCCCCTTCGATCAGATATGAACTTTAGGAAAGCCCATGGCTCCGTAAACATTCAGCACATCATTCCAATCCCAACTTTTCACGCCAAGTGACGTTGGTATCGGAGGGATCAGAACTTGTGTCAGAATGCCTTTTTGACAGGCTTTTTTCTTGAGTTCATTCGCTGCATTCAGGCCGGTCTCAGAGAGATCGTGATCTGCCCAGATGTACAGCATTTTCACATTACTTGGTGGTTCAAACCTAGCCAGTAGCGTTGCATTCACAACCGACCAACATGTTTGCCCCGTTGCTCTGGTTACCGCTAGGGCCGTTTCTATACCTTCAGAAACACCTAGTACTTCACCAGGCTCACCTATAGGAATGGCACCACCAGTGATTGTTCTGTCACTTGGTATCGGCATCATCTTTTTAGGCTTTTCAACCGGCGCTTTGAATCCATCTTCACTTAGGTAGATCCGATGAAACGTGGCCGAACGCCCTTGCTGAGTAACGATTTTACCTAGCAGCGCTGGGTAGCTATCGATAAACAAGCCATCTTCATCATGGTAAGGCAAGTTTGGATGATACCTCAGCGCCGAATCCCATTCAGGACGAAGCCGGGTAACAATGCCACGACGATGCATGTAGTTCCAAACTGGTTGCGCACGAGTATCTGCAAGAGAAAACGTTTCTCCCCAGGTTTGATTCAAGCGATGGATAATCGCTTTGTCCTCTTCCTGCTTTCTAGCCTTCCAGTCAACAGCGTTACTCCGTATTACCCGAGTTGGTACTTGTCCGGGTTGAATACCTAGAGCTTGACCGATTGCTTCAATAGACTGAGCAAAGTTCCATCCATTAATCCAAGACATCAATTCAAAGCCATCATGAAAGATCCCGCAGGTGTTACAAACGCCACCTCCGGTATATTCAGCATCTTTGAACAGCCTAAAGCCATCACGACCGCCATGAACAGGACAAGCCACATGACGGCCTTTTCGAGCAATAGCGGCATCAAGTTCTGGCACCAACGCCGCCAGTATTTGAAGCCATTGGCCATTAAGATATGGCCTTACAGTTTCAATTTGTAAAGGTAACGCCATATAACCTCCTTAAGTAAAAAGCCGACTCCTACCACAAGTGATAAAAGTCAGCTCTGGGCCTGCATTGAGCCGTTTGGTTAATGCAGGAACGTTAGTCAAGCTGGATACCATGTCGTCTTAATAACCACATGATGGAATCACGAAGCACATCAGGATCGACAACCGCAGCCATTGCGCAAACACGAAAGCAAAATGGCGTTAATTCGTCATTTTGAATCCACGACAACACATCCTTTCGCAATCGAGTACTGACACGACCGTCTAGCAATACACGGATCGCATCCAATAGAATGCCTTCGCGTAACTGCCAGATTTCCGTGTCAGACCAAGTGACAGGGGCATCATCAAACTCAAATAGAAATTCGAGCTGTGCTGATGTGTGCTGATGGGACTGCTTTTGTGATGTAGGAGAATGGGCAATACGCCCATTCATTACAGATAACCGCGTTCGGCAAGCGAAACGCAGCCCTCGGATGCGACCACGACATGGTCAAGCGTTCGAATATCAACAAGTGACAAGGCGTCACGAAGTCGATGAGTGATGCGTTTATCAGCTTCACTGGGTTCAGGATCACCCGATGGATGGTTATGAACCAGTATCACTGCTGCCGCATTAAGTTCTAGCGCTCGCTTTGTTACTTCCCTTGGATACACGCTCGCCGCAT
>ERZ1673962.1102-NODE-1102-length-14444-cov-16.423796_pt1 | contig 14444 bp, 20 predicted proteins | sample MGYA00580188_ERZ1673962 | MGnify/ENA primary metagenome ERZ1673962 (study PRJEB41334, sample SAMN05608104) | rock metagenome | biome: terrestrial subsurface; feature: shale formation; material: shale | place: USA: Pennsylvania ... | reverse complement strand
ACAAGGCTGCCGCTGACCAAGCCGCCGCTGAGAAGGCTGCTGCCGACAAGGCCGCCGCTGACCAAGCCGCTGCTGAGAAGGCCGCTGCCGACAAGGCTGCTGCTGACAAGGCTGCCGCTGACCAAGCCGCCGCTGAGAAGGCTGCTGCCGACAAGGCCGCTGCTGACCAAGCCGCTGCTGAGAAGGCTGCCGCTGACAAGGCTGCCGCTGACCAAGCCGCTGCCGAAAAGGCCGCTGCCGACAAGGCCACCGCCGGCAAGGCGGCTAAGTAACCAAGGAAGCATCCCATGCCCGCGCCAACCCTCGATGACCTCAAGCTCCACCTGCGGATTCGGCACGGGCGTGAGGATGCTGATCTGCAACTCAAGCTGGATGCCGCAATCGAGCAGGCCAGCCAGTTTCTCAACCGCCCGATTCCCTGGCTTGCTGACGTGCAGCCAGAGGTCGGCGAACCTGTTTATGCAGCGGTGCCTGCCAGCGTGCGTGCGGCGATCCTGATCGGCGCCGCCGAGCTCTATGCCAACCGCGAGGCGGCAGTGGTAGGCACCATCTACACGCGTATGCCCACCTGGCAGAACCTGCTGTATCCGTACCGAATCAACCTGGGGGTCTGAATGCGCTCTGGCAATCTCAATACCCCGGCCGATCTGGTCGAGCTGGATGGTCAGCTGCGCCCGCGTGTTCTCGACTGGCTCTGGGTCGGAATTCGCTCGAAGGAGAGCGCCGAGCCGCCAGCGGCAACCGGGCTACGTGCACCGGCCAAGGTCACCGTCAGAGCCTGGTGGGACGAGGGCCTGCGCGCCGGCCGCTACCTGCGCACTGCCGACAGGCTGCTGCTTATTGATGACGTCCGGGACTTCACCGGCCAGCGCGCCGAGGTGGTCATCACCTGCAGCGAGCTGGCCGGTACCCCGGGTGAGTACAGGCCACTCGAGGGCGTTCCAACTCCCTGTCGCGTGCACCTGACGCATGAGGCGCCCTATCGCGATGAACTGGGCCAGACCACCGACTACCGAACCCGCGCCGAGGTGGCGCTGATCGAGGTCGGTCGCCCGCAACCTGATGACCAGCTGCTGGTTGGTGGCGCGCTGTACAACGTGATCGCCTATGCCGACGAGTCGGACGACGGCGTCGTGCGTGGGCTTTGGCTGGAGGGCGTCTGATGCAGGTTTCGGTCAAGATTACCGGATTGGACATGGCGCGAGCACGGCTTGCGGAGGTCAGTCGCCAGGTCGATCCGGTGCTGCGCGGTGCGCTGAACACCACTGCAACAAAGGCGCGCACAGTTCGCTATGTGAACCCTCTGCGCGGCTCGCTGACGCCGGTTTACAGCCGCCGAGCACTGCGCGTGAAGCGTGCGCGTGGTCGGCTTACCAACGCCCGAGTCATCCCGTCCAGCTCCGGTGTGCCCGTAACGCGGTATCTCGGCTGGGGCTACAGCAAGATCAGCGCGACCCGAGCCCGTATCTGGGTCAAGGGTCCGAAAGGGCACAAGGTCGCGGCAGGCTTCGTTAACCCGTCCAGCTTCAGCCGAATGCCATGGAGCACCCGCATCAAGGTGCGTGGCGCGCCGAAAGGCTTCTTGTCGCCAGCGCTTGGCCCATCGGTGGCGTACTGGTTCAAGCAACTCACCGATGGCCAAACGATCCGCTGGACGAACATCTTCCTGCAACAGGAATTCGAGAAGCGGATCAGGCGAGAGATTGCAAAGGGGGCGCGATGACCAAGGCCAGCGATATCAGCCAGGGCCTGCGCTCACGGCTTGAACAGATCAAGCCCGCCAACGGCTTCCACACCGAACTCCAGCGCGTTTACGGCCCAACGGAAAAACCTACAGACAAAGCGCCGCTGCCACTCGCGCTAATCCGCCCGCAGCACGACGCCAAGACCAGCGCGGCCGGAGTGCAAGCGACGCGGGTGCGCACCTATGAGATCGAAGTCCAGTTCTCCAAAAGCGCGGATGAGGCGGCGCTATCGGCCGTGCACGTCGACATCCTTCGGGCGCTCGGCTTTGGCCAGGACCAGCCCGAACGCAAATTCCCCGGCCTACTGGAAGAAGACGACCAGGCCGAATTTCGATTCGCCAGCGCTGGCGAAACCACCCACAGCATCACCCTCACCATCGGCGTGCTGTACGTCGAGAGCTACAACTGACGGCCGCAGGCCAGGAGAACCCCATGAGTCTGATGAACTACACCCAGCTGTTCCGCGGCCCGATCTTCGTTTCCGCGTGGCCGAACTGGAACTTCGAGGAAGTGTTCAAGCTGCAGAACGTTACCGCTGAACCGACCACGACCGAAATCACCATCAATGACCCGACCCGTATCGGGCTGCCGCCGCTGGACAGCGTGACCTCCACCAGCGAAATCAACCTGACCGGCGAGGCGGTCTCCTTCAGCCCTCGCGCCGCCGCTATTGCCATGTACGGTTCCGTCACCCAGGTGCCGAGCGGCTCGGTAGCGGGTGAGGAACATGCTGCCTATATCGATCGCGCGATCATGCTGGCCAACATCCCGCTTGAAGTCACTGCGGTGACCAGCGAGGACGGGGCGACCACCTATGCCCGCAACGTGGACTACGCGGTCGGCCCCTACGGCATTCGCATTCTGCCGGGCGCGCCGCTGGCCGCCGCCATCGCCGCCACCACTCCGCCGGAAGGTGAGCTGCGCAGCCTGCCGATCCTGGTGGACTACAGCTACCCGACCGTGGATGTCATCAAGCCATTCACCACCGGCCAGAAGTTCTACCGCGTGATGACCGGCCAGACCAACGAAGGGGGCAACGGTGAGAAGCGCCGCATCCAGTGCTTCTACTGCAAGATCGCCCTCAACGGCGGTGTGCCGCTGAACCAGGGGGCAGAGTTCGGCACCATCCCCGTGCAGATCAAACTGCTGGCCGACCCGAACATCATGGACGCCGACGAAGCCGCCATGTGGCAGTGGGAAGTGCAGAACACGGCGGTGGCTTAATTCGCTGTGGTAGATTCCCTCCCGTCAATTGGGAGGGAACCTTATGCAATGCCCTGCTTGCAGTCACGTCGCCGCTGAGCCGGAGTTTGGGCAGCCAGCCAAGTGCCCTCAGTGTGGCGCGTTTTACGAGAAGGCGCTCATTGCCCGAGCCAAGAAGGCTGAATTGCTCTATCAGGAAGCTGAGCGAGCCGAGCGGAAGCGAAAAGTCGACGCTGCCGTGAGGCCGGCAAGAAAAGTTGCTGGAACAAGCTGGCGGGTACTCGCTGCGTTTACACGAAGCCAATTGTTCGGCGCCTCAGTGTTGATCGCTGCGGTAACTGCTGGCGCAGTGCTGCTTGTCACGCGAGATGGAGAAAGGCCTATACAGCCGGCAAAGGCAAGCCCAGCTCCGCCTAGCGAGTATGTCGTCATTCGGGTCGGGCAGCGGTCTGTCGAGTCGAGGTTGAAAGACGCAGATTCGGCGAAGTTCCGGAATCAGTTCGTTGGTAAATCGGGCGTTCCGTGTGGAGAGGTCAACGCCAAGAATGGGTTCAGCGCCTATAACGGTTTCAAGCGTTATATAGCTTCGGGTGGCGGGGTTTCCGTTGTCGAAGGAGAAATGCCTGGAGCTGAGTTTGAGGAAGCCTGGTCAAGGCTATGCTCCAAATAGATACGTGTGTCCACGAGCCCGCTTCGGCGGGTTTTTTATTGCCCAAGGAAAAGTCATGTCAGACCTGCAAATCCTGTTTCCTGAGCCGGTCACTGTTGAGGTGATGGGCCGTGACGTGCAGATCCTGCCGGTGAAGCTTCGGCACTTCGAGCGCTATGGCAAATCGGCTGGCGCACTGGTCGAGCTGTTCAGCCAGGCCAGCGTGCAGCAAATCAACCGCTACGCCGCCACGCACAGCCGCGAACTGCGCCGGGTGCTGCTCGTGACCACCAGCCTCAAGCGCTGGCAACTGTGGTTCATACCGGCAACCGTCTCGGTACAACTGATGGTCGAGGTGGTGCGGGTCAACTCCAGTTTTTTCGGCGAAGCCCTGCCGGCAATGGTAAGGGCGCTGAGTGGGGAGTTGTCGTCCAACGTCTGATTGGCGCGGGGCATGCGCTGGCTGCCGTGCAGGACTTCACCCTGCCACAGATTGAGACTTTTCTCGCTGCCATCGACCAAGAGGAGCGTGCCGCGAATCGCGTGGCGCTAATCACCGCGCGTGCGGCAAAGGCGAAGGAAGCAGATTTCAAACGAATGCTGAGGAAATATGCTGATGGCCAAGGTAACGACGCAGCTGGTGATTGACGGTAAGAACAACTCCAAGCGCGCTTTCGATGAGGTGAACTCGCAGCTTGAAACGATGAACAGGCAGCTGGCCAGCGCCGGGAAAGCGCTGATCGGCGTGTTCTCGGTGTCGGCGTTGACCGGTGCTGTACGCGGCATTGCAAACGCCGCCGATAGCTACAACCTGATGAACGCTCGTCTGAAGCTAGCGACCAGCTCTCAGGAAGAGTTCAACACCGCACAGTCCGAACTGCGACGCATCGCCACTGCAACACAGGCGCCTCTTGAGTCCCTTGCAACCCTTTACCAGCGCATCAGCCGTCCGTTGCAAGAGGCCGGGCGAAGCCAGAAGGACATTCTGGCGGTCACCGAGGCTGTCGCAACATCGTTCCGCGTCTCCGGTGCAAGCGCGCAGGAAGCCGAGAACGGCGTCATTCAATTTGCGCAGGCACTGGGCGCTGGTGCGCTACGTGGGGAAGAGTTCAACTCTGTCGCGGAGCAGGCGCCCCGCCTCATGCAGGCGCTCGCCGATTCGTTGAACGTCCCGATCGGCTCGCTGAAGGAGATGGCGTCGCAGGGTTTGCTTACCGCCGACGTGGTGACCACTGCCCTGGTCGAGCAACTCGCCGTGCTGCGCGCAGAGGCCGAAAGCCTGCCAGAAACTGTCGGCGGCGCCATGACCGCCCTGTCTGATCGTTGGAATGAAGCGATCGGCAAGGCTGATGTGGAGCCACTGATTGAAGCGATCAACAGCCTCGGCGATACACTCGGCGATCCTGTGGTTGTCGACAACCTGGTCAAACTTGCGTCTGCGCTGGCCACCCTGGCCGGCTCAGCAGTTGATGGCGCCTCCGAGTTTGTTGACCTCGGGCAGCGCATTGCTTTCGTTGCAGCAAACGCCACAGGTATGGTCACTGAGCTGGACAAGGTCGACCAGCAAATTGCTGATATCGACCGCAGCTTGTCCGGCACTGGTTTGAACACGACGTTAGCCGGCATGTGGTTCAGTGAGGACGAACTGAAAGCCAAGCGCGAAGCCCTGGTAGCTTTCCGCGCCGCGATTGTTGAACAGCAGACAGGCATGAGCGCTGAGCTGAGTGCCGCCGCCGCTGCCGCAGCGGCTCAGGCGGAAGCGGAGCGCGAAAAGGAAATCAGTTCCCGCAACACCTACATCGCCGAACTCAAATCCCAGCAGGATCGCCTGGTGAAGTCATCGGAGGCTGCCGCCAAGGCACTGGTAGCCGCTGAGAAGAAGGCCAACAGCGAACTTGAGAAGGTTCGCAGCAAACGCCTTGATATCGAAAAGCGATACCAGGAAGCCATTGCTGGCATGAGCGCTGGCGGTGAGGCGTCGTACGGTGCTGCACAAACGCTAAAGGTCGGAGCGCGTGAAGCGTTGCGCGCTGGTGACGTCGAAGGCGCGCAAGCGCAGGCGCAGGCGGCTCTCAAGATGCTTGAGGAACTGCGTGCAGCAGGCGCCAACACCTACGGCTTCGAAGGTTTCATTGGCGAGCTGCGCGACATTGAGCTCGCCGCCAATGACATCGAGCAGAGCCGTGCCGAGCAGAAGATCGCCGACATCAAGCAGGAAATGCTGAGCCTCAAGTCAGCGGCTGCCGAGCTGCAGGACATGCCGGTCAGCGTCAAGATGGATGACGCTGCTCTGGCGCAGGTTCAATCGGCGCTCGATGCTTTAGCCAAGCGCGAGATCATCGTGCAGGTCGGTGCACAGTACGACTTCAGCCAGCCCTACACCTTGCAAGACCCTGGCCCGGAGCCGGCGGGCTATGCGACGGGTGGCTATATCCGCGGGCCTGGCACCGGTACCAGCGACAGCATTCTCATGTATGGCTCGAACGGCGAGTACATGATCAATGCCGCTGCGGTGCGCAAGCTGGGCGTGCCATTCCTGAACATGATCAACCAGGGCATCGTTCCGCCATCCATTCCGCGCTTTGCCGAGGGCGGTCTGATCGGCCAGGTAGCGAGCATGGAGCCGCACATGCCAAGGCTTGGGGTTATCGACTTCAAGCTAGGGGGCGACACCTACCAGTTGTACGCAGCTGCCAACCAGGTCGACCCGCTACGCGCCGCGGCGCGGAAGTTTGGCCGCACTCACCGATAACGGGGCACCCATGTCATTGACCATCATGCTCGGCGGCGTGCCGATCGTGGCGCACGCGGGTGCGCCGGAACAAAGCGAAGAGGCCATCGGCGGCAGCACCGTGCTCCGTATGAGCGATGGCGCGGCAGCCAAGATGCAGCATTGGCAGAAAACGGCCGGAACCATCACCGGCACGGGCCTGATGCCACCCGGGCTGGATGGTTTGGACTTCAGCCAGCCGCTCGAGCTGCGCAGCATGCAGGTGAGCAACATCGTCGGGCCTGGCCCGGCGTTCACGCTCACCAGCACGCCACGGCCGGACCTGGCGCCGTGGGCGCACGCCTTCTTGGCAGGGCGCTGGGTGCGCACCCCGTGCGTAACCAACGAGGGAGTGGTGACCGTCACTGCCGTGGCAGGTGCTACCGATTACCAAGTGTCCTGGTTGCCTGTGTACTCGGTATTTGCCACCAAACCGCCGAAGTCGCAGTCGTCCGCGCACACCTGGTCCATCACCTGGGAAGAAACCTAATGCTCAACGCCTCGCCTCTAAACAGCGCGCCGCTGAACTCGCTGGGCGTGGCGTCGCAGCACAACGTCATCATCATCGTGGGGCCGGGGCAGACGCCGCCAGAACCCCAGCCGGGAGAAACGCTGGTCCCTGGCGCGAGCAGCTACGTTTGGGCGCTGCGCGTGCTGGTGGGCGGTGTGGACCTGACGGCGCAACTGACAGGCACGGTCACGGTGGATCGGGAGGAGGGCGCGGCCGGGATTGCTGGCTTTGACCTGCATATCGCGCCGGGCGTTGCCGTCGTGCCGCCTGACTGGAAGGGCCGTCCGGTCACGATCGACTACATCAGTACGAGCCAGGGGGAAACCACCGAGGCGCGCCGCTACACCGGCCAGATCAGTATCGCCAACTGGAACTCGGTCAAGCGGGTGCTGAGCTGCGAATGCTCCGACCAGCTGCAGCAGCGGGTAGAGGGCATGACCGTGTCCGCAATTGACGCGCTGGTCGGCGGGTACTGGTCGCCGGATGTGTTCGAACCGGTCGAGGGTCGCAGCCATTGGGACTATGCCAGCGAGCGTCTCAGCACCCGGACCGCCAGTCTCGATTGCTCGCCGCACGGCGTCATGCGCGTGACGAACTGGTACGCCGCCGCGCCTGACTTCGTGTTCGGTCCTGGCGCCACGCTGTATCAGTCGGTAGAACTGCAGCAGGGTGACCTGGATCGCACCACAAACCGAGTCGAGATCGAATTTAGCTACCGCTACAGCCGGCTGTGGCAGCGCAACAAGAACTACAGCTGGCAGTCTCCGGTGACTCAGGGGCAGACGGGGCTTGGCGGCTTCTGCCTTTGGCGTGCCAATAGTCACGAGCTGCCCACTAAGGAAATGATCGAGGACGCCGCCAGCGGCAACGGCGAGACGCTGATCAGCCCGGACTACTACTCGCTGCCGCTGACCATGGCCGATCCATGCGGTGACGGCGCGCCCTGGCAAAACACCTTTGATGATCTGCTGCTCGGCGTCAGCTGGGTCGGCGCGCGTCGCTGGGTGCAGACGGTGACCGAAACCTACAGCCTGACCCTGGCAACAACTGCCGGCGAGGCTGAGGCGTCGCGGGTCGTACAGCGCGCAGGCTACACCGTCGACATCGAGGACGACCGCGCGCAGGAATGGACGGACGAACCCATCCTCGGCGGCAACAGCGGCAGCAGCGATCTCGAAGACGACGCCAGGCGCGATGCTGCGCTCAACGTGGCGCTGCACATGGGCAATACCGAGATCATCGCCGCGCACCGCGAGGCCGCGCTCCCCTGGCAGGTGCCGACCAGCCTCGCGCTGGGCATCGACCTGATACATACGCTGGAACTCAACGACCAGGGCGCACACGCCATCGGCAAGTGTCGCCGCGTCGTGGACAGCTTCAACCTGGCCAGTGGCGAGGCGATCACCACGCTGAGCATCGCCGTGATGCGCGGCGGCGGTGTGAGTGATCCGCTGACGCTTCCCGAGCGAATCGGCTCTGGCAGCACGGGCGGCGGCGGCGGCGGGGATTCTGCTCCATCCAACGACCTGCCGACTCAGCTCGGCGGACGCCTGAGCTCGCCGGCTTACGACGACGCACTGGAAGGCTTCGCCGGCAACTACTCGTCCGTGACGCCTGGGCTCGACCTGTTCCCGCGACGGATGGACGCCGTGACTGACGAGATACCCGCCGAAGACCGCGATGAGCGGCAGCTTTCCAGCGAAACGCTGTACCGCGTCGGCATCCCGAACAACACCCTGGAGCTCTGATGAGATACGTCAACAACTACCGCGAGGCGATCGAACTCACGGCCTGGGCGACGAATGCCGCCTTGTCACTGCCGGATGGCGATTACCGGCTGACACTCACCAGCGCCGAGGGCGACCGCTGGGAAATCGTCGATGCCTCCGTCGTCGCTGGGGTTGCCACCCTGGTACGCGCCCGGGAGGGGACATTGGATCAGGACTGGCCCGCCGGGAGCAGCATTTACTGCGACGTCACGGCGGGGCAGCTCAACGACCTCCTGGCGCGCATCGAAGACCTGCAGCAGCGGGTCACGGCCCTGGAGGGCGGCAGCGCTCCTGACGGGGCGCTGGCCGACAAAAGCGGCAATTTACTCGTCGATGGCGAGGGCAATTTTCTGACTACGGAGATCGCGTAATGGCAACGGTGCAGCACATTTACGAAGGGCACGGCGCGCCTGCGCCTGAGTTGCTGGTCGAGACCGGCACTCACTATGTCAATCTGGACACGGAAGATCAGTACCTGGCCGTTGCGTTCCGCGATGTGGAGGGCGGCCCCATCACCGAAACGAGATGGACGCCTCTTGAGCGTGCGCCTGAAGAGGGCGGTAGCTACGTCGAGGGCGGGGCATGGCTGAACGTCTATCCCCGGGGCTCGTCCCGCGCCCACGGTTATACAGTCTGGCAGCCGATCGACACGCCTCACCTGGAATTTCCGGACCTTGCCGGCTACCCCGGCGCTGCGCAGATCACCGCGCAGGACTACCTGCTCACGGTCAGCAATCCGGCGAACGGCCTGATCCTCGAGAACGTCACCGCTGAACTGGTGTGCGGCGCGACGCTCACCCCGGTGCCGGACTCGCCAGGCAGCTATCAGATGGAACTCCCCGTTGCCAGCGTGATGCTTCAACTGCGGCGCCTGGATGCGGGGCCATGGGTGTTGCTCGTGCATAGCCTGCCTGGCGTAGTGACGCCCTGATGGCCCTCGGTGATGAGCGCCGAGCCATCGGGCAGGCAATGGAGCAGAGTCGCCGCGCTATCGGCCGCAACAACGAGACCAGCCGCCGTGCCATTGGGCAGGCCAATGAGACGTCTCGAAGGAATACCGGCAAGGCCGTGGCCGAGGACATCAACCGGTTGACCACCCCGCCGGCTCAGCGTCGGACGTTGCGGCCGATTGCGCCGGTGGGCGCCTTGCCGCCGTCTACGGGGCGGGGGGTGTACAAGCCGCCGGCCAGCACAGTCGGGGGCGGAATTGCCGGCCCTCTCGTGGAAGTGTCGCGCACATACGCAACCGAGCCGGAATTCGTCGAAACCATCGATGGAAGCGGTTATTTCAAGGTCCGTCGCGCAGCCTCGATCACCATGGTCGACGCCAACGGTAACGAGGTTGTGTTCACCTACATCAAGGCGCCTCCGACAATATGAGCTGCGAATCAAACTGGGCCTCCCCGCTCCACATCGAGGCGATCGACCCTTATCCCTGGCATGGGCTGGTCTATCACACCCCCCCAGGAGTCGGGCGCCCTCTGATTCAGCCGAGCGGGGGGCGCGAGCCACGGCGCTTGCCGGACCCGCCGTACTGGTATGACAGCGCGGCGATTGCTTACGAGCCGAAGACAAGCAGTTCGCTGTGGGATATCGGCAAGCCAGATCCGCCACAGTCAGAGTGTTTGGTCTCCGCCGGCGCGGAGTCGATTGGTCGGCGACTGTTAGATGACACATCGACCATCGCCAGGTTGAATGGCGTTACGCGATTGTTCCGTATTCGCTGGTCTGCCGGCAAAAACCTATCCCTTCATGAAGTATTTCCAACATCCGAAGAGTTGATTGCGTCGGTTCCTTTCAGCATCACGGATGTGTCGGCTGGGATTACGCAGATCCTTAACCCGCTGAACAATCAGCCGGTGGCCAATGCAATGGCGCCGTCGCTTTTTCGTTTAGACAGAAATCCAGACGGCACCAAATACTTGATTGGCTTGCAGGCAAGCTATTTGGGTGCGAGCGGCGAGTTCGTCCAGTTTCTTGTGGGCTTGGTCGAAGTTGTGATCGGGGTGGACGAGAGCGGCACGCCTGGTCTGTCCTATCGAGTTGTCGCGGATATGCCGAGCGCGCTCGGGCAGGTTAGTTATAGCCGTGACTCTCAGCGCCGCGCTGTAGCGATCAACCCTTCGACCGGGGCTTTAGTTTTTACCGATATCCCGCCTGACTACTCAACTGGTGCGGGTGTATATCCATATCCGCATGTGGGAACCTTCAGCGAGCTGAGAGAGCGATCGGGGCGGGTCGTCGGAGCGTGGTATAGGGAAGACGGAACAGAAGAGCTGGTTCGGCTGAAGACTCGGTACTCTCGCACAGAATCCAGCGACCCAGCGGGGAGTAAGGGGGAGAAGTTCGAGCCGAACGCCGAAACGTACAGCAAGCAGATATGGAATATTCACTGGCAGACAGAGCGGGTCACAAGCGCCGAATACTCCGTGGGCGGGCTCGCTGTTGAAGTCGAGTCGCATGACGAGCGCTCTCGGGTAGTTGCGGTCGAAAGCACGGGCTTTTCGCCTCCGTGGAGCGGGCAGATTACCTACGCGGACCTTGAGATGGTGCAGCAGGTTGGCTCGTGGGACAGCGAGGAAGTGCGCACCGATCAGCCAGTAATCGGAGATTGGGCAACTATCGCTACCATCTTCGCAACGGGAATGCCGAGCGAAACTGACGTATACGCGCCTGACGAAACCCGCTTTGGCTCACGCTTTGTAGTCCGGAGCGCCATCACCAGATGCAATAAGACTCACGGTTTGAGTGTGCGCGCCACGGAAAGCGAAGAGCTGCATGTCACTCCCGTCCTCACGCCGGCCGGCGTGAGGGGGGAGATGGCCGTCATAACGCAGGCAGCCTTCGGTTGGCCGACTGCAGAGCTTGCAACATACAACCCACTGACAGGCCAGACTGTTCGCCAGGTCGATCACCCGGACTGGCGCATTCAAGGCTGGTTATAGCCCACTCCGGTGGGCTTTTTTACGCCCGGAGTTTTCCATGCAACCCGCCAAACTTGATCTGCACATCGTGCAGGGCGCTACCATGCGCGACACCCTGCGGCTGATGCAGCCGCGCCTGGAGTACCGACCCATCACCGCCATCGGCGGATCACCGGTGCGCCTCACTGTCGACCATGGCCTGGCTGGCAACTGGCTCGCCTGGGTGGAAGGCTCGACAGGCCTGCAGGGCCTCAACCGACTAGCAGTGCGATTGCGGCTACCTCTCCTGACGGTATTACATGGACGCAGAGAACATTGCCAGTGAGCGCAAACTGGAACTCCGTTGCGTTCGGTAATGGGGTGTTTGTCGCGGTTGCGATCAGTGGTGCGACTGTCGCCACATCTCCTGACGGCGTTACGTGGACGCAGAGGGCTTTGCCAGCAGGGCAGTCGGGCTACGGGGTATCGTTCGGTAACGGAGTGTTCGTGGTTGTAGGGTCCGGTGCGACTGTCGCCACATCTCCTGACGGCGTTACGTGGACGCAGAGGGCTTTGCCAATTAACCAAACGTGGTACACCGTAAGATGGGGAGGCGGAACATTTATCGCTGTGGGCAATAGCGAGATCTACGCTACCTCACCTGATGGTATTACATGGACGCAGAGGGCGCTGCCAGTAAGTGCTAATTGGCAAGCTATTGCCTATGGCGGCGGAATGTTTATGGCTGCGACTCTCACTGGCCGAATGTATACATCCACCGATGGCATCACATGGGTCGAACGATCAGTGCCAGTCACCATCGGCTACCGCTCTGCCGCCTACGGTAACGGTATGTTCATGGCGGTAGGAGGTAACGGCACGTCTGCCGTTAGATCATATGACGGCGTCACATGGGCCGAGTTTGCGCTTCCTGCCAGTGCGTTGTGGCAGGTGGTGGCGTTTGGCGCCGGAAAATTTACGGTCGCTGCAAATAACAGCGCAATCGCTGCTACGTTCAGCATTACCTACGACGGAGCTACCCTGTTCCCGTTGCCGGATGCGCAGCTTAGCCCAGTAATCCCCGCCTACATCAAAGCCCTGGAGGCCGCATGATCACGCTCTACATATGGGATGCCCAGCGCATCTACTCGCACAGCGTAGAGACTGGCCCGCGCGGCCCGATGCCGGCCAACTCGACGCCAACTGCGCCACCGGAGACGGTAGGCGAGCAGGTAGCGCAGTGGGTCGGTAGTGGCTGGGTTGTGCTCGATGAGCGGCCGGCGCCCGAGCCAGCGCCCGAACCCGACTGGCCTAGCCTGATCGCCGACCGCCGCTGGCAGGCCGAGGTGGCGGGTATCGACGTTGGCAGGCCGAGGTGGCGGGTATCGACGTTGGCGGCATGCACATCGACACCGGCCGCGACAGCCAGGCGCTGATCACTGGCGCCACGGTTCAGGCCATGCTTGATCCGAACTACTCGCTGCGCTGGAAGACAGTGGCCGGCTTCGTTGACCTGACGGCTGAGCAGATTATCGGCGTGGCCACGGCTGCTCGTGCGCACGTTCAAGCGTGCTTCAACCGCGAGGCCGAACTGCTCGACGCACTATCGGCCGGCACCTTCACGCCCGAAATGCTAGAAGAGGGCTGGCCAAATGAACCGCTTCCCGAACCCACTCCAAGCTGAACTGCTACCCGACCGCAAAACATGGCGCCTTCTGGCGCCTTTTTCGTATCTGGACCCTGACCTTGGGCTGATCGAAGTTCCGACCGGCTTCGAGACGGACTTCGCGTCGGTGCCGCGCTGGCCGCTTACGTTCGCGCTGCTGGGTCAGTACGGCCATGCTGCCGCTGTGCTGCATGACGCGCTCTACGGCACTGGTCAACTGCCTCGCAAAGACGCTGATCGGGTGTTCCTCAATGCCCTGCGATCGTCGGGCATCGCTCGATGGCGTGCATACGCAATGTGGGCTGGCGTTCGGATAGGCGGCGCTAAACGATACAAGACCCCGCCAAGTGCGGGGTTTTCTTTGACTGGAGAAAACCATGACCCTCTCTGAAATCCGAGAGCGAGCCATAGCGCCCGCTCTCGCGCTGCTGCCTGCGCGGATGTCTAGCCGAGAGGCCGAGATCATGTTGCTGGCTATCGGGCTGCAGGAATCGCTTTTTGTCCACCGCCGCCAGATGGGCAACGGCCCGGCCCGGTCATTCTGGCAGGGTGAGCTAGGCGGCGGGATGGTGGCTGGCGTTCGCACGCATGAGGCCACCAAAGCCCATGCCGCTGCGCTGTACCGTGCGCGTGGCGTTGCGCCGAACAACCGATCTATCTGGACTGCCATCGAGCATGACGACGTGCTCGCAGCTGGCTTGGCTCGCCTTCTGCTCTGGAGCGACCCGGGCCGGCTGCCGAGTTCGGATGACGTGGAAGGCGGTTGGCGGTTGTACCTGAAGACTTGGCGCCCCGGCGCATACGATCGCGGCACGGCTGAGCAACGCGCAGAGCTCCGCGGCAAGTGGGGCCGGAACTATGCCGCCGCTGTCCGTGAGGTGATGACGTGATCGCCTGGCTGAAGTTGGTCCCGACTTGGTCCTACTGGGTCCTTGCCTTGGTCCTTGTGGCCGGCGGGCAGCAGATCCGGGTGCTATCGGCGCAGTCTGACGCCTCGAAGGCGCAGGCCGAGTACCAGACCCATCTGCGTCAGGTTGCCGAGGCCAATGCCGCAGTGATTCTCAAGCAGCAGGCCGAGCGGCAGGATCTGGAAAGCCGCCTGGCCGCAAACGACCAACAACGATACGGAGAGCTGCGCCATGCACAGCAAGAAATTGATCGGCTGTCTGCTGCTGTGGCTGATGGCTCTCGCCGGCTGTCAGTCCGCGCCAGTTGTCCAGCCGCAGCA
>ERZ1673962.1101-NODE-1101-length-14468-cov-4.326996_pt1 | contig 14468 bp, 8 predicted proteins | sample MGYA00580188_ERZ1673962 | MGnify/ENA primary metagenome ERZ1673962 (study PRJEB41334, sample SAMN05608104) | rock metagenome | biome: terrestrial subsurface; feature: shale formation; material: shale | place: USA: Pennsylvania ... | reverse complement strand
CTTAGTGCGAATGCTGGTGATCCCAGTCTTCCTGCTTCGGGAGCGTCTCAAACGTATGCTCCGGCGGCGGGCAGGGCAGGGTCCACTCAAGCGTGTCTGCGTATTCGTTCCAGTAGTTGTTCTGGGTCACGCGGCGACCGGCCAGCAGGGTGTAAAACACGATGCCGATGAACAACAGGAAGGAAGCGAAGGACAAGAGCGCGCCGTAAGACGAGATCTTGTTCCAGTAGGCGAAGGCTTCCGGGTAGTCGATGTAACGACGCGGCATGCCCTGACGACCCAAGAAGTGCTGTGGGAAGAAGGTCAGGTTGACGCCAATGAAGAACATCCAGAAGTGCAGCTTGCCCGCCCATTCCGGGTACTGACGCCCGGACATTTTGCCGATGTAGAAGTAAATCCCGGCAAAGATGGTGAATGCAGCCCCCATCGACATGGTGTAGTGGAAGTGCGCCACGACGTAGTAGGTGTCATGGTAGGCACGGTCGATGCCCGCCTGCGACAGAACGATGCCGGTCACGCCGCCGATGGTGAAGAGGATCAAGAACCCGAAGGCAAAAAGCATCGGTGTTTTGAACTCAATCGAGCCGCCCCACATGGTCGCGATCCAAGAAAAGATTTTCACCCCTGTCGGCACCGCGATGACCATGGTGGCCATCATGAAGTAGGACTGCTGCGTCAGCGACAGACCAACCGTGTACATGTGGTGTGCCCAAACAACAAAGCCCAAAACCCCAATCGCGATCAGCGCCCAAACCATCGGAAGATAGCCAAACACGGCTTTCTTCGAGAAGGTTGCGATGATGTGGGAGACCAGACCAAAGCCCGGCAGAACCACGATGTACACTTCGGGGTGACCGAAGAACCACAGGATGTGCTGGTACAGGATCGGATCGCCGCCACCGCCCGGTTGGAAGAAGGAGGTGCCAAAGTTACGGTCTGTGAGCAACATGGTGATCGCGCCCGCCAAAACCGGCAAGGACAACAGGATCAGCCAGGAGGTGACAAAGATCGACCAGGCAAACAGCGGCACTTTGAACATGGTCATGCCCGGTGCGCGCATGTTGAGCATGGTGGTGATCATGTTGATCGCGCCCAAGATCGAGGAGGCACCAGAAACGTGAACCGCGAAGATCGCGAGGTCCATGGAATAGCCGCCCTCATTGGTGGAGAGCGGCGGGTAAAGCACCCAACCGACGCCAGAACCAAGCTGACCATTGCCACCCGGTGCAAAAAGCGACGCGATCCCCAAAGCCACACCACAGACATAGAGCCAGTAGGACAGGTTGTTCAGGCGCGGGAAGGCCATGTCCGGGGCACCGATTTGCAGCGGCATGAAATAGTTGCCGAAACCGCCAAACAGCGCCGGAATCACCACGAAGAACATCATCAACACACCGTGGTAGGTGATCATGACGTTCCAAAGGTGGCCGTTGGGCGCACAGTTTTCGGCACCAAAGCCCGAAATCAGTCGCGCGGCGGCTTCGCCGGATTCGTTGAGGCACATGAACTGAACCCCCGGATCCATGAGCTCAAGGCGCATGTAAACGGTGAAACAGACGGAAATGAACCCCACCACGGCAGCCGTGAAGAGGTACAGAATCCCAATGTCTTTGTGGTTTGTAGACAGGAACCAGCGGGTGAAAAAGCCCCGGTTGTCCCCATGTTCGTGGCCGTGGATGGCTGCGTCTGCCATGCGGTCCTCCCGATTTGTGCGTGGTCTATGCGTGTATGCGTCACATCCGCCGGTTCCCTTAGCGGGGAGTCTTGGGGCGGAATTACCGTATGTTTTAGAGGGTCACGAACCCGAGAGCAATCAGTCAACGCGTTTTGAAGACAGAAAAATGCGTGAGGTGAGGGAGATGGGCTATAATCTGGCTTTGCGGTTGGGGTCGGGGGCATGGTTTGGGCGTGCTTGCGGATTGGTTTGTGGTTGCGATCCGGGCACATGTTGCCCATCCCCCAACCAAAAACGCCGCCCCAAAAAGGAGCGGCGTTTGATCTTGTCGCGAGCAAAGGCTCGATCAGTTGGACGCGCCAGACTGAGTGTGTTCACCTTCTTGTTTCTGCTCGCCCTCTTGGTTGTGCTCCTGACCCTTGGTCTCATCCATGTCATCGTCCATGGTCTCAGTGGCCTCAGAGCCTTCGTCAGATGCACCCTCATCGGACATCGTCGAGAAGGTGGCCAGAAAAGCGACCACGTTGGTGCCATCTTTCAGTTTAAAGGTCATTTTCGAACGACCCGAGCCACCATGGGTGTCGATATAGGCGGTCGGATCGGCGACGTATTCGATCAAAGACGCTTCGTCCCAAACCTTGCCTGTCGCGCCCACGGCCAAGATGCCGTCGCCATATTTGAAGCCCTCGTAGGAAGCAACCGGACGACCAACCACGCCGTACAGGTTCGGGCCGGTTTTGCCGCCTTTGATGATGGTTTCATCGGCGCTTGCAATCATGTGGCAGGATTTGCATTTGTTGAACTCTTTCGCGCCGGCTTCCGCATCACCGGCGAAAGCGGCGGCGGAGGTTGCCATCAGGGCGGCGGCTGTGAGGGCAAAAAGTTTGGTCCCGGAAAGTTTGGTCATAGGGTTGTGTCTCCCGACTGATTCATGTGTCCAGTGGTCACAATAGCGCGTCTGGGCCGCTGTGCCAGTCCAGTATTGTCGCACCTTCGACCAATGTCGCATCCCGCACCATATGGGCTTAGTCGCCAAAAACCTCAGAAAAGGCGCGTTTCAGGGCGACATCCACGTCTTCCATCGTCACCGGCAAGCCCAGATCGACCAGAGAGGTCACGCCGTGTTCGCGGATGCCACAGGGCACGATGCCGTCGAAATGGCTCAAATCCGGGTCGACATTGATCGACAGCCCGTGAAAGGACACCCATTTGCGAATCCGCAATCCGATGGCCGCGATCTTGTCTTCGGGTTTTTGGCCGGTGAGGGTCAGGGGCTTGTCCTCGCGCACCACCCAAACGCCGACACGGCCCTCGCGGATTTCGCCCGTGACGTTGAATTCGGCCAAAGCGGCGATCACCCAAGCCTCCATATTGGCGACGAATTTACGCACATCTTTGCCGCGTGTGTTAAGATCGAGCATCGCATAGGCGACCCGCTGACCCGGACCGTGATAGGTGTATTGTCCGCCGCGCCTTGTGTCATAGACCGGGAAACGGTCCGGATCGACCAAATCCTCTCGCTTGGCGGAGCTGCCTGCGGTGTACAAAGGCGGATGTTCCAACAGCCAAATCAACTCGTCCGCCTCTCCGCGCGCGATGGCATCGGCGCGGGCTTCCATTTCAGTGGCAGCGAACATGTAATCGGTCAACCCGTCTGAAATGCGCCATTCCACCATGTCTCTATCCTTCGCGCCTGACTGTGTGTCTGGGGGTCTGCGTCCGGGTTTATCTGGCGCAGCGCGGACAGAAAAGGGGAGGCGCGGGAAAACTCGTGTTTTGCTTACGATTTGCTAACCCGAAACATGCAATGAAGGCGCTGCGGGAATGCTGCGGCGAATAAATTCTTTGGATCACGAAGGCCTGTGCTATCCTAAGAGGCGTTTAGTGAGTCATTTGGCGGGGAGGGACCAGTATGTCCAAACATAAAGCTATCAAACATTTTGTATCTGCGGCGCTTGCGGCTGGGATGATGCTGGGCACAACGACGCGTGTTCAGGCCGATGGTGGTGATTTTATTGCCGGTGCGGTGATCGGCGGGCTGCTTGGCGCGGCCAGTCAGCAACCGAAAAAGAAAACCAGTACCGCGCCCAGAACCTATTCCCGCCCAAGCTTGCCGTCGACGCAAGAGGGCAAAGAAATTCAGGCGTCGCTCAATTATTTCGGCTTTAATGCGGGCACCGTCGATGGCCAGCTTGGTAAAAAGACCCGCGATGCTGTGTCCGCCTATCAGGTCTATCTTGGCTATCCGGTCACCGGCCAGTTGTCGCCTTTTGAGCAGGAGCTTTTGATCTCGTCGTACAATCGCGCGCAAGCGGGTGGCTATCAAACCACACAACTTGTGGCCTCCAATCCTGAAGGCACGCGCGGTTTGTTGAAAATGTACCGCTCTGAAATGGCTTCGGGCGGGGCAGGGGGCGCGACGATGGCAACTGTGCCCGGCACCACCGCTGTGGTGAACCCGGTCATGCCTGCGCCGCAAGCGCCCGCTGCTGCTGCGGCCACCCTGCCGAGTTTCGCGGCGGCGACGCCGGAGCCGAGCATGCCCAGCTTCCTTGGTGCGGGCACGCAGGTGTCGCTGGCGTCGCATTGCAACAAGGTCAGCCTGTTGACCAATTCCAATGGCGGGTTCGTCACCGAGGCCTCCATGGTGGATGCCAATCAGGCCTTGAACGAACAGTTTTGCTTGGCGCGCACCTATGCGATTTCGCAGGGCGAGGAGATGATTTCCAAGGTTCAGGGCTTTACCCCGGACCAAATCGCCGCCCAATGCGAAGGTCTCGCCCCACCGATGGCGGCGCAGGTCGCGGCGCTCTCGATCAAGCCGCGTGATGCGGTCTTGGCGGAGACCTCGAATTTCGTGCTGAACTCCGGCATGTCTCCGGCGCAACTGGCGGGAACGGCGAAAATCTGTCTCTCCGTGGGCTACCGCACCGATAATATGGATGTGGCTTTGGCCTCGTCTCTGATGTTGGTGGCTGTGGGCGAACGCGCCTATGGCGAACTTTTGGGCCATCACCTGAGCCAAGGCGTCGGTGTCACCCAGCGGCCCGATCTGGCGCAGGCGTGGTATGAGGATACGCTCACAGCCCTGGCAACGGGCGTGCCCGCGGTCTTCGCGCCAGGGCAGGCGGAGCGTGCGGGTCTGTTGCGCAAAGCGTCGATGTCTTTGAACGGTGGTGCGAGTGCGGCCCCGGCTCCGGTGGTTCCGGCCTCTGGTCCCGCTTTGCCCGCGTTTTCGATTACAGAATAGGACCCCCGATTACGGCAGGCTCTATGTCTTGAAAGGTCGTCCGGCGGGCGGCCTTTTTTGTAACGCCGTCGCCTGTGTTGTCGGGGCCTGTCCCGCCGACACGCGTCGTTGCGCCGCCTGAGACCAGCGTTTTTCACGCGATTTGTGCGCCAAAGCCCGCCGTTTGAAAAAAATCGGAAAAAGTGAGGGTCGTCCGATTTTTCCTCTTCACTTCCCTGAACCGCTTCGCTACATAGCCCCTCACCAAGTCAAGACTGTGCGGTCGTGGCGGAATTGGTAGACGCGCAGCGTTGAGGTCGCTGTGGGGTAACACCCGTGGAAGTTCGAGTCTTCTCGACCGCACCAACACTTTCCGATTAGGATTGTGCAATCTCCCCTCCCTTTTTACACAATCGGCCTGTCGTCGGTGCTGTGGTTTTCGACCTGTTCAACTGTGTTCGGTCGCCCGCAATCGGTGGTGCGATGAAAATGCTCAACCGCATCCGCTCGTCTTTCGGGGCGCGCAGGCGCCGTGCCGAGGCCGCCAAAGGCCGTATGCGAGACGCGAATTTTCCCGACAGTTTGGTGTGCGTGTCATGTAATTGTGACCCACATCGGCATAGATGGCCCAGCCCTTAAAGCGTTTCGGATTTAAGTTGAGACACGACTTAAACCCGAAACGCACGGAACCTAACTTGGGATGCGGGCGTTTCGAGACAAACGCGTTATTCAAGTTAATCCCGAAACACTTTAGGGGCGTGGGCTTTTATTGGGATGGACAAAAGATATACTGAAAATAAAGCATAAAAGCACCTCAAACGGCCCTCATTTGAGGTGGATTAAAGCGTCATCCTTTCACCTGAGGCAGGGGAAAGGCGGAACGCTTTAAGGAATGTATCACAAAGTGACTATAAACAGGGCAACAGCAGCACCAGCGATCGTCTGGGATTTGCCATAGCTTGCTTTTCTAAGCTGATGTGGCTTAGGAAAAAATGACCCTCTCCTTGAGATCCGTTTTGGATCTTAACATAATTTAAGGTGACCCATGGCCGGCAAAGCCCCTACGCCCTCCCAAGATTTCCGCCACGCCCTCCTGCAACACCTCACCTATACGATGGGCAAAGACCCTGAGCATGCGCAGTTTTTTGATTGGCGGATGGCACTGTCCCATGCGGTGCGCGACCGGATCGTTGACCATTGGGTTGCCTCGACGCGCAAGACCTATGAACAAGATGGCAAGCGGGTCTATTACCTGTCGATGGAGTTTTTGATCGGGCGTTTGCTTGAGGATGGGATCGTCAATCTTGGGCTGGCCGAGGAGGCGAAAGAGGCGCTCGACAGCTTTGGTCAGGACTACCGCACCATCTTGATGGATGAACCGGACGCGGCACTTGGCAACGGCGGCTTGGGTCGCTTGGCGGCCTGTTTCCTCGACAGTCTTTCGACCATCGGCTGCCCGGCCTATGGCTACGGCATCCGCTATGAGAACGGGTTGTTCAAACAAAGCTTTGTTGACGGGCGGCAAGTGGAAGCGGCGGAAACATGGTTGCAAGAGCCGCACCCTTGGGAATTTGAGCGCCCCGAAGTGCGTTTCACCCTTGGCTTTGGCGGCGATGTGATCTCTGAGAACGGCAAAACCATCTGGAAACCCTCCGAGTTGATCCAAGCCGAAGCCTTTGACACGCCGATTGTTGGTTGGCAGGGGCGGTGGGCCAACACGCTGCGGCTTTGGGCCGGGCGCGCGGTCGATCCGTTTGATCTGGGCCTGTTCAACTCCGGCGATTTTGCTGCGGCGTCCGAGCACGAAGCCTTGGCGCGGTCGATTTCGCGCGTGCTCTACCCCGAGGACAGCAATGAGGCGGGCAAGGAGCTGCGCCTGAAGCAGGAGTATTTCTTCTCCGCCGCCTCGATCCGCGACATCCTGCGCCGCTTTGACAGCAAACATGATGACATCCGCCTGCTGCCGACCAAGGTGGCGATCCAGTCGAACGACACCCACCCGGCCATCGCGGGGCCCGAGCTTTTGCGCATTTTGCATGATGAGCGCGGCTTGTCCTTTGAGGAAGCGTTCGACATCACCCATCACTGTATGAATTACACCAACCACACGCTCCTGCCGGAGGCGTTGGAGCGGTGGGATGAGCGCCTGTTTGGTCGACTTTTGCCGCGCCATTTGCAGATCATCGACCGGATTGATGACGCCCATTACAAAGCCCACCCGCATCGCACACTTTCGGCGCGTTCGGATGGTCAGGTCAAAATGGGCGAGCTGTCGTTCATGGTATCAAACCGGGTCAACGGTGTCTCGGCACTGCACACCGATCTGATGAAAAAGACCGTGTTCAAAGAGCTCAACGCGCTGCACCCGGACCGGATTGTCAATGAAACCAATGGCGTGACCCCGCGCCGCTGGCTGCATTCCTGCAATCCGAAACTGTCCTCCCTGATCACTGAAACCATCGGTGACGAATGGGTGGCCGATCTGGAACAACTCAAAAAGCTGGAACCGGCGATTGAAGAGGCGGGCTGGTTGGAGCGCTTCACACAGGTGAAAACCGACAACAAGGCGGCGCTTTGTGACTATGTGTCCAAGGCGCATGGGATCAACCTGAACCCGGAGGCGATGTTCGACATTCAAATCAAGCGGATGCACGAGTATAAGCGTCAGCACCTGAATATTCTCGAGACCATCGCACATTGGTTGGAGATCAAAGACAACCCGTCGGCTGATTGGGTGCCGCGGGTCAAACTCTTTGCCGGGAAGGCAGCACAGGGCTATTATTTCGCCAAGGACATCATCCGCCTGATCAATGATTTCGCCAAAGTGGCGAATGCCGATGTGGACACGCGCGATGTGTTGCAAGTGGTGTTTTTGCCGAACTACAACGTCACATTGGCCGAGCGGCTGATCCCGGCGGCGGACTTGTCCGAACAGATTTCAACGGCGGGCAAAGAGGCCTCTGGCACTGGCAACATGAAATTTGCCCTCAACGGTGCGCTCACGATCGGCACGCTCGATGGGGCCAATGTCGAAATCCGCGAACAGGTCGGCGCGGACAATTTCTTTCTCTTTGGCATGTTGGCCGATGAGGTGATGCAGCGCCGGATGATGCATGATCACGCGCAACAGGCGATCAACGCCGATCCGCGTTTGGCGCGCGCGCTCGATGCGCTGCGTTCAGGCCGCTTTAGTCCCGAAGATCCGGGCCGTTACACCCATATCGCTGACAATCTGACATGGTCGGACTACTTCCTTGTCTGTTCCGATTTCACCGACTATTGGCGCGCCCAGCGTGAAGTCGATCAGGTGTACACAGAGCCGCAAAAATGGGCCAAAATGGCGGCCCTCAATGTGGCGCGATCCGGGTGGTTTTCCTCCGATCGCACCATTCGGGGTTATATGTGCGATATCTGGGAGGCCAAGAGCCTTATCCCCTAAAAATCAAACGGTTGATTGGATTCTGGAATCGCCTAAGATGCTTTTGAATAAAGGAAAATCAGATGGCCCAGACAGATCGGATGAGTTTCGCGGATGACACGGTTCTGGCGCAGATTTGTGCGGGGCGGTTTGATGATCCTTTCGCCATTTTAGGGCCGCATAAAAAGGGCCGGATTCGTACCGTGACCTGTTATGATCCGGGGGCGGAGGCGATGTCGGCGCTCAGTGCGGGCAAGCTGTCGCCTCTGGCTCAGGTCGCGGGCTATCGCGGTCTGTTTCACGGGGCCGTATCTGGCACCAAGCCCTATGTTTTGGTCGGTAAAAAAGGCAAGGTCGAATGGCAGGTTGAAGACGCCTATCGCTTTGGGCCGGTGCTGGGCGAGCTGGACGAATACCTGTTGGGTGAGGGCAATCACAACCGGCTTTGGACCGCGCTTGGCGCCCATGTGATGACCCATGAGGGCGTCCAAGGTACGCATTTCGCCGTTTGGGCACCAAATGCCAAACGGGTCTCGGTGGTGGGTGATTTCAACGCCTGGGATGGGCGACGGCACGTCATGCGCAAACGCGGCGGCACCGGTGTTTGGGAAATCTTCATGCCGGGCGTGGGCGAGGGCACGGCCTATAAATACGAGATCTTGGGCGCGCAGGATGCGCTGCACCTCAAGGCCGATCCGGTCGGCTTTGGCGCTCAGCACCCGCCGGAAACCGCCTCTGTCGTGCGTGATATTTCGGGCTATGGCTGGTCCGATGGGCCGTGGATGGTGCGCCGCGCCGAGGCGCAAAACCGTGATCAGCCCATCTCGATCTATGAGGTCCACCTCGGGTCTTGGCGGCGCAAGGATGACGGGCGTCCGATCTCCTATAAGGAGGCCGCCGTTGAGCTGATCGACTATGTCAAATACATGGGGTTCACCCATATCGAATTGATGCCGATTTCCGAATACCCGTTTGATGGCTCTTGGGGGTATCAACCCGTCGGGCTTTTTGCCCCCACCATTCGCTTTGGTCCGCCACATGAGTTCCGCGATCTGGTTGAGGCGGCGCATGAGGCCGGGCTTGGCATCCTGCTGGATTGGGTGCCGGGGCATTTCCCGACCGACGTGCATGGCTTGGCGCAATTCGACGGCACGCCCTTGTACGAACATGCCGATCCGCGCGAGGGGTTCCACCAAGACTGGAACACGCTGATCTACAATTACGGACGTCACGAGGTTGAAAATTTCCTGACCTCGAATGCGCTGTATTGGTTTGAAGAATACCACATCGACGGGCTGCGGGTCGATGCCGTGGCCTCGATGATCTACCGCGATTATTCGCGCAAAGAGGGCGAATGGATTCCCAATATTCACGGCGGGCGGGAGAACCTTGAGGCGATCCATATGCTTCAGAGCATGAACACGCTGTCCTATGGCGAAGTGCCCGGCATCATGACCGTGGCGGAGGAAAGCACCGCCTATCCGGGGGTGTCCGCGCCGGTGGACGCGGGCGGGCTTGGCTTTGGCTACAAATGGAACATGGGCTGGATGAACGACACGCTGTCTTACATGGCGCTCGATCCGGTGCATCGCAAACACCATCATCACCAGATGACCTTTGGTCTGCATTACGCGTTCTCGGAAAACTTCATCCTGCCGATCAGCCATGACGAAGTGGTCCATGGCAAAGGCTCGATGATCCACAAAATGCCCGGCTCGGAATGGGAAAAATTCGCCAACCTGCGGGCCTATTATGGGTTTATGTGGGCGCATCCGGGCAAGAAACTTTTGTTCATGGGACAGGAATTTGGCCAGTGGCAAGAGTGGAACCACGATGGCGAAATTGATTGGGCCTGTCTGGTCTATCATATGCACCAAGGCGTTCAGGACGTGGTGCGCGATCTGAACGCGCTCTACCGCGCCACGCCCGCGCTTTACGCCAAGGATTGCGACCCGGACGGTTTCCAATGGATCGAGGCCAATGATGCGGCGCAGTCGGTCTATGCCTGGATCAGGCGCGGCGGGCCAGAGGATGCAGAAGTCGTTGTGGTGTGCAATTTCACACCGCTCGAACGCAGCGCCTACAAGCTCGGTTTTCCGCAAGAGGGGGTCTGGCGCGAGGCGATCAACACAGATGCAGAATGTTACGGTGGCGGAGGCCGTGGCAATCTGGGGCGGGTCACCGCCACGCGGGGCGAGTGGCACGGACAGCCTGCGGGCGCAGAGATCACCGTGCCGCCGCTCTCAACAATGGTCTTTATCAAAGACAAAGCATAACGGGCAGAGCCGAAAGGCGAGGCCTCGGGGTGCGGAAAGGTGGAGGAATGACACAGACACAAACACAGACGCGCAACAGGTTGGCCAATCGGACCATGGCGTTCGTCTTGGCGGGGGGGCGCGGCTCGCGGCTTCAGGAACTGACCAATTCGCGGGTGAAACCGGCGGTGTATTTTGGCGGCAAAACCCGCATCGTCGATTTCGCGCTCTCCAATGCGCTCAACTCCGGCATCCGTAAAATGGCGATTGCGACGCAATACAAGGCCCACTCGCTGATCCGCCACATCCAACGCGGTTGGACATTTTTCCGCGCCGAACGTAATGAGTTTTTGGACATTTTGCCCGCCTCGCAACGTTACGAGGAAAGCACATGGTATCGTGGCACCGCCGACGCCGTGGCACAAAACATCGACATCATCGACAGTTATGATGTCGATTACATCCTGATCCTGGCGGGCGATCATATCTATAAGATGGATTACGAGATGATGATCCAACACCATGTCGACAGTGGCGCGGATGTGACCATCGGCTGTCTGACCGTAGACCGCAAACAAGCCTCGGCCTTTGGCGTGATGGCGGTGGACGGCACGGACCGGATCACCGAGTTTTTGGAAAAACCTGCCGATCCGCCGGGCATACCGGGCGACGAGAAAAACGCGCTCGCCTCGATGGGCATCTATGTGTTCAATTGGAAATTCCTGCGTGAGCGGCTGTTGGAAGACATGGAGGATCAAACCTCCAGCCACGATTTCGGCAATGACATGATCCCCGATCTTGTCGCCAAGGGCAAAGCCCAGGCGCATCGTTTCACCGACAGTTGCATTCGCCACCCCGATGCGCCTGCGTACTGGCGCGATGTCGGCACGATTGATGCCTATTGGAAGGCCAATATCGACCTGACCGATTTCACCCCCGAACTGGACCTGTGGGACCGCAGTTGGCCGATCTGGAGCTATTCCGAGAACACGCCACCGGCAAAATTCATCCATGACCGCCCGGATCGGCGCGGCACGGCGGTGAGTTCGATGGTCTCGGGCGGCTGCATCATTTCGGGGACGGAAATCCGCGAAAGCCTGTTGTTCACCCATGTGACCACCAATTCCTATGCCTCCTTGGAGGGGGCTGTGGTGTTGCCCTATGTCAACGTGGCGCGTCATGCCCGGCTTAAAAACGTGGTGATTGATCGCGGCGTGCACATCCCCGAGGGGTTGGTGGTGGGCGAAGACCCCGAGGTCGACGCCAAATGGTTCCGGGTGTCGCCGGGCGGGATCACCTTGATCACCCAGGATATGTTGGACCGGAGGGCCAAAGGCCTATGACACGGGTTCTGTCGGTCACGTCCGAATGTGTGCCTTTGGTGAAAACCGGGGGATTGGCCGATGTGGCCGGGGCTTTGCCCGGTGCATTGGCGGCGCATGGCGTAGACATGCGCACGCTTTTGCCGGGCTACCGCGCGGTTTTGGCGGCCCAACCGGACGCTGCGCCGGTGTTTGACATCTATGACTTTTTCGGCGGTTCGGCCCAAATTCGGCGCGGAACATTGGGCGATACCGTGCTTTATATCCTGGACGCGCCGCATCTCTATGACCGTGACGGATCGCTTTACACCGGGCCCGGCGGCTATGATTGGGCCGACAACCCGCAACGCTTTGCCGCGCTCTCGCTGGCGGCGGCGATGATTGCCGCCCATGGGATCGAAAGCTGGACGCCAGAGGTGTTGCATCTGCATGATTGGCAGGCCGGATTGACCCCGGTGTACCTGCGCGAATTGGGGGCGGCGGAGCGGGTCAAGACCCTGATGACCATTCACAACATTGCCTTTCAGGGCTGTTGTTCGGCCGATCTGATCGACACGCTGGGACTGCCGCGCCCCGGATTTAGCCCCGGCGGCTATGAATACTGGGGGCAGATTTCGGCGCTCAAAGCCGGGATCGTCGGCGCGACCAAGGTCTCCACCGTCTCGCCCACCTATGCCGCCGAATTGATGACGGGCGAGTATGGCATGGGGATGGAGGGCGTTTTGGCCGCACGCGGATCGGATTTTGTCGGCATTCTCAATGGCATCGACGAAGAGGTCTGGTCGCCAAGTTACAAAACCCCGAAAGGCAAAGCCAAATTCAAAACGGCGCTGCGCGACGAGCTTGGCCTGCCGAATTCCGGTCCGGCCAGTGAGGGGCCGTTGTGCGTGGTGATCTCACGGTTGACCGGACAAAAGGGCTTTGATCTTTTGCTCGAAGCGCTGCCGACCCTGTTGGAGCAGGGCGGGCAATTGGCGCTTTTGGGTTCGGGCGACAGTGCGTTTGAATCCGCGTTTCGTGATGCCGCCTTGCGCCATGCGGGCGTTGCGGTGCGGATCGGCTATGACGAAGCTTTCGCCCGCCGTCTGATCGAAGGCGGGGACGCGATTTTGGTGCCGTCGCGCTTTGAGCCCTGCGGCTTGACGCAAATGTACGGGCTGCGCTTTGGCACCTTGCCGTTGGTCTCGCTGACGGGCGGTTTGGCCGATACGGTGATCAACGCCAATGCCGCCGCCTTGGCGCAAGGCGTGGCCACGGGCATCCAATTTCACCCGGTGACGGCCTTGGCGCTGACGCAGGCGCTCAACCGCCTCTGTGCGCTTTACCGCAAACCCGATGTCTGGGCCAAAATGATGGACAATGCCATGGCACAGCCCGTCGGTTGGAACGCATCGGCCGGCACCTATGCCGATCTTTTTGAGACGATGACAGGAGCTGCGCACCCTAAATGAGGCAATATTCGATCCTGGGCGGCCATGCCGCGCCGCTGGGGGCTACAGTGGATGGCGAAGGTGTCAATTTCGCGGTTTTTTCCCAACACGCCCGCCGGATCACCCTGTGTTTGTTCTCGGACGACGGTCAGACCGAGACCCAGAGGATTGATCTGCCGGAACGTGACGGCGATGTCTGGCATGGGTTTGTGCCGGGCATGCGTCCGGGGCAACTCTACGGGTTGCGCGCCGATGGGGCCTATGCGCCCGACCAAGGCCATCGGTTCAATTACAACAAACTGTTGATGGACCCTTATGCCAAACGCGTGACCAAACATCCCGACTGGCATGACGCCTTGATGGGCTATGAAGTCGGGCATGAGGCCGCCGATCTGTCTTTTGACACCCGCGACAGCGCCAAATACATGCCGCGCTCCGTCGTCGAAGATGTGCTTTTTGCGTGGGGCAAAGATCAGCCGCCGCACCGGCCCACTTCGCAATCGGTGATCTATGAGGCCCATGTCAAAGGCCTGACCGAACTGCACCCGGATGTGTTGCACAAGGGCAAATTCTTGGGCCTCGCCTCCGATGCGATCTTGGATCATCTGGTCAATCTGGGCATCACCGCGATCGAGCTTATGCCGGCTCAGGCCTTTCTCAACGATCGGTTTCTGATTGAAAGGGGCTTGGTGAATTACTGGGGCTATCAGACGCTGAGTTTCTTTGCCCCCGATCCGCGTTACCTCGCCTATCACCAGATCGCCGAGTTCCAACATATGGTGGCGCGGCTGCATTCGGCGGGCATCGAGGTGATCATGGATGTGGTGTATAACCACACCGGCGAAGGCAATGAACAGGGGCCAACGCTGTCGTTCCGTGGCCTTGATAACAAAAGCTATTATCGCCTGACCGACAATCCGCGCTATTACATCAACGACACAGGCACCGGGAACACGCTCAATATTGATCACCCGATGGTCCTTCGCATGGTCTTGGATTCCTTGCGCTATTGGGTCGAAGCCATGCATGTCGATGGTTTCCGCTTTGATCTGTGTACCACGCTGGGCCGCACACCCACAGGGTTTGATCGTGGCGCGTCCTTTTTTGATGCGATCCGTCAGGACCCGGTTCTGACCAAG